>Ga0307947_1000102_pt1:20000-48076 | contig 48076 bp, 55 predicted proteins | sample OrgLakmetagen232_FD_201840 | JGI IMG/M metagenome (GOLD analysis project Ga0307947, IMG submission 201840) | Saline water microbial communities from Organic Lake, Antarctica - #232 | ecosystem: Environmental > Aquatic > Non-marine Saline and Alkaline > Saline | place: Antarctica...
GTCGACACCTCACCACCTTGCACGCAATGCTAGACCTTGCTCCTCCAGGATGTTACACGCAACTTACCGTTGCCCTTGCCTGCAATATACAAGACCTTCTCCCCAAACCCGGAACTGATACACACACATTTATGCACGCAAGTGATCACGTCTGCACGCCTGAGGCCTTCAATCACATTTCACCGACCCGTTTTAACAAAGCCACAACAGACTCCTCTCCTTCAGCTCTCTCTATCTCTGGCGTGTTATCCACAACTCCCAATTGAAGGCCACGTTGCTAGCCGCTGACTTTCACAACACTAATTATAGCTTATTTCATAACGTCTCAAACCTGCTACCACCCTTTCTTCTCGCTCTACAAACTCTCCATGGACACCCAAGGCCACGCCATGCATCTGGCACCTGATTAGTACCTGAGTAGTTTTATAGCTTATAATTTATAGCAGAACACACCACTGGCTTTCTTGTATGTGCAGTGACTTCCCCATGGACGCCCAAGGCCATGCCATGCAGCTGGCCGCTGACTTTCCTGGCGCAGGAGCGGAAGGCCAGGCCAAGGAATTTCTCTTGCGATCGAGGCGTGAAGGGCCAGGCCAGAACGTGCTCCAGGACGAGCCTGCTCAGGATTATTCAAGCGCAGACTGGTTGGAACCAGGAGGAATTGAGTCCACCTCTGTGGATGGTCGCATGTTTCCTCGGTGGGTCGGCTGATCAGGAATTAATTATTTATTGTAATCCTCACTATTCAGGCCAGGCCCAAGCCAGCACTACTTTTTAAACCCACCTTTCAAACAAGGCCCAGACTCTAGCTTTTGCCCCTTCTGTCCCACAGTCCCTCTCCCCGCCACTCCGCCGTAGGGCTTGGTGCAAGGTGCAGCACCTGAAAGTTTAAAAGTGCAATAGATTGGTAGAAGATCTCAGTCGTTTTCTCAGTCAAACAATGACCCCATCCTTTTCCATTGCTCTTCACCCATACTCCCCCTAAAAGCTTGCAATACGGCTGCCTAGATCATGCACACACATGGAAAGTTAGTCAAGAAAGAATGGAGACGAGAATGTCTGGTACCACTTTTGACGAGAACGCATAAAATTAAGCCTATCAGCATACCAAAGAAACAAAAAACCCAGGTACGCCGGCATGGCTGCATTGCCCTACTATAAATAAACAGTTTTTCCATTTCCCAAAAACACATAAAAGCACGCATGTGTGCTTACGTGCACACACACAAACGCACACACACAACACACACACATACGTATACCGGCACATTTTATGCACACAGCACCCTAAGTGCTGTCATGTACATTCACCTGCTTCCTGCAGGCACGAGGAGGTCCAAAACTACCTGTGTGCATTTGCATCTTGGTACGGCCTGTACCCGTTCGTGCACACAAACACGCGTGTGTTGCGAGCGGTGCCTTTGCTTGCCCCTGAGCAGCAGTGCCAGCACCAGAAGCAGCAACAGCAGCAACAGCAGCAGCAGCAGCAGCAGCAGCAGCAGGAGAATGGGTCTGCAGCAAGCAGCCACCACAGCTGGCCCACAAAAGGCGTGAAATGGCTGCTAGAATTAGAAACAGCCAGGCCGCCGCTGCCACTGCAGTGGTCGGAGCAAGCAGAATGTATGGGCAACCCAGCTGTTAGCTACCTGCCTCAGGGTTGTAGCAGCAGCAGCAGCGAATTGCACGAGTTTGATGCTGTGATGGTCTGCAATGGGCACTACACAGTAAGAAGTGCGGCAGTGTTCTGCCGCTGTGGCACTTCTCCACAAAAGTGCACTGCCCTCACGATCAGCCTCAGCCCTGATGCCTGCCCGTGTTGCAATTATTTCCGGCAGAAAGGAGCCTCCTTTGTGCATTTGTTTCCACTTGCTGTGCCGTAGCTAGCTGCGTCCTTTTCACTCATACAATTGCAATGAACGCCATGCTTTCCTCGTTGATTCTTGATGCTGGATCCCAACTGCCCTGCTTGTGTGTCTGCAGCTGCAACGAATGTCTTGTCGTGCATTGCTTGTGAATTGTGAATGCTCTGTGCAGGAGCCCAACTGCCCTGATGTGCCTGGTATGGGCTCCTGTCCGGCCTTCCAGATTCACAGCCATAACTATCGTGCCCCAGAGAGGTTTTCAGGAAAGGTGAGCCGACCTTGAGGCACTTGGCAACGGTGCTGGCTTTTGCAAGAATTAGTGGCGGAACCCTTGTTCCAGTTTACCTCTGCCTGGATTTCTATGAAGCAACCTTGACCATGTAACGGCCCTTTTCCAAACAACGACGTTTGCTCACACATCCACCAGTTATGTGGTGGCCATTACTCTTCCTTCCACAAGCACAAACTGCTGAAAGGAGTGTTGAAAGCAGGAACAGTGAGAACCTCTTATGTTTCGTCCTTGCCAGAAAACAGGGCCTGACTTTCATCGGCCCTTACGTCACAGCAGCTGCGCCTCTTTCCCTCTCACTATTACTCCGCAGGTAGTCCTGATAGTGGGTAATAGTAACTCGGGGGAAGATATTTGCAGGGAGGTGGCCAGTGTGGCAAAAGCAGTGCACGTGTGTGCACGTGCCTACGCGGGTGTGGACCCAGGCCCCCCTGCAGGAACCTCTTCGAACATTCACAGGTGAGGGTCAGGAATGTAAAGCTGTAGCCTGTTTTAGCATGCTTCCACACGTGCGTGCATCCATGTTGGATGGCGGGGAAGACTTGATCATCTTCTTGTGCTAACTGTTGCACAATGCTGCACACACATACACACACACATACACATACACACACTTTTTGAGGGAAGGCCCTTTTTATTTACATAGGCAAGCTGCCGTTGTAGGAATGTCTTGGCCATCAGAAACTCCTTATGTAGATAAATAGCGAAGGCACCTCAGATCGCAGATCAGGCACACACCGTTGAGGAGACCATCACATTATCATTTGAGGCCGCTTCAGGCATCACACATCAGGCTCCTCGTCACAGGCCATTTCCGCTGTGCATAGATCCTCATATGAGCGTGCATTAATTCTCAGGAGACCTATGATGAAGGAGCTCACCCAGGATGGGCGTGCTGTATTCCCAGATGGCTCAGAGGAGTGCATTGATGCAGTGATATATTGCACAGGTAAGACTTTAAATGACACATACACACGCATACAAGCATATTTTATTGCTCTTCTGGGCTCAGACAAGCAAATAGAATGTTGGGATGATTACGGGTCTAAGTGCCAGAGCTCGTGTGAGCGTGTATTGCAAGATTCAAATGCATGCACAAACATGAGTGTGTGTGTGCGTCTGCAATTCGTGGGTAAGGTAGCAGTATATTCTTGCGGCTTCCTCAACCCTTTTCACTCTGTCTGTAGCAATTTTTGAGTTGCAAGAATGGACACACTGCTGTGCATGCATTGAATGAGGATTTTGTGATATGCAACAAACTTCCAATCCACAGACTGCTATACTTGAGAAATAGCAATAATCTTGGGGCAGGGAAATGTCCAATTCTTGCAGTTTGGAACTTTTTCAAGCCACTGCACTTCTGCACATATGATATGCAGAGATCCCGCTTTTCAGTGCATACATGGTCAGTTGCTGTTCAGTTGTTAGGGGCAGCTACCTATAAAATAATCCAAGCTCTATTCATCAAGAAAGACAAGCATATCCTGCGCTGACATCCTTAAAGGGTCGTCTCTTTGTCGTATGGATGCTTGGTAACCAGCCATGTGCTAAGCGAATCCCCTGTAAATCAGCTGGTGAATATTGCAAATTGAATCTACTTACCTCTCTGCTTTTCTGGCTTATCTAGGTTACCGGTACGCCTTCCCCTTCTTGCCTGGAACCACACAATTCAACAACCCTCAGATGAAACAAGACGGCTATTCTAGCTTGCAGCAGCAGCAGCAGCAGGAGCAGGAGCAGGAGCAGGAGCAGGAGCAGGAGCAGGAGCAGCAGCAGGAGCAAGAGCAGCAGCAGTTAGACCTGTCTCACATAGTTGTTAGTAAAGGGCAGCATGTTGAGGTAAGATTACACTTAAAACTTTTGATACAAAGGCGTTTGGCTTTCAGCAAGTGGAGGTGGTTGATCTGAGCAAGGAAAATGTGCTGTTATAGGTCATGTGTGCAAGTGCTTACCCAGGAGGCACGTGAGACGGTGAGAAATTCAATTGCATTGCTTTTTATTCATTTCCACCGTCATCCTGCGTGTCTTCCGCTTTTTTTGCCCAGACTGTGTCCAAATTCCACAGTTTAATTCCATATTTCCTTTTCACTTTAGTAAGCCCCTTCTGTTTGGTCTGTGCTGATATCATTTTGTAAAACTATTCCTGGCCTTTTTGCAGCCACTGTTTAGGTCCATCTTTCCCCCAGCCCTGGCGCCCAGTCTATCTTTTGTGGGTCTGCCTTGGAAGGTCGTGCCATTTCCGCAGATGGAAATCCAGGCAAAGCTTATAGTGAGGTGCGTCTTTATTCCCATGTACTTTGCCTTCACAGGCCAATCGCTTTATTAAAGAATTGACCTTATACATTACAGGCAGGATTTCTTGGAGGTAATGGTGTGCATTTCAAGCTAGTTGCTTCGTTACTTGCACTGCCCACGGGTCTCCTCTAAACGCAGATCAAAACCTACAATTTTTGTTGTGTGTTCCATAGGTCGCAGAAGGAATGAACAGCTTGTGTACCTTATTTTGTAGTTATCGTGCCTCAATTGTCAAAAGTAATTGAAGTCACGCTCCTTTCTCATAAATACAAAATACGGGCATTGCAGGGCTCTCTGCGGTCACGCACAGCTACCATCACGCGAAGAAATGGACCAAAAGGCCCAAGGTCACATTAAGGCAATGCAGGAGGCAGGCATCCCCTTAAGGTACAAAGAATGTGGAATTTCCTTCAAAAAAGGCTTTAACCAAACTAGGCATGGTTCAACGTAGGCTGGCCACACATTTACAGCAATTTTTGGTGTAAAAATGCCATGGTGTAAACACTTCAGGCCTGGCCACATTGTTTGGGTTGAGCCATACAGCATCCCACCGTGGCAAATACAGACTGGCCACACACTTACAGTAAACCTTGCACGAAAGAAGCTTGCAGCTGCGCTGCTTTGCCATATACGGCTCAGAACGCTCGTTTTCCTTTAAGGAACCTTCATTGCAGCAAATCCTCAAACTTGTGCGATTGTGTGATTTCTGCACAGATACGCCCACATGCAAAATCTTGCCCAGTTTGAGTACAACGATGAGCTTGCAGCTATGAGCGGAAAGGGTGTGAGCAGGCTGCCTGCGTGGCGAAAGGCGATGTACATTGCAAATGGTGCGTGCAAAGGGGAGGGAACAATATATTGTGCTGTGCTGCGTCAGATGTATTAGTTTAGGTGCACCTGTGTTGCTTTTGGAGCGTGCAAAGGGGAGGGAACGGAGTTAGATTTGTGTGCCGTGCGCCGCAGCAAGTGTATTGATTTAGGGCACCTGTGTTGCTTTGGGTGCAAGCACAGACATGACCAGATATTGTACACATTTACACGAGCAGACCAACAGGATCGACCATGAGAGACAAGGAAAGGCTGATAAATGACAAACACAGGTCTTACAGGGTATAGGATGTTGTACTTTCGCTAGTTCGCTTAATCAAATGCATGTGTAACAGCAGTTGTACCATTGACTGCTTCCCTCCAATTGCAGGCACAAACAAACGCAGCAACTCTGAAGGCTACAGGGATACGTGGAGCGAGGAGGGGTTGCTCAAGCAAGCTGACTTAGATTTCCAGCAGCAACTGGCTGTTATGACCGAGCGTGTCTTATGAAATGCAGCGGTTTGTACAGTGCACAGTCCGCACTTACGTTCTCGTATACCCTTACTTGCTTAGACTCCAAAGAAAAAAGAAAAACTACGCAGGCAGTGAAAATCACTCCCCACATTGATTCAGGAAAAGGAGCCACTTTGGTGCCGGGTACCGTTAAACTCCTCCACCAAAGGAAGAAAGAAAATATCAATGGGGATCAGGAGGGTTGCAGGCTTGACCTGAAACCATCCCCTGATGAGAATTGATAATAGTGCTGGAAAGGGCACGCCTAATATGAACGAATTTGGCAGCTTAAACTCAACTCATTAACCTCGGCATTGATTCAGGGCATGTTTTTCTTTCGCCTATTTTTTCCTGACTCAACTCATTGCTTGTTTGGATTGTCTGAATGTACGAACTTAACGCACTGCTTAATTACAATGTTGCGACTGAAATCCAGCATTGCAATATGGACCCTGATCACAATAGAAAAGTAATAGTGGCGCTGCGCTTGGGGTCTCTATGAACTAGTCAGAGACCTTGGACATAGCCCAGTAATTTTGCAAGCTTAAACTGGTACCATAATCCGTCGTGACAGCCAAAGCTCTGTGATGAGCAAGGGCTTTCTTGCTCTTCAATAAATCCATGTATCCCAAATGGCATTGTCTCCTATTCCTGTGCCAATTGCCTGGCTGGTAATTCTGCCCTAAGCAGAGTTGTGTGCATTCTCCTGGAACTGGTTCCCTGCTGACCCCAGCTAGCCTTGCTGTGCGTGTGCCCAATGTTGGTGCTCACTGCATAATCAAGGTCTTGTGTTTGACCTGATGTGTGCCCACTTTTAAGCAAACATGCAAAGAAAGTGCAAATCAAGTAAGATGGCTGTTCCAGGCCTGTTGCAACTCGCCCGGTGCCTGTAGTGAAGGACGGTTCTACGTTGCGAGGGTGTTTACACTCTGAGACTTGCTGTCCTCCATCCCGGGCAGTGCTCTCAGATCTAGAACACTGTTCGACAATTGGAAAGCACCATCCTGCTCAGCATGAGGTATTTACTCGATTTGGCGGATAAACATCTGTACGCTAAAAAGGGAAATTTTTCTACGCTATAAGGCTCTCAGTTTTTCCAGCAATGCATAGGTCTAGGACACAAAGTGTCCTAAAGACCAACCGCTGCAAAATCTCAGCACAAGGTGGGAACGGATATGGAGTTGAAAAACTTGAAAAACAAGTTTTTGCGGTGTGCTAGTAGCGTGTCGCAAGAATTTTGTTTTTGTATCGCTTCTGCTTGTGGATCTAAAGATGTGCCAAAATATATATACTTGATTACAATCAGGTGCTAACGCGTTTGACCAGTTGTGAGCCTCCTTGGTTGGTTAGGGGGTCTAGATTGACAGGGCTATCTGCTAAAAGAAGAGGCAGCTTGCAATAGTGGCAGATTGATGATAATTTGCCATTGTTGGGTTTTCCTCCTGGGGCGTGATTGTTGGTGGGCCTGTGCATTCGACTTACAAACTTTTTGTCGTAGCAATTTGTAACTGGTCTGTGCAGTGCTCTGCACAACACGAGAGGCTGAAATCTATGAACAGCACACGCTAATCCCTAATCGCAGTTGATGAATGTGGTGGTAACATTTGCTTTTCGAATAAAGGCTTCGCAACCTTGCAGCTTAATCATACGTCATAGCTACCCAGCAGTAAGCAAAGGACAGGGCAATTCTCCCACGAGCAATGCAGAATGCAGATACCACAAGCAAGAAGGGCTTGAGAAAAGTCATCAAAAAAGGGGCCTGAAAACGGATGTTCAATACAAACTAAATACGAAGCCCGTGGCTCCTGGTCGGGTAAAAAAGTTCAAGCACGCAAACAGCCGAGGGAATACTGAAGTTGAGGAGGGTGGGGAAATACAATAGACCCACAAAGAATGCATCACAGCACCCAAAGCACGCTGTAAACCTGAGGTTTGGCATTCCACTGTGCTTAACTAAGATCGTTCCTAAACGAGAGTGCGTGTGTGCGCGCACAGCCGACACACAGCAATGAGGGTCAAGCCAAGCAAACTAAATTTACAATCTGCAGACGGGCACGGCCAGCTCTGGCGCTGCCTGCTTTACTCTAGGGTGATGAACCACAGAGCAGGTCCAGGTCCTTGAAACTATTAAGGGAGAGAGGGGGTAGGAAGGAGGAGGGAAAGAGGAGTGAGGTGGTCAGCACTAGTTTTGGCTGCTGATCGGAGCACTAAGCATTGACTGCTCTGTAGCTGAACTTGTGCCCAGGCTACTAGCAAACACCAATCTCTTGACAGCTACAAAACATGTTGGCACTGTGAACGCATAGCACCTGCCACTACCACTACCACTGCTGCTGCTGCTCATGCCAATGCTGTGTCCTTGGCAGTCACAATGCCGCCCTGGTGCTATCTAGAAGCTGCTGCTGCTACAACCTCAGCACTCACGACGCCGCTGCAGCTGCTACCCGTGCTACTGCTGCTCCTGGCAACGCTGCTGCTGCTGCTGCTGCTGGCAACGCTGCTGCTGCTGCTGCTGCTGCTGCTGCCGCTGCCGCTGCCGCTGCCGCTGCCGCTGCTGCTGCTGCTTACTCGCCGCCAACGACGCCGAAGCCAAACTTGTAGTTGCTGTGGAAGTGGTCCAGCTCGGCAGACATTACAAAGTTGATGCCTGCGCTGTACCGCTCTTCTAAATACGCTGTGGCCACGCCGTTGGTATCAATCTTGCCTCGTAGTCGACACTGGAAGGGCAAGGGCAGTGTTGTATGAATGTGCATGGTTGTTGCTGTTTTTGTAACTGGGGCATTTTGTGTGAGGTAAAGAAGCGACTTGGGCACCAGCGCACATTATTTTGACACACGATTGCAGGAAGTAAAATAGAAGAGCAAAAAGGTTGTGCACAATTGCCATTCCTTGTATGTGCCTAATGCCAGTAAACTTGAATCGTTAAATCGCTTTAACAACTTCCGTAACATTAAGGAGCGCTTGCACATACATGCTGCTTCTCAGGCTTGCATTTGTTCCCACCGTTCCTGGAGCAGCTTGCATGCTAAACTAAAATGTGAGCACGTTCTAATGACGTGCAAACTTTTGCCTGCCTTACATGCGCATCCAGCGCATTTGTAAAAGAGTGAGTGCATGTGCTTAAGTGTGAGCACGTGTTCATATCCAGTACGTGTGAATGTGCAAGCACGCATCTATGCGTGTTTGTATGCAATTGGGTTAAGCTTGCATTGAGCTTGTAATCAGCGCATGTGCACGTGCTTGCTTTCAGTGCACGAAAGTCGTCACCGTGTGCGTGCGTGCGTGCGTGCATGCATGCAAGAGTGTGAGCGTAATTATGAGTACACGCACGTGCGCATGTGCGTGCGTTTTGTATGTGTGTTGTATGTTGTTCATTTGTGTCGTGAGTTGTATGTTGTGTGTGTCGTGAGTTGTATGTTGTGAGTGTGTTTGTGTGTGTGCGTGTGTGTGTGTGCGTGTGTGTGTGTGTGTGTGTGTGTGTGTGTGTGTGTGTGTGTGTGCGCGCGCGCGCGCGCGCGTGCCTGTGCAGTCGAAAGTGCACACAACACGTAGTTACAAGAATCTCACAGGAGCAACCTGCCTCACCTGACGCAGGATGACATCATAGCCCACCGTGGCGCAGGCATCCCTGGTGCCCCAGTGCCACAGCAGATCCGTAGCCAAGGTGACCTTGTCCGTGACCTTGTGCGCGTACTGCAGGTTCATCACGCCCGTACTGGCCACTTGGGCGGTGGAGACGTGCTTGTCGCCTTGGTGGCGCATCGCCAGGCCCACCCCCGACTTCATGTTGGACTGCAGCCAGAACAGCTCTCCGCCGGCTGACAGCTTGGGTGTGACAGACTGGAAGTAGTTGAGGCCCAGGAAGGAGGGCGTGCCGACCTTGAGTTGCGCGTTCCAGTCGGAGCCCTTGAAGTCTGCGTCTGCCATCGCGTGCGACTGCCCCGCCTCGCTGCCGAGCTGCAGCTGCAGCTTGCTACTCAACCAGGGCGCGATGTCGTACTTGACGCGCCCGGAGAGCCTCCCGTCGTTGGACATGCGGCCCAGGAGCATGTACTTTTCGTTGATCACATTGGCTCCGAACTCGTAGGTGCCAATGCTGGTCTTCAGGAGCTGCTTGCTGCCAGTGGACAGGTCCAGATTGCCCATGTACAGGGAATGAGACCTGTGGAAGGGAGGAGAGGGCGAAAGGAAAAGGTATTGAGGGGGAAGGCTACCGTCATTTCACGTGAGGTCTTCACCAGGACCATCAGCACAGCTGCAGTTCGGATGCTTAGAAGCACAACAGCCAGAAGTGTGGATGTGCCAAATGCACTCCGTGTCAGGTTCACAACTTGAAAGTAGGCGCAGTTGCGTGGAAAACACCACTGATCAGGCACTTGCGAGGAACCCTGCTGCTGCTGCTACCGCTGCCGCTGCTGCAACTGCTGCTGTTGCTGCTGCTGCTGCTGCTCTAACACACCAACTGAGAGTAGTAGCTTACTCACAGGAAGAAGTAAGGATTGAGGGGCTTGTTGACTTCAAAGCGCATCCCCTCGAAAGAGTCTGGCTTGAGCACCATGATGCCCTCGCGCTGAATCTCCTCATACCTCACCGGCTGAGGAAGGTTTAAGTAGTCAGCCTGCGGGGGGCGGAGGCTTTCCTTGTCAAGTGCTGAGCTAGTGTCAAATTTAGCCATATGTGCACGCAGGAACAAAGCTCACGTGCATTCCATCCCTTGGTGCCTGGCTTGCGGTAGCATGCACACCGTTGGTTTGTGCGTCGTCGCAAAGTAACACACCTTTTCCTTCTTGAGCACCTCAGCAGCTGCAGCTCCTATGTTGGCAAAGCTGGGCATGGGCGGGGGCCCACTGCCCTCTGCATCTGCCTTGCTGTAAACCAACCCCATCTAGTGAAACTGGATTTAAAGTTTTAAGGTGGTTTTGGAGTTGCTCACACAAATTCTACAAATCAAAATTTTGATCCTCCCAGATTATCCACAAATTATCCTCATAATTCAACATTTCGCATCACAGGTGACCACCTGTGAGCCAGGTAATACCTACGCCAGACACAACAACGCTGTGCACTGCTTTTATGCTGAGTGCTGCAGGATATAACCAACAACACTTAGCATGAAATAAGCAGAATGGTGATTAGGGTTTGAGGCTCAGAGGACACGTGCGCAAAGACCAATCACCGGCCTTCGTCCTATAGACTTGCAGTACCATTCGTTCCTGGTTCAAACTAGCATACACCACACACGCGCACACACACACACACACACACACACACACACACACGCACACACACACACACACACACAGACACACACAGGCACATACAGACACACATGTACACATAGACATATACACACATACACACGCACAGACACACAGGCACATACACACACACATTCATATATGCAAAACACACATACACACATTTATACACATATGCCCGCACCCATGTATTTGCGCACACAGACACACATACAAACACACTCGTACACACAGACACATACACACACAAATATATACACACATGTATGCAACACACAAATTCACACAAATATACACATACAAACATGCTCACACACGCACGCACACATGTGCGCGCACACACACATACATACACACACAAATCCACACACGCACACCCCCCCCCCTTGTGCAGATGGCCTCTGAACCTATCCATTTACTGGACCTACCTGAATCAATTCTTCATCACATATGCTCCTTTTTGAACCCCAAACCGGATCTGCTCTACGGGGTGTCCAGATCTTGCCACGTAAGTCAGTTTGAGCTGCGTGCGTATGTGGGTTGGGTTGTGACTTTTGTGTAAGTGCGCTATGCTAGTACTTGCGTTCATGACGCACACTCTTGTTTAAGTGTGCTACACTACTACTTGCGACTTAATCCATGACGTACACGCACAATGACGATTACGCTCAAAGACACAATGGAAATTGCACATGCTACTTTTGGTGTGATGCTTGCATTGAGTAGGAGTTCTCAGTTACATTAATCGTACACGTGTTACATCCAGTTTTCAGACAATACTAACCCTCCACACTACCTTTTCAACCACATCCCCTACCCATAAATCCACCCCCATCCACATACTCTCCTCGTTCCTCCCATCCTTCTTCCAGAGATTGAGAGAGCTCGTGAACGACCCTGGCGCGAGCCATCATCTTGTCGTGCCTGCCATGTCGCTGTCTGGTGTCATTCCACCTAACAGCCATCTGGGCCAAAACAAGCACAGGTTGATCTTGCACTAGCTCCCTGCCTTTGTACCCATTTTTCCTCCCTTGTACCCACTAGCTCTCTGCCTTTGTACCCATTTTCAACTCCCTTCCCGCGTGCACTAGGTTTTATTATGTGGTGCCTTACAAGTGCAGAAGAGAAGCAAGCCATCCCACGACAATTAAGGAGAAAACATGTTTGGTGCCTTTTAATACTGCATTGCTTCTTCACCGTAGCAGATGTACCTGTCCAAGCAAAGCAATTGCTAACCCAACAATGGTCTAGGTTCAGCTAGAACCCGTTAAGAAGCTAACTTGAACATGGGACGAGGTGCAGATGCAGTGCCTAGCAGGGAATCAACACAACTCAGAGTGGTCCTCTTTCGCTTTCACATTCCAGGACCCTCGAGGCTGCTCTCAGAGCTTGCAGGCCGGGGAGCACCATCAAGATACAGCGAGGCCTACACCTGGTCTCACAGGAGGGACTGGTGATTGAAACAAGGTGGGGGGGGAGGTGTGCTGGTATCACAGGGGGTGAATGAAACAGGGGGTGATTGAAACAAGGTGGGGGAGGAGGTGTGCAGGTATCACAGGAGGGACTGGTGATTGAAACTAGGTGGGGGAGGAGGTGTGCTGTTGCCCCTGATGCCTGAAGTAAGTAATAGGCAGGTCTAAAGGAACAGGTTGAAGTAGCAGGTCTGAAGTAGCAGGTCTGAAGTAACAGGTCTCAAGTAACAGGCAGGTCTGAAGTCACAGGTCTGACAAGAATGGTGACATGCATGCTAATGTTCACAACCATCCACGGCCCATTCCATTTGCGTTGTTTTTTGCGGCGGAGGAGCTTTGTGGTACTCTGTTGTGTAAACGGTACTTGAAATTGGTGTTCCACTGCCGGTGAAGTCATCCTTTTTTCCCCCTGCACACTTCACGGTCTCTCCTTTTTCCGTCCTAACCTGCAGCGTGAACCTTATCGGGGACAGCGCAGAGGATACAATCTTACGCAGCCCCGAGGGGTGTGATGCTGCTCTTGATGTAAGGTCAGTTGAATGCTTAAACTACGTGGTTCATTCATGGCTGGCCTTAGCCAAGGAAGGTGTCCTGCTGATCCTGACGCATAGTCAGATTAAGCGCAGTGGCTTGTTCTAATTCTAAGGTAAATAGAAGTCGCATGGTGGGACAGTGAAAGGGTGAAAGTGAAAGTCTGTGCTGTTCAGGATTAGTGTGCATTTAGGGTAGCCGCTCAACTAGCGCTCACACTAGAGTGCAGTGGGACAGTGAGAGGTTGATAATGAAAGTCTGTGCTGATCAGGATTAGTGTGCGATAAACAAACGGCTCAATTAGCGCTCAAACTCGCCAGAGCGCCCCACCAGGCCTAGGACGAAAGAGGAATGAGTTGGAATAATGTGGGGCCCGTGGATTATCAGCCATACAACCCTAGTATGTTGTCTGCGTGAAAACAGCCACATTACTAGTAACCTCCACCAGATATAGAGGAGCCGTATGAAGCTCCCTGCTTCTATGTTAAAAGCACAGCATTCACGTTTCTTCCGCCCTCTCATCCGAGTGGAACAAAAGAGGTTTCTCTTACATCTACCATACCCACTCGTACCTACTTTGTGTAAACAAGTTGCATGTGTCGACCATCAGCTCAGGGAATGCCTCTTTGTACGCCAGAAATAGTGGAATTAAGTGCTGGCTGAGCTTATAGAAAGAAGAGTGGAATGAACAAAGGCCTTAGACGAGCTGGTACTCTTGACCACAAACATCTGACTGTGCAATTAATTTAAACCCAGGTTGGTTGGCAGCAGCCCTGCTTTTGCAGCAGCAAGCGGAATCTTGGATAGCCCTGCCTTGTGCCTCGCTCCTTACTATTAGGCTTACGGCAAGCAATTTAGGATTAAAACAATTTATTTCAGTTCATGTATGTTGCAACAAAGCAAGCTGCTCGGTCCCGGGCGGCATTTTAAAGTATGCCTTCTATCTGTTACCGCGACAGGGCAACTTGCAAGATCATGGGTCTAGCAGTCGAAGCTGTGAAGAGCTCGTGTGTTCTGCACCGTGCTGGCCACCTTTCCATGGAATCCTGCCGGCTAAGCTGCGACACAAAAGGTGCGGCAAATAGTTGGCTGGTTTTTATTGTCTTCCGTTATCAGCTAGGGCTGGGTTTGAGTACTTGCGTCCGTCAACTGCAAGCAGCAGAGCACAGCAGGGGCAGTTATTGTCTCAGCAAGGGTCCTCATGGTAACTGCGTAGGGTTGACACCGTATATGACCGTTTGTTTGGTGATTTCCCTGCCAAAAATATTGCACATACACCGCATATATATGGTTATGGCCAACCCTATCAATGCGTCAGCGTGCTGAGCATGGGCAAGTATGTGGGTGCGTTTCATTCCTTTGCACCTGCCATACATGCAATTACCACAGCGCATTATTACTCACCTGCGGTCATATATGCAGCTTAACTGTGGCATCGTCGGTGCCAATGCCCGCTTAGTATAATGATAGTGCTGAATTGAAATGTGTTGTTTGTCTACTTCATTGAAAGGCATGGTCAGGATCGTGTACATTGACAAAATCTGTCTTCCCATCATAACTTTCCTATACATTGTCAACCCTATACAGTGTCAACCCTAATAATTGGAGTGGATGGATCATAAAGACTATTTATTTGCAGGCATTTTTGTGCAGCAGCTCCCCAAAAATGTGAAACTGTATTAATAGAAATAAAACACCCTCTGGGCCAAATTTTATGCTGCTTGATACTTCATGAATAACGTCATACAGAGTTTGTATATGGCTTTCACTAATGATGAAAGGGAGGCAAAAAAGGGAGGTTCGCTCATGCGGCTGGAAAGAGTTAGGTTGTGTATTGGCCCTAAGTGATCAAAGCAGCAGCACTCCACTTCCCACCCTGTTCTCATCCTGTGCACCTCACAGGGTTAGATCATCTGTGCAGCCCGCTAGTGACCACGGCCACCAATATCGTCAGCAAGTCAGCTTCAAGCCTTGGGAAGCTCAGCATTGCAGCATGTGAGTGCTTCCAAATTAAATCTTTGCTTCTTGTGTTGCAAGATCCTTAATTTGCGCCCCAGGACTTGCGAATCCCAGGACGGAAGAAGGAAAAACTGCACAGGCCGCCACTGTTCACATAAAACAAGTTTTAGTTTTTAGAAAGGACTCTGCCGTATAGGCGTCTTGAGGTTCCTGCTTTCGCCTTCAGATGCTTTGAAAGCGTCCTCCTGTCCAGCGAAAACATAGTCACTCCGTCCGATGAAAGATCGGAGGTGCTGGTTGATAGGAGGGTTGCAGGCTGGGCCTGGTTAGGTGTTGTGGTTCACCCGCACCTTACCCGTTCAACGTCACCCCCCCTCACAGGCTGCTTGGAGGGAGGCAGTGTCGCCATCCAGTGCCGTGGGACAGGCAGCCTTGCTTCGGTGCGTTCTGGTGCCTGCACCGTCTAAGGGGATGGATATGTATGCACATTGCTTCAGCAACGTGCTGGAATTTGCTTTGGTATCGTTAGTCGGGAGTCGTGAGGTTTTTCAAAGTCTTGGGCTTAGACTATACTGCTATACTACACAACAATCAATCCTGGACAAAAGAAGGCATAGGAGTCTGATTGCAATGAAATAAATAGGAATTACTGTTGCAAGAAGAATTTTTTTTCTACTCAGCACTAAGCCCATAAACTTCTCCTTTTTTTAGGAATTATACCCCTTAACAGAACAGGTTTCATTCCATGTGCTTCAAGCATTGATCTGGTTGCCTTTCAAATTCGATGGTGCACAAATAACGTGCAGTCTAGCACATGACACACATTCTTGTGTTTTATGCAGTGACAATTAAGTGCAATGTCTAAACTAGGAAGTGGTAAACTAGAAAACACACAGAGTCCATTGGAGCTATAATATTTGCACAGGTGCGTGTCATCTACGCCCGCCGCAACTCGTACTTCATGGCTGTGGACTGCCAAGAGCCGGGCGTCCAGCAGCCCTTGAGGCCTGTCAAGTCCACGACACTAACCACCTTCAAGGCCCAGGCAGAAGGTGGGTGGCTTAATGGCATCCTGTGCAGTAGGTCTGTGGACGTACCACTCCAGGAAGAGGAGCACGCTGTCTGCTATGGATTGATCAAGCTTACTCTAATTATTGCTTGCAGCTTGTGATGCTCTTATTCAGGCATCACCGGTAAGTATTATTGCCCACTACCATGGCCTTCTGCAAACTCTCCTGGACACTGTTCTTGCAAACTTTGAGATTTATTTAAACCACTGACTGTATTGAATTGGAATTGCGTTGATCACTCACATACATGTTACACACATACACACGCACACACACTTACAGAAAACATGTTGAATGTGGCGGCTTCAACTGGCAGCGCTGCTGGAATTGCAGCACGTCTCAGAGCAGCGGCTCATCTTATCCAAAATGGAGGTTCAGAGCCGAATTTGGGCGAGTTTGAAGCAGTGTCTACGCTTAATATGAGGCTGACAGAGCACCATGATGGCGAGTTACACCAGCCATCTGAGGAGCAGACACGGACGGTGTGCCGTGTGTCATTGGACCGCAGAAATTGCGAGGACATGCCTCGCAAGCGCTATAAGTTTTAGCAGTCCTCCCCACAAACAGGCGAACAAAACCGGACTCCAACAAGACTGCAGCCTCAGTATATTAAAAAGGCAGCAATAGATGCCAGTTCTTGACATGGCTGCCACAACTGCTGGTCTCAACCTAGACTAATTTTATTTTAAAGTATCCTGGGCATATTACTTTCTTTAATTTCTGTCAGCTAGAGAATTAACGATCAATCGGTTAGGGTAACCGCCACGACGTTTAAGTAATAATTATGGTTTTACTCTGTACTGTGAGCAGCAATGCTCCTTGCCTGTCGAAGTCACGTACGACGCAATCGCGACCGTGCTTGCACAACCCCCCCGCCAATCGATGGTCAACACGACACAGCAGGCCGGTGCTAATATTACACAGTTATGGCGTGCAGCATCGGGCCGACTCGCGTCGCCTCGTGGAGCCCTGTCGAGCCTTTCAGCAAGACACGAATGAACGACAACAAGAACCGCAACAAGGCCTGGTGGGCGAGGATGCTGCTGTATTTGATGTATCGCAGCAGAGCGCGAAGTCTTGGACACTCTTCACCGGGCTGCTGACGGGCGTCTTGGGCCTCATTTATTTGGTAGGACAACACACACACACACACACACACACACACACACACACACACACACACACACACACACGCACGCACGCACACACGCACGCACGCACGCACGCACGCACATTGAGACACACACACACACACTACACACACGCACACATGCACACGCACACACACGCGTACACACATACACACATACACACACACATATGCACACGCATAAGCACACGCATCACATATACACACACACGCACACACACTCACGCACATCCGCATACACACACACACTCACGCACACGCACACACACACATAACCTCACACATACGCATACAGACGTGCACATGCATACGCACACAAAAATGCACTCGAACACACACACACACACACACACACAAACACACTCAGGTTTGGATTCAGCCTGGGGCAGGCCTAGCAGATGATTTCTTGAGTGTGGTGGAAGGGTTCAGTAATAACAACCCAGAGGCGACCATTCTGCTCATCCTTTTTGTCTTCGCTTTGGTGCACAGTGGTCTTGCAGGCCTACGCCCCTATGGTACGTGCTATACCTACAGTTTAGCTGCTTGTGCGCATGCTAAAACGTTGAAATTTGACTAAAGGCAATGATCTTCAAAGCTAAATTTATGCTGTTGGCTAATTATCTGTGACTGATGGAATGCGACTAAGCGCGTGCATACACACACCCCCACATGAGCACGCACACACACAAATACACATACGCAAATAAACACACACTCACACACATGTACACACACGCGCATACACTCACACACACATACTCACTCACTTCTCCCACACAGCGGAGCCCATCATAGGCGCTCGAGCCTTCCGTGTGATTTTTGCCTTTGCCAGTCTGCCCCTAGCCATAGCCAGCATTGTGTATTTCATCAACCACAGATATGACGGCACTCCTCTGTGGGATTTAAGGTGGGTATTACGGTTTGAATCGTGGCTGTGAGGAAAGGATATATGAACGGGTTTTGCGGGAGATGTGGCGGTCCTCACGGCTTGTGGTGGATGGGAAAATGAGTAAATGGTAAATGGTTCATGGACTTCTGCAAGATATGTGTATGGACGCAGCTCTAAAGGAAGCCGGATTTGGGACACTGATTTGTTTTCTTCGTGGTGCGCAGTGCGTATGTGTATGGCCTCGCATCAGAAACAAAAAACAACCAATTGTCGCAAGTCCAGCTTTCAGTAACCACCCTTTGCCTCTTCCCTGCTTAGTACAGGCCCTGACAATGTCATGCAGGGTGTACAGTTTTTCATTTGCTACTACAGACCTGTCATACTCCTAAGCTCATTTGCACCAACATATCTTTTATTTTGCTTCCAACTCATTAAAGGAACACTGGCATGCATAAATTTGGCATACATGCAGATGCATGTGTGCAGACACACACATGCACACACACACACTCTCACACACACACACACACACACACACACACACACACACACACACACACACACACACACACACACACACACAAATACACACACAGAGGCGCGCCTGGCGTGCATAGCCTCGTCTGGGCCCTTAACTTTGTGTCCTTCTACTTCCTGTACCCCTCCACCTTCAACATCCTCGAGGTTGGTAAAAAGAACAGAATGGTCTATTTTCACAGACAGTGTTATCACTGATGGCGATTGGCATAGATTGGGAAATGATGTTGGTATTGAAAATATGATCAAGGAGGAGCTAAGGGGAGCATTGCGTGCTTCGTGTGCTTTGGATGCTTTGTACGTAGGGTTGGCCAGACCGTATATGACCGTATATGAACGTATATTTGGTGATTTGCTACAAATACCGTACACCGTATACACCTTAAAATGAAAGGTTGTGGCCAGCCCTAATTCTACGCAGTTGTTTGCACTTTACGTACCTGGCAGGGTTGTGATGCCTGCTGTGTCTCCTTAATTACAAAAACTACACAGGACAAATAGGCGTTGGGAGAAAAGAATTAGGTACGACAGGGCTGTGAGCATATCTCGTGATATCTGTGCACGTTGCCATCATACAATCATCACACAATGATATGTCATATGATATGACTCATATCTCATATACCAAAGACCTCGTGACTGGTCTTGACTAACTCCCTGTTTTCTCCCTTGTTATAGCATCCTTGCCCGGCCGCTACACAGCTGGCAAAGCATATGTGTGTGTTTGTGTGTGTATGTATGTATGTATGTATGTAGGTAGGTAGGTAGGTAGGTAGGTAGGTAGGTAGGTAGGTAGGTAGGTAGGTAGGTAGGTAGGTAGGTAGGTAGGTTGGTAGGTATATATATGTGTGTGTGTGAGTTCAAGCGTTGTGGCATCCATAGCTGCCGGCCAACTTAAGCACATCATTTCAACCCTTCCCTCATTTCAAGTCATTGCACTGTGCTGCCGATCCCTAAGAATTGTAGCACTGAGTCATTTTTAATCGCCTTTTTTGTGCAGCCACTCCCTTGCGTGCACACAACAGTCCTCCCTTCCTTAGCTTGAGGAAATTGATAATGTGAGATCGCAATGTTTGCAACGCACCTGCCTTTACGTTGCAGGTGGCAGCTGTGGATGAGCCCAAGCTACACATGTGGGAGACTGGCATTATGCGCATCACTCGCCACCCCCAAATGGTAAGCTTTCAAAGGTTAACAAAAAAATACGCTGCCAATCATGCGCATGACTCGCCACCCCCAAATGCTAAGCTTCCAACTTGGCCAGTTCCCAAAAGAGGAAACCTATCCGCTTACTCAAGCGAAAGCTGTCCTAGGCTGTCAGAGGTGTGGGCTTGGATGCTCTCCAGTGTTTCGGCGCTTCGGCGGAAGTACTGAGCATACGAAGAATGGTGATAACAGGACGGGCAGGCATCCCTATGATTGACAGCCGTGAAACGAATCAAGAGTAATATCGCAGCTGTTCTGTGCCAGTCAAACTTTTGCCTGGTCTCCAACCCTCTGTTTGGCGCCTACCAGCTGCGATGGATGGCATTTCTTTTTTTCAACCCCCCTCCTCTCTCTCTGTGTCCTGTACACTGCCCCACCTCGTCAATTGCACTCCCCTGCCTGGAGCGGCTTTCTGCACAGCCATTTGCAATCAAAGTTCCTTGATCATACACACAAGTCAGCAAGCACGTTATGCTTTATTTTTATTATTTATTTTTATTACATTATTCACTAGATTCTGTGAGGAAAATTTTCTCGACCCAGCAGAGCATAAATGTAGTTACTCATGTCTCGGCGCATTTTGTCTTTGCCAGACCATTGCTGTGCCGTAAGGTAGCAGATCAAAGCCAACTTTAAGCCTTTTTTGCAGAGAGGCTTTTGACACTCAGCCACTGCTGTGCAGCCGTCATCCCTCTCCAACGCAACACACAAACACATGTGGTGCCCAGCCCACTCATTCAAAGCACATATTGCCAGTGATTGCACACTTCTGACGATGATTCAACACCACGGCACGCACTTTGTTCACTTTCCTTTTTAGCCCAAATTAACATGCTTTCATGCTGGGAATCAACCCTCCTTATGTAACCTGCAGGTGGGCCAGCGCGACATACAAGAGCAAGAGCAGTTCGTTGTGTTTGTCAGGCTTTCGTCACACCTGTCTCATGTAATGTGGTCACACCTGTCTCATGTAATGTGTAGGTGGGGCAGCTGATCTGGTGCTTAGCACACTCGCTGTGGATTGGGAACAGCTTCATGCTGGTGACATCAGGGGGGCTGATGGCTCATCATCTGTTTGGGTAGGTGTTTATAGTGGTCAGCAGATCCTTCGTTGTGACCTTCTAGAGTACAGACCGAAGCGTGAGGTCTAGTGGTCGCAAACTCTTCCTTGTGACCAGTTTGGGTGCAGACAAAGCGTGAGTTTCAGTGGTCGGCAGATTCTTCCTTGTGACCAGTTTGGGTGCAGACAAAGCGTGAGGTTCAGTGGTCGGCAGATTCTTCCTTGTGACCAGTTTGGGTGCAGACGAAGCGTGAGTTTCAGTGGTCGGCAGATTCTGCCTTGTGACCAGTTCGGGTGCAGACGAAGCGTGACAGTATGTGGGACATCGTGGAAATCAGAGGAACTTTGGGACTGGAATGGCAAGCCATTTGGGGCGTGTCCCTGTTATGATACCTTGAAATACGCACTGCTTACGCCTTTGCTTGGCTGAATTCCTTTTCATTTTTTCATTTTTTATTGGCTTGTTTTTGTTTTTGTTCAAGGTGCTGGCACGGGGACCGGCGGCTGTCTGCAAAGTATGGAGAAGCGTTTGAAGTAGTCAAGGCCAGGACGAGCACGTTTCCTTTGCAAGCTGTGTGGGAAGGCCGACAGGTGCGTGTGTGTGTCTGCGTGTGTGTATGTGTGTCTGCGTGTATGCGCGCGTATGTTTTTGCATGCGTGAGTGCATGTGCGTGTATGTGTGTATGTGTGTAAAATAATGTTTTCATATGCCAAACTTCTGCGTCCACTAGAATGCCTTGGATCTGTGGCCAGCCGCTTAAGACCATTAGTTGTGCCTTTGATTCTGTTAAATTGTCAAGCTTGCTGTGTGCTTTGTGGCGTGCAAAAGCTCTAGCGCTGGCATGTTCAACCGAATTGAGCTCCCTCATGTAACAATTCCCTTCTTTTGGTGATTGCAGCTGGTATCCACTGATCCTCACTCTTTCTTTTCACCTTCAGCAGGAGGCTGTTTATTTTTATTTTTGGGAAGGCACGTATAATTGTTGGGGTGGACACCCCCAAGGGACCACCCAACCCTCAAACCCCCGTTCCAGTGCCCCCACCCAGACAGAAAGGGTAGCAATCTTCTCCTTTTTGACTTCTGCATCCATCTGCATGCTCATCAAGACCTGAAACTGGATTGTTGCAGAGTTATGGGGCACAAACTGAGATGCGGACGCCCATGCACACATGACCTACCAGGCATCCACAACTGGCTTGCACAACTCCACATTGCTTCCATTTCTTCAGAATTCTACTGAGTATCTCATGCTGGCACAATCCTGTAAGTTTGAATTGAAATGCTGCTTCATTGGCTTGACTCCTCTCGCGGCCTGCACCCGAGCACGTGTGCCTCTGACTTTTGGACGTGTCCATAGACCCCCCCTTTTACCCAACTTTCTCAAATAGGGTGGCAATCGACTGGGCTCAAAGCTAAGGATTCCGATGATATATTAAAAATCCGTGGAAGTGGCTCAGAAAAAACTGCAGACCCCCGCAAACAACTAAAATCCTGTTGGGGGACCACCCAACCCCTCCCCAATTCGACCCATATATATATACCGATCGACCGCTCTTGACGTCAGGATTCCGAATATAAAATTTTCAATCGATTTGACACGTGCTTTCCAAAAGTGATGCTTCATGCAGCCTCCTGCCTTCAGCCTAAGTAACTGGAAGAAGAAGCTGTGCAGGCAGTGAACACAATATCAATTACCTCTCATTTTAATACGACCTGTGTGCCTCCAACAGGTCTTGCCGGCAGACTACTACAAAGAGTTTCTACGTACGCCCTACTACGCTGTGACTGTCTTTACCTTGGGAGCCTACTTTGCTCATCCCATAATGCAATCTGCGAGCTTCTACTTGGGATGGTAACTGCTACGCCCCCAATTCACACCTGTAAAATAATACTTTAAACTGATACCGTGCGTCGGGTCTTAAGCTCTGTTTCTAATTATAAGCGCATTGACTTTGCGACAGGAGCCTACACTGATTTTTTTTTGCACTGTTTGCATTCCTTGTAGGTATTGATTATATAGCTGTTTAAGCAGTTGTGATGAAAGCCAAATATTTACGCACTTTACTACTTTTTAGACTTTTGCCAGTAGGATGATAGATGGGAGTACCTACATATTTCTGAATGCGGGATTACAACTCGCTCTTTTTGTGTGGCGTCTAGCTATGTAAAGCCACCTATATTCGAAACTTTTTTTCCTAAAACGGCGTTTAACGACCTCACATTTTTTGTAGCAAAACTTTGTTGATTAAAAATATGACAAATGTGAGCAGTTTTACGCGCTCAAAGTAATCGCAGACGATGACAAAGACAAATTAATGGTTCAGGGTCAATTGGGCAGCGAAGATGCGAAAATACTGAACGGGGATTTCTCTTCCGTCCCGGATGCCAAGAGCAATGAGTTAGACATCCATGTAAAGGATGTGCATGATGTGGACATATCCAGTGTGGTCACACAGGTCAGTGAAATGTTTTGACGAAAGTGTGCATCTGGAACCTAGTCCCACTCTCCACGTCTGTAGTCAAATGACTGGGTAAAGCATTTACCAGCCTAGAGTGTGCACATGTGCCGCAAGGAACCTGTCTCTGGGACGGTTTCCCAAGGGTTTTGAAAGTTTGCTACTGAATTTTCACCTCACAGGTCACCACCCGTGATGGCGACGCACCATCCACTGGCCTTAAAGACAAGCATACCTTCCGCCTTGCAGGAAGGGCTGCACGCAAGCCATCCTGGAAATCCAAGGTCAATTGAACTAACTGATTGACCCGTCCTGCTCCTAAGGCCTCTCCATGCACTACACTGGGTACATGTGCTGCACATTAGAAAGCACGCTAGCTTGTGCACCATTGTGCGCCTCTGCCTGAACTCGACCAGCATTTACAAACTTGCATAAGGATGCACACACACACACACACACACACACACACACACACACACACACACACAAATGCGCGCTCACACCCACACACTATATGCACACACAATACACAACATACACACACATGCACGTTCGCAAACACATGCACGATATTCACACACTTACACACACACACACATACACACACATACACACACACACGCGCGCGCGCGCGTTCACGCACTCATACGCTCACTAACACGTATACACATATAAACGTCCACACACATACACACGCAGGTACGGTCTCTGTTGTGCTGCTTTGTCCCCAATCACAGCGGCTACCAAAAGGACGTCAATGGCAACGTGTTGCCACCTGCACCTCCTGCCCTGCTGCAAGAGCGTGGGCCTTTGATAGGGCCCAAGCACCCTGCTGATTTACACAAAAAGACGCTGGTACGTGTTGTGTTGTGGTGTGGGTGTTTGCGCGTGCGCACGTGTGCGTGTACTGAATTTCTCAGGCTTGTGTGTTAGCTGTGATCAGCTAACACACTAAGAGTGACGCTTGCACGGCTGCATACAAGTTGCATGCCATATGCACTCACCACCGGTGTGCATACGGCACACCGGTACGGTTTTGTGATTCAAAACTCACGTGCTATTGCTGCAGGTGCTAGACCTTGACATATGTTTCAAGACTCACATGCTATTGCTGCAGGTGCTAGACCTTGACATGTGTTTCAAGACTCACGTGCGATTGCTGCAGATGCTAGACCTTGACATGTGTTTCAAGACTCACGTGCTTTTGCTGCAGGTGCTAGACCTTGACATGTGTTTCAAGACTCACGTGCTTTTGCTGCAGGTTCTTAACTTTGACATGTGCTACAAGACTCACGTGCTTTTGCTGCAGGTGCTTAACTTTGACATGTATTTCAAAACTCACGTGCTACGCTGCAGGTGCTAGACCTGGACGAAACGCTTGTGCACTCCTCCTTCAAGCCCATCCCAGGTCCTGACTGCATCGTGCCAGTGGAGATTGAAGGCAGGATAGTGGATGTGTACGTGCTCAAGCGCCCCTGCTTGGAGCAGTTCATGGAAAGCATTGGGCAACGCTTTGAGGTAGGCCGCTCGGTGTCTGCGTTTGTGGCTGCCTGCTGGCGTGTGTATGTAGGTCATTGTAGGTTGGGTCGATGTGTGTGGAGGTGGGCATGGGTGTGGGGTGTGGGTGTGAGTGTGGGTGTGGGTGTGGGTGTGGGTGTGGGTGTGGGTATGGGTGCAGGTGTGTGCGTGTGCGTGGGTGTGGGGGTGGGGGTGAGGGTGGAGGTGTGAATGTGTTTGTACAAATGTGTAGGTGTGTGTGTGGGTGTGTTCTGGTTCTTTTGCCAATGCTTCATTGCATGTAAAGCGCAGGGCTTTGTCTAAGGCTCCGAGGCGGGGTGCAGCTTTGTTGGGGTGCAGCGCGTGTTGAGCTGTAGCGGTGTTGAACTGTAGCGGTGGGGGAAAAAACATTTTGTAGTTTAAATTGTGGGAGGTATGCTTAAGAGAGCTGCTTTGGTACAGCCAACTATGCTTGAATGCCACTGCTTGGGCATCAAACCATGTGCAGCGTAGGGAGCCAGTTGAGACGGGTTGCTCAGGCAGTGGAGCTGATCATATCGTGCCCCTCGACAGGGATTGTTTCTGATATGGTTTGGGGTAGGGTGCAGTGTGCATGGAGTTGCTGTGAATGGGTGAAACAGACTGTGGGTGGGGGAAGCTGCGCGGAGTCACTGTGTGGGTGAAAAGGGATGAAGCAACAGACGGCGCAGGCAGTGTGCGTGCAGTCACTGTGGGTGAAAGAGATGGAATCATTTCACTGGGTGGAATAGATGGAATCACTTCACTGGGTGGAATATATGAGAAGGAGGAGATGGTGCAGGCAGGGAAACCACACCCGCATCAATTTAGGTGGAGCTACTCAGGTGCCATGGAGAACACACACACACACACACACACACAATGTCCAGAAGGCCCTCCTTCTTGGTAGACTCAGATTTTATGTTTATCGTGAGAGCAGGATAAATTTGTTTTTATTTGCAACATACGTGGTCGAGCCTGTTGCGGTTTGTGAATGCCAGTGGCTGCTGTTAAAACTTCCCATGAGCATAGAAGCAGCCTAATTTTGAGTGACCTTGCAGTCCCTGTCTGTGAATTACGCATATCGCATATCAAACGCAAGCAGTGATGACACCACAAGCGCTGACAACACCACGAACAGGGAGCCTGCATCATGGGCTGGGAATCTACGTAGCCTTGCTCATAGGCTTGACTTGATTGCGAACACATGTATGGCTAGGTGCTGTGTGTACAGAAATTCATGTATAGTCAGGGTGCGAGGCTATTTTATGATGAAAACATGATATAATATCTCGCACCTTGTGTGTATTGTACACACTTGGCCATGTGCAGTGTGTACAGACGGCCATTTACAATGTGTACACAGACAGCCTTGTACTGTATACTGTATACAGCCGGCCATGTGCAGTGTGTACAGACGGCCATGTTCAGTATACAGACAGCCGTGTGCAGTGTGTACAGACGGCCATGTTCAGTATACAGACAGCCGTGTGCAGTGTGTACAGACGGCCATGTTCAGTATACAGACAGCCGTGTGCAGTGTGTACAGATGGCCATGTTCAGTGTGTGCACACAGCCATGTGCAGTATATACAGACAGCCGTGTACAGTATACAGACGGCCATGTGCAGTGTACAGCACACATTTACAGTAACAAATGGCCATGTGCAGTGTGTGTGTGCACGGTTCTGGGCCAACCCTACTCAAAAGTTTGTTCTTGCCCATATGAAAGAGCTGATACATTGTTGCTAACAAATTAAACCTCGAGTTTAAGGTCCAGAGACTTGCACGCACCTCTACCTGCACGCAGCCTACATTGGTGAATGACGCACACGGCACTGTTCGTTATCGCAGGTGGTGGTGTTTACAGCTAGCTTGGGCAAGTATGCAGACCCACTTTTAGATTGGCTCGACAAGTACAACGTGGTGCGTTTGCGTCCGGGTGTGCGTGTTGGGTGTATGTGTGTGCGTGTGCCTGTATGTGTGTGCGTGTGTGCGCACGTGAGTGTTTGCGTGCATGTATGCGTAAGCATGTGCCCGTAGCGTATTGACAGCTGCCAGGTTCATCGCAAGGCTCAAATGCAGGCAGGGGGGGGGTAGACTGCGTGAACTGCATTAACAGCACCTCTCATGATGAAGTCTTGAGCCAGTAGAAAAAGCTCCATTATATACACAGTTTCACAATTAGCTACTTGCACTTCCGCTGTGTATGTGCCACCACATGTCTTCAGTCAGGCTGCGCTCCTTCTATTTCGTATATCTGGCACAGCTGTCAATCTGCTTCCATTGATTAACTCGCCTCCACGACACGCACACACACATACACATGCGCGCACACATACACATTTACACACGCACACACACACACTCACACACCCACACATTTACACATGCACACACACACACACAAACAATACCTATTATACTGGTACCACTTACACCCAAATCCACCCTTTCTGCCGCAAAAGGGTATTGTTGTATCATGAAGTACCAGTATACAAAAGGAACTTAGCCTATAACAAGCAGTCACCCTCTCCCCCACACTATAGAGGACCCCCCCTACACATCAAACCCTAAAGCGGGACTCTGCTGGGGGGTGACAAACGTCATATGACCCACTCCGGTGCTACAAAGCGCTGTTCTTGCTGCGCACGCACATGTCACAGGTCCGATGGCGCTTGTTCAGGGAAGCATGCTTACCGTGGGAGGGCAACTATGTTAAGGACCTCAGTTTCCTTGGTCGTGACTTGTGCGACACGATCATCGTGGACAACTCACCCCACTCGTATGTGTTTCAGCCTGAAAACGCGCTGCCGATCAGCACATTTATAGGTGAGACGCAGACATACTAGCACGCACGCATGCGCATACACACATGTTCATTCTCTCTCTCACACACACACACACACATACACACACACACGCACACACACACACACACACACATCCACACGCACACACAAGCACACACACACATGCACGCACAAGTACACACACATACGCACACATATGTTCATTCACACATGCACGCACGCCCAAGCACGCACATATGAAAAAGCTGTTTGTTAGATACTCAGTGACACAACGTCGTCTGTGTGTCTGTTTTCGTGTGTGCATGTAACGTGTATGTTTGTGTGTGTGTGTGTGTGTGTGAGAGAGAGAGAGAGAGAGAGAGAGAGAGAGAGAGAGAGAGAGAGAGAGAGA
>Ga0307947_1000103_pt1 | contig 48049 bp, 50 predicted proteins | sample OrgLakmetagen232_FD_201840 | JGI IMG/M metagenome (GOLD analysis project Ga0307947, IMG submission 201840) | Saline water microbial communities from Organic Lake, Antarctica - #232 | ecosystem: Environmental > Aquatic > Non-marine Saline and Alkaline > Saline | place: Antarctica: Organic Lake...
TTGCTTATAAATACGATTGTATTATACGCATATTCCGTATTTAACGCGCATTTTACCGTATTGAACGTCCCAAATGACCATATGACACATCCCTGCAAATAAATCTGTATCCTGTATACCACAAAAGAAAGCATTTTAGAAAGGTTGTAGGCAAGCAGTGAGAACACCTCAAGTATTGAATATCGACGCGGAAACTATTGCCGAGAAGCTTATATCCAATGTACCTTCAATGATAATCTCCTGCTGCTTTGCCCTTGCACACACAAACCTGCACACCCGTACAATCGACACATCCAAGACAACTCACACGTGAAGGCAACACAAACAAGAAAATGCACGCACTCACATGCACACATGCACATCCTACAAGATGATGCTATCCTTGTGCCCTTGGCCTGCATGCTCACACACGAATACACACACAGCCAATACGCGCAAGCACGCACACGCAAACACGCACGCGCAAACATGCATGCGCAAACACGCACACACAAACACGCACCCTTTGATACAGTGCCCTCTCGTGGCTTTACCCCTGCATGTGCACTGCCGCTCTCGTTGCTCCCGCTGCTTTGCAAGCGTGCCAACTGTGCAGATATGTCGTGGGGCCCAGGGGGTGGTGCTGCTCCTGCTGGCGCTCTAACATGCTCCTTGCTACCTTCCTCACCCTGATTTCCTCCTCCTTTCTCAGACGGTACACCCCCCTTGCCCGCCAAAAGCAGGTGCGGTTTTGCATCATCCATGGCCAGCGTTGAGTGCGCAGGCTCTCCTAGGCCCGTTGCTAACAAGGGGTGTTTGTCAATGACCACGCTCTCTTTAGCACTGGAGCCAGTAGGGGACTGTAACCCTTGCCGCGGTTGTTGCTGCTGCTGCTGCTGCTGCTGCTGCTGCTGCTGTTGTTGTTGTTGTTGTTGTCGTTGTTGTTGCTGCTGTTGTTGTTGTTGTTGTTGCTGTTGTTGCTGTTGTTGTTGTTGTTGTTGTTGTTGTTGTTGTCGTTGTTGTTGTTGTTGTTGTTGTTGTTGTTGTTGTTCTTGTTGTCGTTGTCGTTGTTGTTCTTGTTGTTGCTGCTGTTGTTGTTCTTGTTGTTGCTGCTGTTGTTGTTGCTGTTGTTGTGGCGCTGCTGGAGGGGGCTGGGGAGGAGGCTGGGATGTGCTGGTACTGGGATGTGCACCTTTTACAGTGCAGATGGCCGGCATGTGGGCCTGCTGTTGTGGTGGGGGCTTGGCAGACTTGTTGTTGAAGGAGGAGGATGCTTTGCCTGTTATTAGTGCAGGAGGAAAGGCATGTCATGCAGAAGAAGATGCGTTTTCTGTTGTTGGGGGGACAGTGATTTAAGCGTCATTGCGGTAAAATCCAGTCACGCCTTGGTGGGTTGCAGTGAAGGTGGACAGCAAACGGAGCTAATGCTTGCGCGCTGAGGTGCAGCGGGTCCCACAAAACAAGGACGCTTACAATGGACATCGTTTGTGCTGCTGGAAGCTCGTGGAAGAGCAACAATTGGGGGAGCTCCCTACACCCTTGTTTAGGGGCGCACCAAAAGTACCAAGACACATTTTAGCAGTAATCCTACATCCACACAGCCTACCCCATATCTGGCCCTGGAGAGCAGTCTCATTACTTCCTGTTATGGAGTGTATCATTTTGTCTGCAGTACTGAAGTAGGTCCATCTCCTTATTTGATGCAAGGAGGCATGTTGCTGCCCATGCAGCTTACTTCCTTTCCTGGGGAATCCCAAAAGATAGGATGCAATGTGTGCAGGTAATGATATTGATGTGGTGATGATATGATACATGCAAGCTCTTACCAAACAGAGCGGCAAATGCTCCTCGCCCCCTGCGGCCTTCTTCTTCAGGGGGGGGGCCTTGGAGGGGCTGTTTCTGGGTATTGGAGGAGGATAGATGCTCACCCTATGTGCGTGTGTGCATGTGTGTGTGTGTGTGCTGGTGTGTATGCATGTGTGTCTTTGTACATGCATGTTTGTGCATGCATGTGCGTGTGCTTACTTGGATGCAAAGGGTGAGGATATCAGCACACCAGAGTTTTTTCGGTGGTACACCTGCTGGTTGCAGGCAGTATAAAGGTCTGCACACTTATCTCACATTGTTTGTGTACACTTATCTCCCCACCTGTTGTGCCTCAAACTCTGCAAAAATGCTGCGCCTTTCTAACGAACGCTCAGGGGCAGCCTCCTGGATTTGCGTGTGTGTGTGTGTTGTGTATGTGTGTGTGTGTGTGTGTGTGTGTGTGTGTGTGTGTGAGAGAGAGAGAGAGAATGTGTGTATGTGTGTGCATGTGGGTTTGTGTGTATATATGCGTGCATATGTGTTTGTGTTAATATGTGCGCACGTGTGTGCGTGTGTGCGTAGTATGGGTGTGTGTACGTGCATGCGCTTGCATGTGTGCGTTTGCGCGTACATACATACATACATTTACAAACCCTGCTCCCTGCAGCTGTAATTGCAAATGCACAGAGCACTCTATAAGGTACGTACAAAAGACAACACTGTCACAATTAATTGGACATAAGGCTTACTGCCCTTTTATGCGCCAGGCAAGGACCGGACCAGAAGCCTTCACACACTTTCTTTAACACATGCAGGGTTCGTCAGAGCCACATACACTCTAAATATGACCGCATACATGGAGACCTCCCTGCCGAAAACTCCATACACATAGCAAACATAGCATACATATCTGTGTGTGTGCAAGTCTGTTGGTGTATGCAGTGCATCCCAGCTCCAGCCACGTACCTTTTGCACTGGTGGTGGTGGCTGAGTTGAGGCATCACCCTCTGGTTTTGGTTTGGCTGTGGGGGCCTCTGAATGTGCGGGGGGCACAGCTGCTGAAGCCACCCCTTCACGCACGGATTCCAACAGACCACCCTAGCCAGTCAAAGCGCAGAGTAAGGGGGCACGTTTTAGAGCAAAACACGGTATGTATGCTTGTGTGTATTTATGTGCATGTGTGCGTGCGCCCTTGCACACATGCACATTTGCAGTGACAGAAGCTCTTGTCCAGGGCATTATGATGTGCCTTGCACAATTTTTATGTCCAGTAGTTGCTTGTACAACTTGTTGTTCCTGTTCAAGCTACGATATATGCACAAGTGACATCTTCAGTAAACGTTGACAGAAAGTTACACCCAAGTCAGGCCAAGTCTGCCCAAGTTCTAAAAAAAAGTACAGCAAGTCAGGCCAGCTAACCCTGTGAGAGTTCTTGCCCCAAAGCCAAAAAGTACATTAAAGTATCCAGGACCCTTAACTAGATATATTTAAGCATTCCTGAACACTCAGTTTGTGGCGGGAGGTGCCCAGGTGGTCAGGGTGGAAATCCCTGTCAGAAAGTGGATTTCCAAAAGCTCCCCTCTGGTGCCAGCAACTTACCAGGGGTGTTTGCAACAATATTGCGAACATTTTGGTCAAGGTCCGGGGGTCTGGGGTGAAGGTCCGGTTTTGGACCCCCTTATGGGAGGGAAATTTGAAAAGCTTCAGCCTTTTTCTCTCTGCATGAATCCGAGAACTGATTTTTGCAGCTGATTCTTAGAAACAATTATAACAATAATTATCAATAGCGATTACTGGGCCACAGCCTGTGAGGCCACTAGGTGAGTTGTCATTGAAGATTTTGGATGTTCTTATACTACCAAGAGAGCCTATGCTTCTTTTGTAGGAGGTTGCTAGTGCAAGCTAATGATGGCTTTTGAAAATCTCAGCTGTCACTGCCCACCACGGCCCAACCCCAGCATTCCAGACCATAAAACTTGACAGGGCATGCCTTGGGAGCATACTGAAGGGCTCCCAACGCTCAGGTGGTGGCCAGGAAGCGTGTTTCCGGGGTTTCCAGAAAAGCACCATTTTTGCCCAGCAAACAGGCCCACGCACGAAGTCCTTTAGGGGCAAATTTTACCCCCTTTTTTTGCTTTAATGGGTATGGTTTGACCCTAAACCTATCTGAGAACGAAAGAATTGGTGAAATTCGAACCAAAACCCGCATTCTACACCCATACCACCTTTCTGGCAGGAAAATGGCAAAAATCCAGCCCCCCACTCTCACCCTTGACCCCAAACTCATTAAATTTTTATGCAGAAGTGTTACATATATGTATAGAAACCATTGGGTGACCTCAGATGTGCAATTAGGAAAGGGGCATTAACTCCCCCTTTTTGGGTGGGGCTTGGCTGGGCTGGCAGCAAGCGTATTGATCCTTCCACGCCACCCAACAATGCTTCTTATGTTGAGATTCCTAACCCACAACCACATCCACACCCACACCAACCCACCCACCCACCTGAACACCTAATCACACACAGGCCACAGCAACCACACCTTAGCTCCTAGGGCCACTTCTGGGTGCATTTTGAAAAAGTTGGTCTGCCCGTGGCTAGAGGTGTCCAGCATGAGGCGCTGGATCTTCTGCTGCTTCATGCGCTGCTGCTGCATGTGGTCAAACATCTTGTACCACTTATTGTGACCCAGCTGCTGCATTGCTGCAGTGGCGTTGTCTACGCTGCCGGGCGTGAAGTTGCTGTGGGTGAGGGACGCAGCAGATAAACACAATCAAAACTAATGTGGAATGGGCAAAAGTGGGTGCCGGATGGAGCAGGGGGTGGTGCCTGAGATATAGACCTCAAACTAGTGCTGACACCAGCCACAGCAAACAAGACCACAGAGACCACAGAGACCAGAAAAGGCAGGTGTGTGTATCCAGCAAATTGTCGGCCATGCACCAGATCCACGTTTTTGTGTCAGACAACAAACCTGGGTATTGAGTAGGAAAACCCCATCAGTCTTTCAATCACCATTGTAAAAGTGGAATGATGGTACCGCTTTGCTGCTGTTCCGGACTAGTTTGCTGGCTTCAAATGGCTTGACTTACCAGCAAAGATTCCAATTTGTCAGCACGCTTAGCTGCTGTTGCGGCCTTGTTTGCTGGCTTCAAACGGCTTGACTTACCAGCAGAGATTCCAATTTGTCAGCAACGAGCGGGGTAATCCAGAATTGTCGTATAGGTAGGGACAAAGGGTTTAAAGGATGTTAATTCCCACTGACCAAAGAACAGCCTTGCTTCTTATCCTTCACCACCGGTCACCCGTGGTCATCGCTCGTGTGTGGCAACGCACGCAACATTGCCTTCAAAAACTAGCAAGAGAGACAGCACCTGGAACACGTATATCAGCCTGATCCCCCTGATCAACCAAGCTCTTACTGAGTGTGCAAGGCCACAAGTAACCAGCGCAAATTACATGTGTTGCCCGCTCATGGGGGGCACGCAATCTACCGCTTATCCCTGCCCACTGATCGTTTCCTTCCTTGCTCACCCTCCCTCCTTCCAACACCCTCACACTCGACCATGACCGCCTCAAAGCTGCACACCCTCCCCTGATTCATCTGCCCACACGGCAGCGAGACAGCTGCTTCAGCACAGTCACGAGGTGCACACATTCGACATTTACCTGCTTTGGTGAGGTGATGAGTGCAGCAGTCCTTCATCGTTGGTATCGGTGCTTGAGCTCAAAAAGTTCAGGTTGTGGCCCACACTGGTGTGCCGAAAATCGGGCACGGCCTTCTGAAGGTTGCTGGTCTGGCGAGGCTGGGGACGCACAGACACACAGAGAGCAAACGTATGCGTGCGTGCATGTGTGTTCATCGCTACAATTGAGTTTGTACACGATCATATATGCTTGTGTGAATCATGTGCAGGTGCAGGGTTTTTAACAAGCACTCACACACACCCACACTTGTCCTCATACACACACACACACACACACACACACACACAGCCACCTCAAGCGCAAAGCTGCACCTTGAGGATGTTGACAGCCTCTGAGGACGCATGCACAGTGTGGCTCCTGTCTGGCGGTGCCAGGCCACTGAAGTTGCCGTTGCGTGCACTGCGCTCCCTAAAAGCTGCAGCCAGGGCTCGCAAGTTGCTTTGGCTGTTCAGTGCACTGCATCACAGCAGCAGCAGCACACACACACACGCACACACACACATACACAAATTAGTGAGCTTGGCACATGGTGTCGATACCGCACGCAAGTTGCCATTGCCTTCCTGTCCGTTGCGAGGCAAAAACAAATAAACAACAGGCAAACAGTTATGCTTGTGTACCTATGCGCACGTCATGCACACAAATGCACACACACACACACACACACGGGTCAATAGGCTCAGCACATCATCTCACCATAGCCCTGAGCTCCTTTGCTTCACTGAACCCTCACGAGAGTTGAGGCCGCTCAGAGCAGCACTAGAAGGATGGCCACCCATGTGCTGTTGTTGCTGCTGCTGCTGCTGCTGCTTCTGCTGCTGCATGCTGAAGAAGTGGCGCTGCAGCAAGTCGTTTGCTATCATGTCCAGCACGGTGCGCTTGAAAGCTGACTCGGTGCCAAACCGCTGCAGTGTGCAGGGTAGGAAAAAAGGGTCTTTCTTATACAGCTGCACACATGTTACCTTCAGTCCACGTGTTTACACCTCTACACACAAGAATACAATCGGAAGTAAGTTCTAACAGCAATGACCTAGGGTTTTTTATGTATTAGCAGCAAGCTTGATGTATCTACAAGTATAGTATATACATGCCGTGACTCTTGCAACTACGCGGTTTTTGTGAACACAAAAACATTTGAGTTCGATTGCGTTCAAGTTGCATGCATGTTGGCATCCAAGCGCATGAGCTGGTTGCTTTAGAAGGCAGGCATGCTGCACTCATTGTATCTGCACATGCTGGAAGCACAAGCAGTGTGTTGCACTATACTGCCTTGTACCTTCAAAAACATAAACCCTGTGTGTTTGTGTGTGCACCAGCCTCTGTGTGTTCCTTGCAAGCTATGTAGCACGTTGCGTACGTATCATCTTGCAAGCTATGCAGCGGGTTGCACACCTATTACTTACACCAAGTGTGATTTGTTTAATTATGTGCACGTTTGTGTGTGTGTGTGCGCGTGTGTGTGTGTGTATGTGTGTGTGTGTGTGCAAGTGTTTGTGTCCAGTAAATTACGTGTTTATACACAGATGCATGTGCCACATAACGCACCTGTAGCCTCTGTACGATGGTTCCTGCCAGCGGCTTGCCCTCTGTGCGCTGCTTCTTTTTGCCCTGGATCCATGAGTGCTCCAACGCTTGCTGTGCACTCGGCCGCTCCAAAGGGTCCCTGGCAAGGTGCAGTTAGCAGCGTACGCACGAGTGGGTATATGTATAATGTGCGTACTGATTTACTTGTGCATCTTTGGGTGCTCCAACGCTTGCTGTGCACTCTCGGCCGCTCCAAAGGGCCCTGGCAAGGAAAAAAGTTAGCAGTGTATGCACAAGTGGGTATGTGTAAGCTGATGCGTACTTACAAGCAACCTCGATGCTTTGACAAGATATACCTATTAACTTTCTGGGTGAAGCACCTGAGCTTCCTGCTGTATTGAGACAGTCACACTTCACGCTTTTAATTTAATGCGTATTACGTCAGTCAAAGCACTTCCTGTGCAAAGACGCTGTGCATGACCACCTTATCATGGCCAGCAGCCCAGCCCCTCATCCTTCACAAAGGCTTCCTCTGTCCAATCACTTCCATCATCTATTGCACAGAATGACCACCATCCATTGCACAGAATGACCACCATCTATTGCACAGAATGACCACCAGAAGCCCCTTCCTCCTCTTTCTCATACCTCATGGTTCACCACAGGGATGTGTTATACGGTAATTTGGGACGTTCAATACGGTAACATACGCGTTATATACGGAATACGCGTATAATACAATCGTATATTAAAGCAATATTGGGAGTGCCGATTTTCGACCCAAAATGGACCCTATTCGCCCCAAAATCACCCAAAATGTTCCCAATTCTTTTCCAATATAATATTCGTTATTAATATATTATACAATAGCATTGGAAGCTCACTGAAAGGCCGTTGTTGAGGCGGAAATTGCCTAAAAAGGCCAAAAAACGGCAAAAAGCATATTTTGCAATCGTATAATACGGCCCAATTTGATCAATACGGTAAAAAACGCGTTAATTAGGATACGGCGTATTATAGGAATGCGCCGTATGACACATCCCTGGTTCACCATGATGTGCCTGTAGTGAGTGTCCTTATTCGCATCCATCCTTACTTTGTGAGGAGCCTGCGCACTAGCACTTTGCGAGTAGCCTGCGCACTAACACTTTGGCAACCCATTTCACTAGCACCTATCCTTACTTGGTGAGTAGCTTGCGCACAAAGTCCTTTGCACCTTCGGACACATCATCCCAGGACGAGCCATGCAGCTTGGGCTCTTCCGTTAAAATCGATTTCCTGCGTGTGTTCATGAATCATTTATCATTTTACTAGGACTCATGGCTACAACCAAGGAAAAGTCCTACACCTTGGACTCCTCTGCATAACAATGCTGCCATAAAGTTTGCAAGGCAACTAACAAGAGTAGCAGACCAGAGCAAGCGGTCCTCACAGCTTGAGGCAACTCTAACACCTGGCCAGGGATGTGTCATTCAATCATTTGGGACGTTCAATACGGTAAAATACGCGTAAAATACGATTGTACGAATACGCCGTATGACACATCCCTGCACCTGGCTGTCCACCCTACCAGCAGCACGCAGACTGGCGTGCGAGCACGCACCATAACTGAGAGAGGGCCGGGCTGCGCGTGTTTTTCCAGTCGTCAAAAGGGAAACGCGCAGAGAGCAGCTGGTATGCCATCACACCAGCAGCCCACACATCAGAGGCTGGGTAGACCTGCAGGTGTGATAAAAACCACACATATCTAGGGTTGACCAAAATATATATACGGTGTACACACGGTACTTTTGGCAGGGAAATCACTAAATTTACGATGTAGATACACGATTCTGGCCAACCCTACACATCCACTATGTTTAACCATGCAATCTAAAACTCCATACTTATGATCTCGATTATACATATATATACACACATAATCATGTGTATATACATGTATATACATGACCCAGCCCTGTACTTGGGTGATCGTCTAGCATGCAGGCTGGGTAGCGCAGGTCGTCTAGCAGGCAACGACACAGAGCCACTTCATTGATACACACATACATGATGGGTTAATGATATAGGATACATGTGAGAAGGAACACCTAGGTCATCTGCTTACAAAGCCGGCCTTGTTGCGTCAGCTTGTTGCAGCACAAGGATTTTGGCAGCATGTTTGTTACGTGCCCCTGACTCCACAAGAGTGAGGTGCATTTCATTTTATCCAGGAAAGTTGTCCAAACTAAGTGGCAATTCCTTTGCGTCAGCTTTTGCACAGAAAGGCGCTATGCCCAGGTTCACTTGTCTTCAAGCAATGCAGGAGAGAGGAGCCGCACCTCACTGCTGAGGCACTCTGGGGCCATAAAGTGGGGGGTACCCTCCAGGCCAAGGTCACGAACAGGCAGCTTCTGTATGTGTGTATGCGTATGTATGTGTGTGTTTGTGTGTATGTTTGCTACTGTTAAGTTGTACGAGAACAAAAGAGCAGGGGTAAAAACACAACAGGAGCAAAGAAAGTGATACATCGCCTTTCACCTGTTAAAAACCCGCAATTTATGTCTGCGTTAATTGCAGTGCAATAAAAAAAATCCAACTCTCAACTGCACCATGCGAACGCCACAAATAGCTCATCCATCCAGCAAGCAAGGAAGACACGAAAAGCAACTCAATGTTAAGCGTACACTGGCCTTAACCACTCCTGGGCCTGCGTGTTGCAGTAGGCTCACCTTAGGGTCAAAGAATACAGCCAGCCCAAAATCTATAGCAAGCACGGGGGCATCCTCCGCGTTGTGCAGCAGCATAAAGTTGCCTGCGGAAGTATCAGTCACCATTTATTGAATGAAGTTACAACACAAAATAATTTTAGCGGTGTTAGGCAGGGGTAGGTCAAGGTACAACCATAGTCGTTTGGAGTTGTAAAGCTGCTTGGGTGCCAATGAGCATGCAACTCAGCCAAAGCAAACAGAAAACAGGTGCTTTCATGTGCAAAGGGTCCAGACACACTCGTTGTGCTCAACTCGCTCTGCTCACCTGGTTTGATGTCTCTGTGCAGGATCTTGTGGTGATGGCACTGGCTGAGGGTGCGTAGCACAGCCCGCATGTAAGATGCAACCTGTGAATAGCAGAAAGCAAGCGAAGTTCCTAAAGTCCCCTCTTGACCTATTCATCTTGAAAAGGGACACAAGGCTTTGTTTTGTTTCAGTCTTTGACACATTGACTGGACAACAAATTGTCTTATTTCTCGCACACAACCACCAAGTGACAAAACAGTCTTGCAGCTAGCCATGGGCACACATGCAGTTTTATACCGGCACTACAGACGCAGCATTAAGACCTTAGGAAGTGTTATGTGACTTTAATTTGACAGGAGTTAAAGTTTTATATGGCTGCTCAAACTTGCACGGATTCCGAAATCATTAAGCAGCCACTGAAAGCATAATGTAAAGGTGAACTGTGAGTCAAAAGCGGCTATCACCCACCGTGCGTTCAGAGTAATGCCGCTTCCCCACGCCAGCCAGAAGCTCGCCTCCTGTATTCAATAGCGGTTGCATCGGTGAGCATTAAAGTTACGTGCCTAGTTCCCAACCAGCTCGCCCAACACACGCAGGTAAGATTAAGTTGTCTAAGAGTAGGATCTGCAAAGTAATGTCCTGCTCAAGCGTACGTCCTGCCCTATGTTTTCACCTGTGCACTGCTGCATGACGATGTTCACATTTTTCTCGTCCTCAAATACCTCTTCCAGGTGCACCACGTTCAGTGCAGCACGCAGCCGAGCCTGAGAAAGCACAAGCACGTATTTTTTAAAGTGAGCCATGCAGCAAGTATTTAAGTGAAAGCTGCGCAAGCTGCAAGCCAAAGGTTTGCACTGCTCCTGAGAGGGTGTACTATTTGTACGTCAAACAGATGTAACACCCATCACTATCTCCTTTTTCTGGCCACACCACACTACCCTACACAGCCTTGAATGATGCAGAATTAAAAAATATTATTGTATGCTCATAAAAAGAGGAAAAATAAAATCACAAAAGGCATACTTAGGTGTGCATTAAGTACACTGCAAGTCACAGCACGCCAACACGCCAACAGTATTTGCAATCCGCGCTCACCAGAATAGCAACTTCTCTCTTGATGTTGCTGATGTGCTGCTCCTGCTTGGAGGCTGGCAGGTTAGGCACATCCAACCTTTTTTCGACAGTCTTGCACGCAAATTCCGCGCCAGTTCCCCCTGCAAATTAGCAGCAGGGCGCACTAACAAATTTGCAGGAGGTGTGTGCACAATTGTGTGAATCGAGTCAAGACTTGTAGGGATGGGTCTGGCATCTTCTGCTGGTCAATGCAAAAGAGCAGCACTATTTTAACCCCCGTATGAATTACTTTTACTAGAAACGCTGTTTCATTTGCGTACTTATCCCAAATCTTTGATTACATTTCCCACAACGGTTTGCTATGAGCATTTTTTGTAGTCCTACGATACTCGCCCCCAAAATAAAGGAGCGCACCATACCTTTGCAGGAAATCCTTATGTTTGCATTTTTGTGCGCGCGTGTTTGTGTGCGTGTGTGCGTGTGTGCGTGTGTGTGTATGTGTGTATGTGTGTGTGTATGTCAAGAAGAGTGTATAATTACACCATTACTGCTGCTATCATTACTGGTGTATGAGCAGACGCGGTGCTTACAATACCAAGTGATAGAGTGTGAAAGCATCTGAACATCTCCGCCAAAGGCCAGCTTGATCAATCAAACAGCAAAGACAGCTCGCCCCACTCACTTTTCACCGAGTACACGCTGCCAAAGCCACCCTTTCCGAGAATGTGCTGCTTGCTGTACCCCTTCTGCTCGAGAGTGGCCTCCGGGAACCCACATGACAAGGGTTTTGGTTTCTGCTCAGCAGCATCCGCAACCTCCCTGCGCAGACGTCAGCAAATGAACGATTGTTGGCCAATGTCACGCCATTGCGATTAGATGATTGCATGCCGTAATGTGAAGCTGCGTACGACTCAATTGAAGTTACTCATGATACGCGCACCAAGCGTCCGGGGCTCTAAACATGAATCAAGGCTCCGGTGCTGTGCAGTAGCTCTCCTGTGGAAGGGTCACACTGCGCGTAATAGCACGTGCATGTAATAGCACATGTGTCTTTCTGTGTCTTTTCAGCTGTAAACACATACGTGAGCCTGCCCCATTCTGTATTGCACTCACCTTGCACTTGAAATTGAAAGGGGCGCAATTCGTCTAAAGAAGCGCTAATCGTTCGTGCTACCTCACAGTTTACATGAGTATATGATTTATAAATAATTCTATGTCTTTACGTAATTAAAACGCCAACGACTACAAGGATGTTGTATGTCCTAAATATTTTTGATAAGGTAGCTAGCCAGGTCTGAACCTCTATCCAGAGTACCAGGCCAGCAAGAGCATACATACAAGAGCATGTCAGACGTGGAGGAGGACCTCGAGGACCAAGAGCTGGTAAACAAACGTGGCTCACGAATGCACACGCATGCAGGATGGATGCCTGCTTTCAGTGCGCAAACACACAACAGCTTGCACGAATAAGCATGATGCATGTAGCGCGCGCGCACACACACACACACACACACACACACACACACACATACACACACACACACATACACACACACATACGCGCGCGCACGCACACACACAAACACACACACACACACACACACACACACACACACACACACACACACACGCACACACACACACACGCACACACACACACACACACACACTCTCACACACACACACACACACACACACACACACACACACACACACACACACATATACACACATACACACACACGTCGGATGAATCAGTGTGCAGCCTACCCACCTTGCGAGCATCTACATGCAAATGCAATTTAGGTTGATGAAGACACAGGCCCAGGCTCAGACTCAGGACCAGGCTCTGTCCCTCCCTCGAATGCCAAGTCCAAAAAAGGCAGCAAACGGAAAGCAGCACAGCAGTTTTTGGATGACGCAGCAGATGACGATGACGAAGAGGAAGAAGAGGTAGCTGTCCGTCCGTCAGTGTATGCTTTCATGCACGTGCCTGTGTTCCTTTTCTGCTTATGCTGACAGGCCGGTCTGCACGCCTTTCAACCCCTATTTGCTTGTTCATAAGGACACTACACACTATGGATTGTCTACAGACGCTTTATGCCAGGTGCACAAACATGCGCACTCTTTAACACCACGAAGGCCCAACCGTCCATCCAATATAACTCCCTATGTCCCTCTTTTCCATTCTGCAAGACACAATCGGAAATATGTTTGTGGAAGTGTAGGGCACCTTCACACGTATGCACGTGTATGCTTCTCAGCGTAGTGTCGCGCACGTGTACAGTGTTCACATCTACCTGGCTCATTGCTGTGTGTCCCTTTCTTCAAGCTAACACCTGTCTGCATGCACACAACAAACATGTATGCACACACATGCATTCACACAACCATGTACAACACTCAGGAGTCTGGCGGGGGAGGGGGTGCCCGGAATCACAAGAAGCGCTCCGTGTTCATCGACGATATAGCCGATGTGGACGACGACGAGGAAGACGAGGAGGACGAGGAGGTGGGTGTAAAGGAGGCCGATTAAAATCTTGCGATAAGTGTGGGCAGCGTTTCGTGGGTGTGACGCTTCGTCTGTACCGGGTGACAGTGGTCTTCGCAACATGTTGCCCTCTTGTACAAAACACACACACCTGTGCTCCCTGTACTATTACACAGGAGGAAGCAGGGGACCTGATTGATGATCACGACATGGTGGCGGAGCAAGCGGGCCGTTCAGCGGCAGACCATGCCCAGTTTCGCCAGCTGAACAGGCAGCAGGAGGAAAAGAGTGCAGAGGAGATCGCCCGCCACATTGAGGAGAGGTACAAGGCCATGGAGGAGGAGGGCCCTGGCTTTGGAGACGATGACATGTCAACCGGCGCGGTCGGGCAGCAGGCCATGTTGCCCACTGTCAACGATCCCAAGCTGTGGATGGTCCGCGCACGGGCTGGGCATGAGCGAGAGGCCTGCATCCAGCTGCTGCAAAAGTCCTACAACTTCCAGAAGAAAGGCACACCCATCCTTGTCAAGTCAGCCTTCGCACTGGACCACTTGAAGGTGTGGGGAGAATCCAGAATGGATAATGAGCTTCGCTAAGTATCGCTATGCACTGTGACTTACAGTTTGTAAGGCTTGTCAGCAAGGTGGTACTTGACTGCAAAGTGTGTGGCAGGTTCCTACTTCAGTCGGTTTGTTCAGTGTGGCAAGCCTACTTCACCATGAGGTAGTGAAACATGAAATTTGTGTTCCTGGGTTCTCCATTTCCCAGCTCAGGCGCAGTTGCTAGTACATTAGGGCGGTAGAAAAATGGATGAAGCTGCAAGTGGAGGGATTTTCTTCTTGCTCCTGTGCATTGAACGCATGCCTACCATGATGTGATGCGTATTCACAATGCAGGAGTATGTGTACATTGAGGCCGAGAAGGAGGCCCACGTACGTGATGCCATTCGTGGCCTGCGCACCATGTTTATCAGCAAAGGCGTGCGGCTGGTGCCCCTGTCTGAGATGGTACACGCCGTCACAGTGAACAAGACCGCCAAGGCCACCATATGTGCGTGTGTGTGTGCGTGTGTGTGTCTGTGTGTGCGCAATAGTGTGCACCTGCCAAGATGGTGCTAGCTACCACTTTCTATTAATCACCATGTCTGTGTAATGTGTACCTCATCATGCATTACAAGAAGTTTGGTTCTGACAATGAAAGCCGCAAGGCTTGATTAGTTTAAAGTGGACAAGTGCATACAATATACGCTTGTACTTGAGAAATGTGTCTACCATTTAGGTAGTGACACACTCATTCTGCAATGTCATGCTTCTTTCTTTTTACGTTGCACGTGTCCAACAGTGATGAGCATAGTGCTCACCCACTGACTTCATCCTGTATGAACGCTTGGGGCCTGTGGAACCGCTTGTGCATGCGCATGTGTACAAAGTCAATCTTGCTTTAAGGGATGCAGAGGCAACCAATGTGTGTGTGTATGTGCAAAGGGGCTGTCTCTACATTGCTGTAACTAACTCCTCATTTGCGCGCCCACTGTTCCTGGCTCATTTGTTTTATGCATGCAGCGCGCGGCAACTGGGTACGTGTGCGCACCGGTGTGTACAAGGATGACCTCGCCAAGGTGGTGGACGTGGACGCAGCCACAAACAAAGCGGTGGTGCGGCTGGTGCCACGCCTGGACCTGCAGGCCATGGCAGACAGGGTGCGTGGCGCTTGCGTTCATACAGGGTGTGTGAATTCCTCAATTAACTAGATTTTGTGCGGTTACGTGCAAGAGGCAGAGATTAAGACGGGATAACGCTGGTGTCTTGTCTTGACCTGCAGGCCAAGGCAGACAGGGTGGTGTAAGTAGTGTGGTTCAGGACAAGGACCTGTGCAGATGGAGGAGCGCAATGCTGAGCTGTAAGGTGGATCACGCGCGAATGAAGCAGTGCTGATCATGCCTTGGTATCTTCGTCTGTCACACAATCATGTATACAGAAATACGAACGCACGCACACAAGTACACACAGTCTCAAGTGCACACTCACACGCACACGCACATACTCGCATGCACAGACACACATACAGACACGCAGTCTTAAGCATACACACATGGACACAAACACAAACACAAACACAGGCCCAAGACCCCGAGGCCCGCAAGAAAAACCCGTTTGGCCGAGCCGGACCCGTACGACCTCCTGCCAAGGCCTTCAACCCTGAAGAAGCACGTGAGCTTGCGCTGCTGGTCGCGCGCGTGCCTGGATCGGATGGCCAGATCTACTTGCAGCTGGGCTCCAACCGCTTCATCAATGGCTACTTGGAGAAGAACATGGTCATGCGGGTAGGGTCTCTTTAGGGTCTTTTGTGTGTGTGTGTGTGTGTTGATGTATATTAGGGTGGTCATATGGACAGGTGATGTCGCATGTTCTTCTCACAGAACGAGAGTGTGTATGCCTTCAATGGGTCGTCGTTTTTGTGGACGATAGTCCCTTTGTTTGTGGTGTGAATTCACAGTGATTTACTCCTTCCAGTCCTCTCCCAAGTCTCCGGGGTATAGTATATAGGACAGGACTCCAGCTAGCTCTGTGTCCTGCTTCCTTGGCTGTTTTTGTTGGTAGGTATCCACCAAGATGTAGTACGCAGGGTTTGCTCCACCTTCTCCATTCCAGCTGCAAATTCCTCCATTTGCATGTTCCGCATTTAACCTTTTCATTGCCTATTTCCTCCTGCTCTTACTCACTGGCAGTTGAGGCTGGCCACCCACACACACACCTACGTGCATTCTTTTGCGCAGAGCCTGACTGTCATTGATGGCGTGCCCCCATTGGAGGACATGCAGCGATGGAGTGCGTGTGGTGCAGCAGCTGATGAAGAGCGTCTGGGCGGGGTAGGTCAGCGTGCGGTATTAGGCTTCCGCTGTCATACAAATGAAGGCTGCATGTGCAGTTGAGGCGCTGATTACATCATACCTGCTGGTACATGCCCTCGTGTATCAGGCTTAGGTGGCCGTGTGTGCGGTCTCTTGAGCACATACTTGCATACTTGCCTTAACACAGGGCCTTAAATACATTGGAGTATGGTTCAAAGCCAGGCTTATTTATAGTTTGGCAAAGTGTTGTACACATGCTGTTCTTCCTGTCTTGGTATATGTAGAAGGCAGGCTTGTCTAGTTTGCAAATTGCTGTGCGTTTGCTGTTCCACCTGTCTTAGAATATGCACTCTGGCTACTACTGCGCTCATTTGCATGTCATGCTAGCAGCAAACCTAATCGTGGTGTCCAAAGGTTGCATTTTTTTTGTGTGAGAAAGACGCACAAGGATGGTATTACCAAAAACTGAGTGAGCTCTTCTGCAGCAAAATATAAGGTCAAAGGCCCTGTATGCACATTCTTGTACACTCATATAGAGCACTGCTTTGACACACACACACACACACACACACACACACACACACACACACACACACACACGCACACACACACAGGTTCTTTATCATTTCCCGACACAGCCTCAACGAATAGATGGAAGTGGTTCTTCTAGCATCCTATGTTGACTACTTGGCCGTTGTATGAATGCTGTTATTACTGCTTCTCGTGCTCCTTGTGCATCTACCAGCGCAGATGCAGGCAGCCATTCCTTATCCCTGACAGTACGACAAAATGTTTGCACCCATGCACAGTACAACATGTCATGCTCTGACCAACGCATGGCAATGCCTAACCTTAAACACTGCCTATTGATTGCCTTGCCTCTTTTGATGCCGCAAACACAGGGAGCAGACGGAGGTGACCTTTCGTCCCTTGTCGCGGCTTTGCCCACGGGAATGGCTCCCAAAACCACCTTCCTCGAAGGAGACCTGGTCATGATTGTAAAAGGTGTGTGGTGTTGTGCTTGTGTGTGCGCGTGCTCGTGCGTGCGTGTGTAATACTGTAATGCTTGTAAATGTAGGTATGTTTGAGTGTGTGTGCATGAATGCTTGCACGTGCTTATTTGAGTCTGGACCTTTTTTGTGTTGCCTCGTTATTGTGTTACCTTTGTATTGATAGTGAGTGGTACACAATGCTCCAAGTACACTGTGTCCAGGTGGCAGCCTTTGTGTGTGGCATCGTGTGTTTTGTGCAGGATTCAGTGCGGGATCATTTGTCACTCTGCACTTGCTCAATGTCCACTGTGTGTTGTGCACATGCACACACGCGCACACATGCTGCCTGTTCCACTGCTTGTGCTGCACATACACACACACCTGCCCTGCTGCCTTCTTTCGTAGGCGACTTGAAGAACCTAGAGGCTGAAGTGGAAACGACGCGGGATGATGGCAAGGTGCGACGAGCCTCCGCCACCGCCATGCCACCTGGTGCATTCACAAATAGCATGGATCAGACATAACTGGATCAGACATGAATCCGCCTTTGTTAATCAAGGGCTTCAAACGACATGCATCACACATGGCGCTGCCTTCATAGAAGGGTTCAGCGCATTACGGGAAGTGACTCACCTATTGCTCTGCTGTGGGCACCCTTGTTTGTGATGTTCTCTTTCTTACGCTTTAATCTTACTTACGCTCACTTCATGCGCTTAAAGCACGGGTGTGGCACAAGCATGTCGAGCAAGTCAGTCTTCGTTTTGGAAAAAGGGTCCGAGTCTTGGAAAGTGTGTCAAGGCAGATTGTGAAAAGTGTCTCAAGACAGTTGGGTGCCTTTTCAAAAGCGTTGCGCGATTTGCACACCTGTACCCCCTACACCCAATACACACACTCACACACTCACACACACATTCAAACATCTGTACCCCCTACACCCAATACACACACACGCACACCACCACACACCTGTACCCCCTACACTCAATACACACACACATTCCAACACATCCACACACCTGCACCCCCTACACCCAACAGTTCCATCCTTTTACTTGTCTCACTCATGGTCAGTTTCCTCAATCCTGCTTCCTGTCCCTGCATGGGTTGCTGGCTCATAGAAGTGGCTCATAGAAGCAAGAGGGCTTAAGTCACGGCGTGCCCCCCTCTCACCTAGAACATGTCCGCGTCGAGAACATGAGGGCTGGTTCCACTGCTTCCTCCTCATTCCCCCTGAAATGTGCAGATCATGGTTCGGCCCAAAGTGCAAGACTTCAACGAGGCTGTGGACTTTGAGTCGGATGAACTGCGGAAAGTGTTCAAGGCAAGCGCGGACTTTTGCTGCCCTGTTCTCCATTATGATGCGCGCAGCAGTAGCATGTCTGCAATTCTTCCGTGTGTGTTTGTGTGCGTGTGTGTGACTGAGTTTGTGTGCAGTCCAATCATTTGCTGGCCAGCGTTCTTGGCTGGTGTGCAAACGCTGTGGTGCGTCTGCACATGATTTCTGAGTGACTGCTAAAGTCACAATATAATGCTCCCAACTACTTAAACACGTGCATTTATACATGGCTTCATACTTGCCTCTCTCTCTCTCTCTCTCTCTCTCTCTCTCTCCTTTCTTTTTGCTTAATGCCTTACTAAACATCCATTGGAGTATGCTGGGCGGGGCTGGAAAATGACCAGCTTGACCTCCCCTGTTCCAATAATGTTGTGTGTGTGTTCTCAAACTGTTGCTGCAGTAACGTTGCTTTTGCTTGTTCCAGTCATGCATTAGTCTCCATGCCACCAAAAGAATGCCCCGCATTCCTTGGAGCCCAACATGTGTCCTCCCACAGAGACTAAAATCTCTGTCAACCCCCACACAGTTGTAAACTCCAACGTCTTTGCTGTGTAGAGCAGTCATTAAACAAAGGTCAATGCTTTGGAACTTGTGCCAACATAAATGTGATTATCACACACTCGCACACACTGTATCATACACGTGTGCTGCAAGCACGTTACACAAAGTTGTTCTTGTCCCAACTTGTTCACAAAGGGCACCACGTGTGATATGATGTTATATATATTTATACGTGCTCTTAATCATTTATGCAGGGGATGCAGAATGTTGCTGTAGGCTTGAATAAAGGATGCCAATACGTGTGCACATAGCACGCACATACGCACATTGCTAACACACGTCAAAAACAATTGTTGGCGTAGGTGGGCGACCGCGTGCGCTTGATCAGCGGCACGTACACAGGGGAGATGGGGATGGTGCTGCATACGCAGCTGGACACGGACCAGTGCATCGTGATTTCAGACACCACAAAGCAGGAGCTCAAGGTGTTTGGGAGGTGAGGCAGCCTCTATTGCGGTTGTGTGTGTGTGTGCTGTGTGCATGGGTGTGTGTGCGTGCTGTGTGCGTGGGTTTGCATTAACGTTTGTGTGCCTGTGGCATCCCTCGGCTGTTCAGGATTTGTCCCCGCACAGACAAGCCTGACACAGGCTCAGAGACACTGGCAAGCTTGACACGTCAACCTCTGTGTGCTTGAAGTTTCTGTCATACCTGTACAGGTACTTCAGTTTCTGCCATACCTGTACAGGTACTCTAGTTTCTGTCATATCTGTTCAGGCACTTAACTTTCTGACATCTGTCCAGGTACTTTACTCGCTCAGCGGACTCCAGCACAGGGGTAGAAGCGTTTATGTACAAAGCACTGTTATACGTACTCTTGCCTGCTGTACCCGTCATCTGTGCAGGGATCTCACCCGCTCAGACGAGCCTGATACAGGCGTGGAGACACTAGGGGAGTACCAGCTGCACGACCTTGTACTGCTGGACCAATCCACAGCAGGTGAGGTTCTGTTACGTTTGCATTGTGAGATGGCGGTGGATGATTTGCGAGTACCAGCTGCACGACCTGGTGCTGCTGGACCAACTCACAGCAGGTGAGGCTGTGTAAGAGTAAAGGGGAAAGGTTGATGTGAGCTTGCATGCCAGGATTGAGCCTCCTGTTGCCTGTGTCTTTTTAAAAACACCCTTTTTTGACACGCCGTTCCTGTCTTGAGGAATGAACCCGTGAGGCGCTTCCTCTGGTGTTCACTCCTGCACCTCAGTGTTGCCTGCCTTGTGGTGGCACCGTGGATTCATCTGCATGCAGCGCACCACTGCTGCCACCACAGTGCCTTGTACTGCGTATAACCACCTAGCCTTTTATCTGCATGCATCGCACCACCGCTACCACCACAGCGCCTGGTACTGCGTATAGCCACCTCATCTCCTCAGGCGCCAAAGTCCAGTCCAACGTGGTGCCCTGCAACACAGAATGCATGTTTTCACCCGCGCCCTCGCACTCTGGCATCACCTCTGCCCTATTAGACGCCTCGTCGATTCTTGCAGATCACCTCCGTTTTTCCAGTTTGATCTCTTTTGCTACACACTGCGTGTGTGTGTGCTTGCGTGCTTGCCAGTGCCCCTTCTCTCAGACTCCTTTATTTGAGCCCCTTGTCGTCCTTAAGCACCTTCCAGGCATCATCGTCCTCGTCCAGCGTCATGCCTCATCCTCACCAGCACCTAACCGCAAATGATGTCTTTTACTACTAGCTTGTTGCCCACAGACATCGACATCATCAGCGTGACGCCGCATGCTAAGCCAATCTAAACTCGAAATTTCTTTGCTTCTTGCTGTTTGCCCAAACAGCCTCACGCTCAGCCTGTCGAAACTTAAAATCCTTTGCCTCTTGTTGTTTGCCCAATCAGCCTCACGCTCAGCCTGTCAAAACGCAGATTCCTTAACCTCTTGTTGTTTGTTTACCCAAACAGGCGTCATCATCCTCATCCAGCGTGACGCCGCGCGCGTGCTCACCAGTGCTTCCACTCCAGGATCCCACAACTTCCGCGTGGTGCGCGCGGCAGACATTCAGCGCAAGCTGCTTGCCAAGAACATGGTCACCACTGACATGAACCGAAACCAGGTGAGAGGGAGGGGGATTGATAAATGGGGGGGCTCATTTCAGGTGACGGGTTTGAGGACGTGAGGGAGGTTCAGGCATCAGGGCATCAGGGCAAGCTTTTTGCTGAGAGCTCGAGCACCCAGGGCCTAAGCATACTGAATTAATGGTAGAATTTAGGATAAAATTAGCACAAGCAAATAGCGCTACTGTGTTTCCTTTTTGCGGTGGGGCTCTATAGCACCTAGTAACGATAGAGGTAGCTCCATTCTTTACATGCCATAAGTATGCCATAAGTATGCCATAAGCCTGTGACCTGAAACCTCTGTACTTGCATTGTGCAAGCATGCACACAAACACACACACATAAGCACATACGCACATCCACATTCTCAAACTCTCAAACTCGCACACACATGTACACACACGCACACTTGCACTCACACACAATGCACACGCACATTCGCACACACTCTCAAACTCACACACACACACGCACACACACACGCACACACACAAGGTGCACGTGGATGACCTTGTGATCTTCCACGTGGGGGAGGGTCGCAACCTGCACGAGCGTTCTGGCACTGTCAAGTACATTTGGCGGGGCGTTCTGTTTGTCAAGGGCAAGGAGTTCTTAGACGCGGGCGGATTTGAGGTCGTACGTGCCAACAAGTGTAAGGTGCGGAGTTGGGTGGTGTGTCTCAGGCCTTGTGTGGATTGTGGTGGTGCTTTGGTGTGTGAGCAGCAGTGAGTGCAATATACGTGTGTATGAAGAGGGATATTTTGTGCCTGAAGTTTGCTGATGGAATGAGCGCTTGCAGTGAAGTGTTTTGAGCTCCGTCTCATGTGCACGAGTGTAGGCTTTATTCTGAAACATATGTATCTAGTGTTTGAATTAAGTGTACTTAGGTGATTGTGGAACGAGCTCAAGCTCAGGTCCCATGTGTAAGGATGTGCACAAACCACCTGGGCACACTTCATCCCCTGCACTTAGTATATACAGGCGCACACAACACATATTCAATCATCACACATCTATAGAAGCGTGGTATATGCATCCCACGGACACCATTACCTCACATCTATTGAAGCATAGTATATGCATCTTAAGGACATCATTACCTCACATCTATTGAGCAGAGTATATGCATCCCAAGGACTCCATTAACTCACATCTGTTGCAGTTGCAGTTGCTTGACACTTACTCACTATTCATACCACGACAAAAACGCACGTACACAGGGTTGATAAATACCACGGAACTGCTGTGCACGTACGGCAATGTTGGCTGGAGAATCCCCATGAGCTAATATGCTGTACAGTTGCCTCTGGCTAGGCTAGCTTAACAATACAACACATCCCAGCTTTACACATACAGTTCCCCCTCCCCCTCTCTGCAGTTGCGCGGTTCCGGCGGTGGGAATGCAGAGCTGGCGCGCATGGTTGCCTCCGGGTCTCACACCCCAATGCGCACACCTCAGAGCCCTGGCCACGCTTTCACTTCACGCTCCCCCTCGCTGTATGCCCCCGCCTCTCCTGGAAACTTCGCTCCCGCTGCGCGCGTGGCAAATGCTGCTGCTCCCTTGAGCGCTGGTGTGTGTATATGTGTGTGTATGTGTATGTGTGTACGCGTCTGCTGTGTGCCTTTAAATATCTGTTGTGCATGTGCAATTGTGTGATGGCTGGTTGCTCTTTGTGTTGCAAATGCTTTCCTGAACTGTACCTTCAATACTTTCACTCTCGCATGAGATCACACGTGCATACTCACACGCACACACACACACACGCACTCACATGCACACACACACACACACACACACACATGTCCACAGGAGGATTTCCAGCTCCTGGTGGCGGTGGCTTTCCATCTCCTAGTGGTGGATTTCCAGCCCCTGGGGGGCGCTTTGGTGCTCCTGGCAGGTATGAGGTTTTTATGTATCCATGCTTGTGTGCATGCGTGTGTGTCTGTGTGTGCGCGTGCGTGTATGTGTGCGCATGGGACGACAGGGGCAGTAGGTGCGTATCAGTATGTGTGTGCGCGCGTTTCTGTGACTGTCAGGAGGCTGGTGGGCAGCACTAAAGTGGGATCTTAGGATGTGCATCTGTGGTATGGTCTTCAAAATGCTTGCCTATGCCATGTCTGTATTCACCTCCTTCCTCTTTCAGTTATCTCTTGTTTTGCAGTCCTCCCCTTGAGAAGTGGTGGCTTCCTAGGACGTGCTAATGCTGTAAACAAACCAACATCTGTGCCGCGTTCAAACCCACGTGCCTCCCATCATCATGACCACTGCTCCTGTTGCAGGCCCCCCATGGGTGGAGGTAGCTTCTCAGGACGTGCCGATGGTGCATCTGCATTCAACACACTTGTTGGTCGCACCATCCGTGTCAAGGGTGGACAGTACAACGGCTACCGGGGGCGTGTGAAGCACGAGACCGGCACCCACGTGCAGGTACGTGTGTGTATGTGTGTGTGTGCGTGTGTGTGTGTCTATGTGTGCGTGTGTAGGTACGCGTGTGTATGTGTGTAATTTTCTACGCGCGCATGCGCGTCCTTTTGTGTATTGTGTATTATTTTGGCATGCGTCCTTATAGTGGGGAGAGGGAAGGAGGAAGAGTGGGGGGAAAAGGAGGAGGCGCAGGAATGTAAGAAGACGACGCGTAAGAATGAGACTGCCAGAGAGCGTGTGGTGCATGTGACAATAAACCATAGTTCTGCATCCCGCCCTTACGGCAGGAGAATGGGAGAGGTTTATTGTACGACATGACACAAAATATGTAGGGTTGGCCAGAACCATATATATATGGTGTATATACGGTAATTTTGGCAGGGAAATCACCAATTATACGGTCATATACGGTGTATATATACGGTCCTGGCCAACCCTAAAATTATGTACACAGAGCTGATGGCGGAACGAAGTTGTACTGAGTATCATCAGTGGACATCAACTTCTAAGACTTGAGCGTGAGCTGGTCCTTGCTCGTGAAGGAACCTCAAGCTCATTATTTCCCAGTATTTGTGTTCAAAATAATAGTTTTACAGACGTTTGTTTTGTTTTTATTCCCCTTGCCCCGCATCCTACAAACAAATGTAGGTCAAATTTAACACGAAGTAGAGTTGCAACCTGGTCCATGCTCGTGCGCACACCTGGAGGCGGCGCTTGTCAACAAATACTACTTCCTGCCCCGCATCCTCCCTTCAACAAACTCGTAGGCTGACCCTGCCCCACTTCCTCACCACTTCAAGAAAACCTACAACCCAGACCAACCCTGTCCCCACTTCTTCATGATTGCCTAAAACGCAGGTCGAGTTTGACGCCATCAGCGGCCGCCTCATCACCGTGGAGCGCAAGCTGGTCCACGATGAGGCCACGCTCACCGCCCCCCGTCCCATGGCCGCCCCCTCCCACGGCCCCCCTCGCAGCGGCGCCCCCGGCGGCTTTGGCAGCCGGACTGGGGGCTCTGCTCCTGGCGGCTTTGGCTCCAGATCAGGTGGGTGGGTGGAAGAGGCAGGGGCAGAGACAGCTACGCAGGCAGTGGCGCCAGCGTGGCTCTGGAGAGCACCAGATGGATGGGGCCATGGCGTTTGTTGCTAGCAGCTTGTTGTGTAGTTGGCCGTCCAATAACTGCCCTGACTGCCTCAGTGCTTTCGTAGCAAATCACTGTCACAATACAAGACTCAGCTTATCCAGTAACCGCCCCACCCACTGCAATACGTCTCTGCCTCACAGATGATCACACACAATTGTTCGCTGCCTGGCTCCTGCCTGTGGGTGCAACATGTGCGCTGGTTACATCATCGGCATCCTATCCCTCTTCTTTGGCACCTTCACCAATCACAGACTTTTCTTTTGTGACAGATGATGCTGGTTGATACGGTTTCTGTTAACATGCAACAACCGAAAGCAACAGCATGTAACAAATGCACGTTATTGTATGCTTTTGTGTGTACTTGCCTCTTCAAGCACCCGCTTGAGTGTTGCTTCTTGGGCGTGCTTTCGCTTGCAGAGGACAACTGACTGTGTTGGTATGTTCGCCGGCGGCAACTTAATGCATGCCTCTCTGCAGGAATGCAACACATAGGGTTGGCCAGAACCGTACGTATACACCGTATATAACCGTATGTATGGTAATTTCCCTGCCGAAAATGCCGTAATTACACTGTTTATAGGTAAATGGTTCTGGCCGACCCTAAACACACACGCTCTGTGACATCATCACGTGCACCATCCTGCGCGTGCTCTCATCCGGCGCAGGAACCAGCGATTTTGGCGGTGCCGGTGGTGGTGGTGGTGGTGCCATGTACCCCCAAACCCCCTTGCATCACAGCATGACGCCCATGCACCCCTCCATGACTCCCGCACACCCAAGCATGACCCCTGGGACGGCTCCGTACACGCCTATGCATGCGCCCACGCCCACGCCTGGAGATGACAACGACTACATGCTGGGAGGAGCATCAGGGTACCAGGTGCGGGGATGAGGATGGGGCCTTGAGCGGGCAGCTCTCAGACAATTGAAACCAATTGAAAGCTGCCTGCTCAAGCTTGCGAGCACAGCCATCGTCTGCAAGCATGAACGTGACCATCGTTTGCAAGCACAAACACTGCCATCGTTTGCAAGCATGAACGAGCAGTACAGCCAATTTGCTGATTGGCGAAGGCATAGTACTGGAGAAGCCAGTTTGCACGTACCTGCCTTGTGGATAACGTCTTAGCTTGGCTTGCGCGTTGATCAGGCTCCTACGTGCATGCAAGCAATATGAGCGCACCTGCTACTTGAGTCTGTGCTTATGTTGGCTGGATATTCTGGCGCATACGCTACCAACTCCACCAAGCCTTGCATTAACAGTTCAAATGCACACGCACGCTCAAATGCGTAGCGTTTGATTGAATGGATTCATTAGGCCCTAATTACCATCAGTACAATTGGATCATCTACACCCACCATTAGGGTTTGATTGAATGAATCCAGCCCCAATTGCCATCTGTAGAGTTTGGATCATTTAGACCAACCTTCAATTGACCGCGTTTCAACGGCCACTTCCATCCCAGTATTTCATTTAGATGCACTTAAAAGTCAATCCTATGCTTGCTTCGTGCCGTGTGGCCGCTTGTATTTGGTTTCCAAGTTGCTGCACACGCACCATGCAAGCATGTATCAGCACATGTACATACTCGTGGACACATGCGCGCACACACATACGCACGTGCAAATACAGATGCACACACACACTACACACGTGCAAATGCGGATGCACACACTCACATACGCACGTGCGATCACGAGTGCGCACACACACACATACACACACACCTACGCACATGCAAACATGGATGCATGCACACACAGGATAACATCCGAGGTGCCACTGCATCCACGCCTGGCACCTACGACAGTGCCCTCACTCCCAAAGCTTACACTCCTAGCATGTATGGAGGCCTCAACGAGCCGCACCATGCCCCCACTCCATCGTGGCATGAGCACGAGGGCCCACAGACAGGAATGATGGCAGCAGGTAGATGCTTGTATTGTGTGTGCTTGCGCATGTGCTCCTGCGTGTGCTTGTGCCTGTTCATGTGTGCATGTGCTTGTGCGTGCGCGTGTAATTGTTTGCATATGCATGCAGACATACGTGTGCTTGTTACTTCCTAAGCCTGTGCTATATAGCTTGAGGGACTTTGGACTTTTAACGCACATGTCTGTAGCTCATGAAGCTGACAAATCTTTGATTCCTGACACAAAGACCTTCCAATCCAGCAATGCCAAGCGCCAGCCAGCCTCAACTTGCGGCAGCATGCATGATGCTTCACTGGACCCCTTAATCACACAACCGGCCACACGCAATGCGGCAGCATGCAGAATGCTTCACTTGCCCCCCCATCATGCAGCCAGCCTCAAATGCAGCAGCATGCAGACTGCTTCACTTGACCCCCCATCACGCAACCGGCCACACCGTCCTGCATCCTCGTAGTAGCCAGTGAAACTGCAACTCACTGTGAAAAAAGCCTTCCACTCAATTGCAGCCTTCCTCCTATACGCACGTTAACGTTGCACAGACACACACACACACACACACACATGCACACGCACAAGCACGGTAACGTTGCACACAATCTTTGATTGCCCCCTGGTGAGGTGTCAAACGTTGGCGGCTCAAACTCAACACGTGCAGACACTCCCAGCCTCGCCCCCACCCCCAGCGGCCTACCTACAGGCAATGCCCCCACTCCCTACAACCACAACACCACCGCCATCACACCCTCCCTCACTCCTGGCCTGCATGGACCCACGCCAGGTAAGAAAGTAAAAATAAAAATTGGATATATGTATCATAAAGAACATAATTGCATGGTCCAGCAGGGAGCCATTCACAATCGACACCTTTATCATTCTTTGTGCGACTTCTGGTTGAGGACAAGCTTTATGATTACACTCCTGGTTGAGAAACTGCACAGCCTCGTTCACGCATACAAACATGCACATTTACACACACACACACAAAACATACTCACACGCACACACATACACACATATGCACACGCACACACACGCACACATACATACATACATACATACATACATACATACATACATACATACATACATACACACACACAAACACACACACAGGGGCTTACACGGGCTTCACACCTGCCCTGGCTCCTACACCGGGCGTGGATGACTTAGGGCATGACTTTCAAGGAGGGGGTGCCTGGGGGAGCGCAGAGAACAGCAGTGATGGCTTGCAGTACTGGGCGGGCGTGGTGGTGCAGGTGCGCGGCAAAGGCGTAGAGAGTGCTGGGGTTGCATATCATAGCTGTAGACACCTACAGGTGTACATTGTACGTGCACAAACTAACGCATACTTGGGGTTTGGGGATTTCCCTGGCGCTGGATTTCAGCAAGAGAGAGAGAAGAGTGCTGCATTCCAACGACGCACAAACTTGTGTGTTTGCGGATGCTCTTTGCTTGCAGATTGTAGTGTACGGGTATACAGGATTTCCAGGATGGCAATGGCTGTGCCGCGCTCATGCCCAAGTTGGTTGCGCAATATCGCTTGCAGACACCGTGAGGAATTCCCTTCAATTGATTGACACTATACACACAAGCATGTGCACCTCCCCCTGTGTTCACACCACAGGCATGCGGAGGTACTGGGAAGTCTTGGATTGTGCGCAATGCGGAGCCTGGAGGTCAGCTACGGCTCGTGGGTGGACATTGGGGCAGCAGAGCTTTTGTGGAGACGACGGGTGTTGAAGAAGTGCAGGGCCTAGGAGGTGTGGAGCTTGTCAGGTGGGTGTGGGTATGGGTGTGGTCGTGGGTGCATGGGTGCATGGTGTATTTGTTTGTCTGTTTGTATATCATTGTTTTCCAGTATGTATGCCTTTGTATGTCGGTGTGGACGTGCGTCAGTATCAGGAAAACACTTTCTTCTTTTTGGGGTGCCTCTGAAGGGGCCACTGTTTAAATGTTGTGCTATGTAGTGAATGACAAGGAGGAGTGTCACTCGCTTCAATCGCACGAGACGTGGGTTGACACCGACCTTCTTCCTGTGTGTTCGTTTTGCGGATGGCAGTTGGCTTGGTCATCGTTTTTTTTATTTCAGCGTGCTCACTCAGCATGAGCCCTGCATAGGGTTAGCCAGAACCATACATTTATAGGTATATACGGTGTACGTACGGTATTTAGCAGGGAAATCACCATACATACGGTCATATACGGTGTCTATACGGTTCTGGCCAACCCTAGCCCTGCACAAGGCGACGTCAATCGTTCACCAGCTGTCAAAACTTGTTTGTATGCAACACCATCCATTAATGCTCGCAAGATGGCTTATATCTGTCATGGCCCTAGAACTGCCTCCTCCTTTGACATGCAGGCCCAATAAAAAGGATCGTGTGAGGGTGGTGCGTGTATTGCTGGACGAGCACGCAAATTACATCGGGCGAGTAGGCACGCTGATAGCGCTTGACTCGCAAAATGAAGGCATAATTAAGTTGGACACACAGGACGTGGTGGTTATGGACATTTCTTGCATTGGCAAGCTCGGCGCGCAGTAGTTGGCTTGCTATTAGTGATAGGCAAGTAGTGATGAAATTGTGCACTTTTTCTTTTTTGACTAATTGGCCACCCAAACACCCAAACAAGGTTGAGATAGACAGCAGGCTCTTTCTGCCATCCAAGATTGAAACTTCAGACGGCTGCTAGTCACTGGTCACCACGGTGTTTGGTCTAGCTATCTAACGCCCAATGGATTTGAAACCATTTTTTTACCTCGACTAAAGCATGGTGTAGTAAACCAATAAGTGGATAAATGGAAAATCGATGCATGGGAATTGGAGTTATGGCTTACGGAGGGTTAACGTAGCTAGGGGGATGACCGACAGCCGTACTATAATTTAGACAATGGCTTTTTGGGTAAGCTCATTCAACAATATAGAAGTTAATGTATAAGGGGGAGGGCAGTCTCAAACAGTGCAACATATGTAAGAGCAAGATGTAAGAAAAAACTATGCAGGCAGTGATTAACCACTCCGTATAAAGTTTACAGATAAAGCCATCAGTCAAAACATGCGACTGCTAGGCTGCGTATGTAACACAATTCCCTAGCTACATTAACCAAGGAAAAGCAGCACTTTTCGTATTCGGCCGTATTGAACGTCCAAATGACCGTATGACATAAAGAGGGGGACTGGCTGTGTGGGATCCGCTGCTTCGAATAGAAAAAGTTGGATCAAACCCGACAAGAAAAAGTGCTTAGAAACGCACGTCGCTAGAAGGAGGCTAGAAAGATAGAAGGGCTCCGCCTTTCTTCGTACTTTTCGCCTTTTTGCCTTTTTGTGTGTTTGTTTCCGTTCCTACAAGGCGGAAACAGACTGACGCCGGCAAGAAGTGCATTCTAGATGCATTGTTAATTCCACACGCTATAGCGATGTCATGTAGATGTGTGCACCACACAGATTGATGATACATAAGGCGCAATAGCCAGCATCTTGCTTGTTCTGATTGTCTGCACCTGATAGTGAAGCCACTAAAAGTGTGCACGTCCTGCCAGGTCCAGCAACATGAACATGAACATGCGATCCTTTAAAAATGCTGCGCACATTTCAGTGCTGGAAGTAGTAGCACGTCATGTGCTTCTTATGTGAATCTGCAGTTCGCCAATGGCATTCAGTACTAGCATGCTTTGCAAAGAAAGAGACACACCAGCCTAAAGGTCCAGAAAGTGTTCGTCTTTTCAACGACCAGCACGGCCAGTTTTCAACTTGATCCAACAAATGCAAGGTGCGGGGAGGCGGTGGGCATGAATGAGAGGCAGGGTAGGGGAAGGCTACAAACTTCTTTTGCAACAAAATGTGTGAGGAACAGGAATTAAAAGCTGAACTAAGGTAGATTCAGAACGGAAAATGAATGTGGAATTTTTAGTCTTGGTATAGACAGTCAAGAAAGCTGAAGGTAAGCGAAACTGATCTGAATCTGAGCTGCACCTAACATTGACGAAAAATGAAAGATGAATTAAGAGAACTGAATGAAGACCACTCTGGTACTAGGCAAAGTCATCCGACACAAGGTGGGAAAATCGATGGTGATGTTGCATAGCCAACCAACCGTTCCTTGTTACCTACATCCGTACATAAGGAATGAAATTAAGAACTGGACTCATGAAGCTGTAATTAGGAGAATTGAAAATTACGAAGCTGGAATTATGAGAGGATGTCAAGATCTGGATTAAGATAGCTGTAATTAGGAGAGCTACAACTAGTAGCCACCCTTTTTACTTTTATGCTAACTAAATTCGTGCTCTTTTCTCTCCTACACCTTGTGGCTGTAGGCCTCTCCGTCCCCAGCCCCGTCCCCAGCCTCCCACAGCTCACGCCTGGAGAGTTAGGCCAACTCATCGAAGCCCTGCCACCAGCTCACCTGGATGACTGGAAGACAGCAGTCCTCAAGGCCAAGAGCGAACGAGGCCGTAGCCTGGATGGCAATTGCGCGTGAAAACGTGCATGTTGCACGTGAGCTGAACCAGCTCTACAGCACAGTGGGTGAGTGATCGTTACAACAGGCACAGTTCTCAACAATAGTCTTTCAGGACGTGTTAAGTCCCTCTTCGTTCCCCTTTTCATTCCCCTTGTTGTATGTTCTCGCTGTGGGGCTGTTCTGCGCGTTCCCTATGAGGACCTACACTGCTCGCTGCTTTTTTAAGTATATGTATAGATGTATAGCTGAACTCATGCAGTTGGACCTATTCTAAGCTGAACCTCCACCTTCCCTCACGTGTGGGCACAGGAGGCTGTGCGGAAGGCAGAGGCTGGGTACATGGGCCTCAATTTATGACTTGATATTCAATCTTCTTCTGGTAGACCTTCCCATGCACCATTATCTGTTTTCCAGGTGATGGTCCTGAAGGAGGAGACTGGCTCAGCGTATATTCCGGCAGCGCGCGCAGCTGTGCAAGCTGCAGAGCGTGAGAGCCGTCCAGAGCTCTGCACAGATCCGCAAGCAGCAGTGAGCAATTACAGAAACTTGTTTGAGTATTGAAACCCAATGTTGTTGCCACTGCACGTCAGCACAACCAGCCTAAAACACAACCAACCACATCCGGACATGCTTTTGAAAATATGATCTGGAATCCACGGTTTGACGCATGTGGCCACTACCCATTCTTCACCTCAGTTCTTGTTCTTTTCAGTGAAACTTGCATTGGGCAATTGTCACATGTATTGCCCGCTTGCATTGTTTTCGTCCATTTCTCTTTCTTCCAGCACAACCAAACGTATCTCACGATTCCCTTGCATGCATGCAGGCTGTGATCATGTTTGATACATTTGCCCGCAGCAGCTGTGGCATGGTAGGCCACAATAAACGGTCTTGTGTGGTGAGAAGGTCTTACGGTTAATAAGCATAAAGGAGCTGGGGGAAAAGGGACAAATATGAGTGTGTTTTTCCCTTGCTCCTCACCTTGAATCAAGTACACATAGACATAAGATGTCCAATTAATACGCAAACCTATCACTCTCTATTAAAATTGAACCAATGAACCACTGAACCACTGAACCTAAACTTTCCGCCGGCGCTTTTGCATGTAGGCTGGTAATGATCATTACGTGTAGTATGTGCTGGCTGACGTCGGCCAGTATTTACTACACCTGAGCATGATGGTCAAAGTACTTAAAATGCTACCTCTTGAGATGAAGCAGAGGGGCCTAGTAAAGCTGCTTGCAGCAAAGCCCAGTGCTGAGGTGTTGGCAGCGAACCCAATGCCAGAGGTGGGTGCGAGCATTATTGATGCTCATCTTTGCAGTGCGTGTCTGCCGGCTGCGTTCTTTTTATTTTCTTGCGAAGCATATCTAATTGTCATCGCTTTCAAATCTTCAAGCCACACAGGCCGCTGTCCTACTCCATCTATGATCATGACGCTGTGAAAAACCAATCTTACATCTATTCTGGGTCGCCCGCAGGAGTTGGCTTATTGCCAAGAGGGCAGGCACTGGAAGTCAGTGTCATGACATTTGGAATCCCTGCATCTCTGATCAGAGGTGCAGGGATTTCAAATGTGCCCAAATTGTCGCAGTGTGAGTCGACAGCGACAGGCGAAGCGCCGTGCCATTAAGCAGCGGGCTGAATAGGTCTGCCTCACGCACATTTTTAATATCTGCGTTAATAGTAGGGAACCCAAGCCTAGGGGAGTTTCATCTCATTTGATCAGCCAACTAACTCTCTCCCCTGCTGTTCCTTCTAAGTTTGAGTTTAATTACATGCCGCATTAAATTCTTGTTGTTGTTTACGTGCTTGTTGGACACTTTGGTGAACCTTGTCCATGTTTTCTATTTGGGACATAATAATATTTTTCATTCCTAAGAGCTGATTGTATGGGATATCATCTGCAAGTGACCCTTCACAGACTTCTTTAAATGTTGCAATGTTGCAATGAGGTGGCAGAGGGACTTGTTTGGCTTGCTCCTTTGCCGGACCTCTTCCAGTGTGGCAAGACGAAGGCACAAACTATGTCGAGGATGAACCCAAGGATGGTAAAAAGCCATCGCATCCCAACTGTGATTCTTAGTATTTTTAAATGAGTGTGAGGCATTAATTTTGCATAGGAATTTTGTGCGGTTGTGTGCAATAGCTGCTCCGTCTAGACATGCGAGGGTGTTTCCATTCTTTGGGTCAATGCATGTGATAAGTCCAAGAACTTGGTGTTGAGTTTATTTTAGCCAAGTTTGAATGACGCAATCGGACACGCCAGTGTTTGCACTTTCATAGAGCATACATGCTTGAGAATAATTTGGGCTTCCTCCTCTAGTTTCCCTGTGATATAATCTTATAATTGTTCCAGATTCAAGATCTGATGTCCCATGTAAATAATTAAAGCATGGATCTGGCATGCATTTCTTGAGCCTTGATATGCAATTGATGTGCCGGACATGGGGGGGCCATTCTGATCAGCTTTTCTGCATTGTTCTAATTACACGTTTATTATAATCACCTGTATTATCCGTGCACTGTTCTGAGCCTAACATAAGAGGGACAGTTGAGCCTATCTTGGTCCGACTAATTGATTGACCAGACCGGCAAAACGCCGGGATCTCAGGCCGCAGGAGCCAAATGTTCTGGGCGCTCTGCTGCTTTGTTGATGGAGATTAATATTCTTATGATAATATATTCAGATACGCGCAATTCTGGCAGAAAATGGACGCGATAACGAAGAGGCTCCATCATCTTGGATAATACTAATGTTAATATCATTATATTGTGCAACCTTTCAAATTACCAGTCTGCTGATTGTTTATGTTTGCTGTTAACACCCCCTAATTTAATTAATTAATTAATTGACTTCATGGAGACCAAGGGGGAGGACCCCAAGCCTTTTGCAAACTATGCAGTGAGGGAGCTAGCTGGGCACAAGAGAAGGTGTGCTTCCTTGTGGTCTTCATGCACTGCACATGCGTAAGAACTCTGTGTGTCCACTTTGCTGCTACTTCACTTTACTACTAATGCAGAGTAACAACACTGGGTTGGAGTGGTGATGGCCGCAAGCTCGCATCAGGTGCGAGCTAGGTACAGAAGCTGCACATCTCCGTTCATACTAAAGGTCTGTGCACCACTCACCATGCATGTTTCACCGAACGCTCGTACACACTACGCTATGTGCAGGGTCCGCTGATCAGAGCATTCGAGTCTGGACAGTAGAGCCCTCCCAGGTACAAGCCGTAGCCCTACGGCAAACAGCGTTGTTCAAACACGTGCAACTAGTTTGAATGTCATCATCAACTACTGCTGTGGCTGAAGCATGTTGGCATTTGCACATTCGTGCAAAAATTAGGCATGTGACACATCTATGGACACGAAAGCTAACACACGAATTACAGGCAACAAACAAAGTAATTTGCTACCCCACTTGCTCATGAATCTAGGTCTGTCTGATAGACCGTGCTAAGTGAGGCAAGGGCCTGCAGCAGCAAGCGGTCACAAAATTGAATCGTTATGTACCTCAACAATCGTGTCAAGCCTTGCACATCTTCTCCATCACCATAATCAGGTTGGCCGTCCAGAGCGCTCAGATGCGGAGCTCAAGGGACACAATGGCTCAATATCTCACCTTGCCTGGAAACCAGGCAACCAAAGTGACCTGCTGGTGTCCACCACCTCAGGCGACAAGAGCGATAAATCCACAAGGTGCTTGCTTATGTGCGGAGACAAGTTCATTGGGAGTGGGAGACCGATTTTTAGGGAATTGGCGTAGGTGTGACGGTGGTTCATCCACGAGGTTGCGAGTGTACCTTGTATGCGTGAGTGGCAGGTCTGCACATGGAGGCTCCCTACAGATGCTTCTGACCTCGGCATCTTGTGTGTGCGCCTACTAAGACAAGGCGGAGTGTGATGAAGTGTGGATGTGCGATACGCTGTTACACTGAGCTGAAACCAGGGCGCTTGCCTACGTCGTTTTGGTAATCCTTAGGCAAGCGCATGCTGTGAGGTACCAAGCATGTGTGTTGATGTTCCAAGCCGCTTGCGATAAAACCTGACACACATATACACACACAAGCACGCACACTCACACACACAACACACACACAACACACACACATACACACACTAACACACAGATTATGGGATGTACGGACCTCCAAATGTGCAGCCGTATCCAGCACCAGCTCCGGCTTGTTTGTGACTTGGTGCCCGGACGGCAGCAGCTACGCAGTCATGAACTCGGAAAACACATTGAGCATAATAGACGTGCGAAAAGTCGGCAAGATTGTAAGGAGCCACAAGTTCCCTATTGAGGTGTGTGTTGTGAATGGGTGTGCGTATGGGTGTGGGTTTGGGTGCGCTGTAATGTTTGTTGGTGGCCACATCAGGTTTTGGTAGCTAGGGTTAGCAAGGAAGGGAAAGCATGATCTATTGATGACCCCGTTCACATTCAATACTGTTCTGCTTTTAGCACTCTTGCTTCAAATTTCGTCCATTGTGTCGATGCAGAAGCAGTCACAGTGAAGCAGTTTTGAGTGAATAAACGCACACCCATGCCTGCATGTGTGCGTGCACAATCACCTGCGCACATACACAAACACACATACACTCACGTGCACACATACAGGTGTACGATGCCATGTGGGGTCCTGCCATAAACCAAGTCATGATAGCCACACAGAAAGGCTCGGTGGACGTGGTGTCGCTGCCACACTTTGAGACCCTGTGGTCGATGCGGGGGCACTCCTCCACGTGTTACTGCTTTGCCATGGACGGCAGCCACAAGTAAGAGGAAGCAAGAAGGCGTGGGTGAATGCATGAAGCGTTAGCCAATAATAGAGCAGTGCAAATCAAACCTGAGAGGAGGTTAGGAACAGGAAACGAAGAGAGGGGGAGGGAGGTGGGAACAGTGCAGCGAAATGTGTGTACGTATCCCTTAAGCTCCCTTGCAGACGCCTGCTCAAACGCTGCACTAATTGATAAGGACAGAAAGTGTTCATATGTGAGGGAAGAGGAAAAAGGAGAAAAGAGAGCTTGATCCCAGAGTGTGACAGGGAGTCTCCTTTCCGTGCTGTTGCTCTGAATTTGTTGCCAGCCATTGGCAGGAAGCAGGGAAGCATGGATAGGTGTATCGAGCTGCCAATTGACAACACACTCCAAAAGCTGTTGGCTTCAACAATTTAGCTTGAGTCACAGTGTTCTGCTCGTAAATGGTTACAATGGTTACAATGGGGGGTGACCTTCAGCCAGGTTGTTTGGCTGATCGGCTGCTGACTGGTCTCGGCCAGCCATAAATAAATCCATAATCCATAAGCTCAGAAAGAAAAAGAAAAAGTCTATTGTTCTGCTGAGAAAGGAAATCATGAACAAGTTGGTTGCTCGTAAAGCAGATTGGCTTCAAAGCACTGTGAGGTGCTGGGGTTGCAGACATGCTGCCAACAGCAGCGCAAGCAAATTGTGAGTAGACTTAGGAAGGGCATATTGGAAACTTCCTGCCAAAAATCGAATGTGAATTATACGAGGTATTATATAAATATATATTAATTCCTGCCATCCCTACTGCAACGAACTTTGAGTTGCAATTTAAAATGAGGCCTCGCTTGCGTTATGGCGGGGTCTCAAGGTTCGCCCTGTGCGTTTTGATAAAGAGTTGAGTGTGTTTACTGATGTCAATGGTGACTGTCCCGGGTTTCCATTCAGCTTAGCAGAGGTGTTGCTGCCTTTTTGTGCATTAATTGGTGGTGCTGAATCCTGATTAAGACAGGAATGCCAATAGAGTAGCACCCTGCACAATGAGTAACACATGCTGTGAGATGGTGTGGTAAGTTGCTTCTGAGCTCAACTCCTGGCCGGCACTTGGAACCTGCTGTGCAGACCGTTAACTGCTACGCTGCACCATGCTGTCACCATGAAATTGGTGCCGGTCGCCCTCTCTCTGCCCCGACACTGTGTGTGTGTATGAGTGCGCGCGCACAAGTGTAAGCTTGCGTGTACACGTGCATGTCTATCAATGTGTATTTTTGGGTGTACGTACACAGGCCAGCGGGCACCTGCTTAACATGCTTACTGCTTTGCACAAATCCCCAGGCGCATGGCTACAGGAGGCGGAGATGCCCTAGTCACTTTGTGGGACATGGACGATGTGGTATGCACACGCACATGGGCCCACATGGAGCACCCTGTGCGCTCGCTGTCTATGAGCAATGACGGCAAATATGTCGTGTACGCCACGGAGCTGGGTGAGCTGGAGGTGCTGTCTGCAGGGAGCGGGGAGCGGCTGGCCGAGCTTCGGATACGGTAGGTACACATAAGCTAGTAATATGTGTTAGTGTGTGATTGTGTGTGCAAAGTGGATGGATGTACAGATGGTATATCTATTGACGACCCTCGCAGTTTTTGCCCTGGCTCATTGCTCTGTTTCAACATATTTAACGAATCAAGTCAGCTTGCCTGAGATCTGCAGCTGTAACAAGCCCGTTTTTGCTTAAATCTGCAGAATACTGAAGTACTGCATTGCACGTACAACCCTTAATTCACAGGACTCAGTTTAGTGACAGCGTGGCGTGGAACCCCAAGCACAACATCCTAGCATACTGTGACGAAGTTCCAGATCCACGCGATAGGTCATTGAATGGTGTGGTTGGGATCTATGCTCCATCAAAGAGCTGATTCGGTCCTCCTTCCCGGACACATATTGCTTTCTCTGTTTTGTCCTGCAAATGGTGTTCTCTCTTCTTAGTTGCATTACAATTCTCGTTGTACTACACATGGTACCCCTGCGCTAAGATCTGTAACTACTGGATGCGTTGTCAGACTTTTTGTTCACATTTGAGGTAAAAGTAGGTCGCTGAAACCTGTGCTAATTATTCCTTCGCTCCCCATATTGATGAAGGGAAAGGAGCCCTTCAGTACCAAGAGCAGTTAATCGCCTTTTTTACAGGAAAACAATGAAAGGTTTTCAAAGGGGGCACTAATCCAAAGGTTTTCAAAGGGGGCACTAAGCCATGAAAAGAAAAGAAAAAACAAAACAAAACAAAAAAAAACAGAAAAGACCATATATGAAAAGAAAAGACCATATAAGAAAAAGAAAAGAAAAAACAACAAAGAAAAGAAAAAACAACAGAAAAGACCATATATGAAAAGAAAAAACCATATGAAAAGAAAAGAAAAACTACGCAGGCAGTGAAAACCACTCCCCACATTAATTAAGGAAAAGGAGCCACTTTGGTACCGAGTACCGTAAAGCTCCTCCACCGCGAAAAGGAAAGGAAATTTAATGGGGATCAAGAGGGTTGCAGGCTTGGCCTGAAACCGGCTCTTGATGAGAGTTGATAACAGTACTGGAAAGGGCACGTCTGGTATGGACAAGTTTGGCAGCGAAGTGCACAGAGTGCACATGGAGCTTGGAGGCAAGCTTCTTAACTCTTTGAGATTTAAGACTCAGTTTCTTAAAAGGCTTCAGATTGTGAGTGCTGTAGATGGTGCCACCCACACCCAAGAGGATGATGTGGAGAGTAACGGATGCTCCTTGGAGAATGTTGCAGAGATTTTTGTGCTGTTGCTTTGCGCAGAGATCTTTGTGCTGTTGCCCATCAACCAATTAGGGCTTGTTTTGCTGTGCTCAGCCGGCAGCAAAATATATGTAATGCAATATAGTTGTAGAAGTGTGATTTGTTTGGTGAGTGAGAAATCTTTTTTTTACTCCAAGGAATTTGCAATCCTCAGTATGGCAACTCTTATGTTTACTTTACGCTGGGCGGCTGATCCAGCAATGCCTGACAGCCCAACATTTGTGGCTTCCAATTACCCCCAATGTAGACCCTTTGGCAGCTAGAAGCAAATACATTAGCATGATGAGCATGGTGAAATAGCAGAGCCACTGAAGATTGTTCTAGCTCCAGCCCTCGTATCAAAATATGGAACGTTGCTTGGCAGGTGCTACCCACGACAAAAGAAAAAGTAAAAGTCTACGCTGAAAGTCACCAGCGTGCATTAAGGAAAGGTTCTCAACTAGTGCTCACACTAGCCAGAGCCCCACCAGAAACGAGAAAAAAGAGAAACAACAGAGACTAATGAGGATCTGGCGGGTTGTCAGCCATGCGATTCGGCCTGCGCCTAGCCCTCCTGAAGCCAGCCGCTCTACCAGTATCCCCCCTTCCAGTTCCCCCATTATCACTTTTGCTGTTGTTAGAGTGTATCTTGTGTCTTGTTATTGTGATCTTGTTCAAGCTTTTTATTGCATGGCAGTGCAGTTTAGTAACTAGTTGGTTCACTTTGTGCGTGGGGACGCCTAAGTTTAGTAAAGAGTTTTGGTGTACTGATTGTAGATTGTGCCCCCGACTCCAATAAGTATAATATGAAGTGTGACTTGCTTGTTTCGAGAGATGCCTCGGCCCACATCTATAAGAGTTTCAAGAGATGCCTCGGCCCACACCTATATATAAGGGTTGAGCAGGTCCTTCAGGGTCCTATTTTGCTAATGATTTCTCTAATGACCATGCCGCAGCCTGAAAGTGTTCCAAGATGTTACAAATTGACAATGAAGGTAGATAACAAATCACACAGAGGGTACTACATAGTACATAGTGTAACAACACATACGTCTTTCACTGCAATGAGCTTGACACGTCATCAAATGCCAATGAAGTTCAAAAAAAGAAGCAGTGCACAAAGGTCACGGGAAAAAAATCACTTGCCAAGATTGATAACATTGATTAACAGCCAAACCACGAGCAATGGACACCACACAAATATTGTACAAGACCGTAGTTACAGGTGCCGTTTTCCACGCATGAAGAAGGTTCCCTAGATACACTGGTATACAGCACATTAGTACACAACAGGGGAAATGATTTTCTTCTCTTAAACTTTTAACTTTACTCCAAAGCATCAAGGTCTGGTCCTGAGACCATACTCTCTAGTTTTGTCCGCCTGTGTGTACAATGGTTGTAGGTATGAGACAATGAACTGTGAACAGCACAAAAAACACAGTTTGCCCTGCACCCAAACTTCCCTCTGCTTGGCTTTAGATAGTGCTTCTGGCACATCGTCACTCCCTAGTGTTACGTTACTCCCTTGGATTTCATCATGAGCTACACTAACAATATGTTTCTCCCTAGTGTATTCATAGAAAGTGTCGCTCATGATAAAATCTAACCTGAGCAAGGACGAGTGGTACCTTAGCATGCCTGCCTGCAGACCTAGTCTGTGCGCCAATAATGCCACCCCTTCACCAAAACTCACCGCAGCCAGACCCAGAACCTGCGGTGCACCCGAAGCAGTGGTTGTCACACGCTATCCTCCAGTTCTCTACATCGCTCAGGCTCTACGAACAAGCAGGGGTAGGTGTTGTCAAGAAGCGAATCAAAAAATAGAGGCGCTATTCCTGCTGTGAGTAGCAAGTGGGAAAAGGCATTACAATGACTGGGGGTTCTAATAAACACTAGCACGCAAAGGGGGCGTTACACCTGCTTAGTGGCTAGTTACAGCCAGCTTGATTGCTGCACATTAAAGCTGTAAAGTTTCTACATATACAGGCTTCTTATGCATTACCTTTCCTCAACAAGGGACCCTCACAACATGAACTGCTCATCAACGCAGGTCAACAGTAGGAGCATCGTAAGCAAGCACACATGACTGCTGTGTCTTCTGGCCTCAATTTATCTGTGTTGCGCATTGGCCACCACAAACGTACAAGCCAGTGAAGGCAGTAGCGTGGGAAGTCAAGGTAGTCCCCTTACTTCCTTGACCCCAAGCCCAATTTCACTCTCACCCTCAGAAATCTGCCTTATTTGTTTTCTGGTGGGGCTCAGGCTCGTGTGCTAACAGTTAATGTTCTTTCTTTGCTGCACTGGTCGTTTATCATCATAATTTATTGATTTCTACAGGAGTCTGCCATTTACTCCGCCCCTTGACTGACCTGCAGGTCAAACACGGAGGTGTGTGAGCGACCTCCCCCGGGGGGGGCCATCCCAATCTCCAGCTGCTGGTTGAAATCACAGTCGTACACTCGGCCATCCCAGCCCACAGACAGGGTGTCCCTGCACATTAGGTTCTCTGCAGCCATGGGATTGTAGCTGCTCACGAGCAGCTGCATGTACTCGTCCAGCTTCTTGTTCTTCTGCAGATTTGCAGCAAGTGCGGGAGGCGTAGGTAGTTAGAAGGGGAGTGCAAGTCAAATTGCGGGTGGAAAATTATAGGTTGCAGCAAGAGGCATTGAGCGTGAGTGCTTCAAAAAGAGGACAAAGATCAAGGAAAGTAAATCCACCATGGGTGGTAGAAATAGGGGTCAACAAGGACAGGGCCGTTTTGTTAGTACGTGGTTGGGTAGGCTTTGTAACGCAGCTCACCACATTGTAAAACTGTAATGCACGCATGCGCTCTCTTATATTCTCAGCTGCCTGAAGCGTTGCTTGCCCTCAAGAACAATCTAGCAGCACTTTCCCTTACTCCAAGACCACAGGATTCTTTTGATAACTAGGTAGCTAGCAATCTTCTAGTGACTAAGCTGCCCTTACTGCCACCAGAATGCAGCACCACTGAGACAAGACGCGCGCCCATTGTTCATACCAATGCTACCATTTTGCGCTTTCATTAACGCAAGGCCTGCCTTTTGCAAAATGCCCAAATGATTAGGCAATTTAAGGGTGTTTTACTGCTTCCCCCCCTCCTTAAGTGCCTCTGGGAGCTTGTGCTTCTGCTGCTGGAGTATGGCCGCCCTGCATGCAAGCACACCGTGCTCCACCTTCAGGAGCACCTGAGTCGCAGCAGCTCTACCCTCGTGGTTCTCTCCTGTAGAAGCTTGAACCCCCATTGGAGACTGTGCACGGGTCTGTCCAAAGTCCAAATGGGGGGGGGGGGGAGATGCTTGCTGATCAGCAGCAGGTGCTTAGAGCTTCTGAGGCTGAAATTGAGTAAGATTCCTTGCTGAATTTCAGCTTCAGAAGGAATTACGTACGCTTCTCAGGGTGCAACTTGGCCGTAATGATGATGGTTGCCCCTGAAAATGGTGGGGGTCCTATGCGGAGCCCAGAATAATCCCCGCTGGAAAGTCAAAGTTTTGCGAGGTCGGGAAAAACTCATTTTTTCCGGCCTAACTTGTTATGAGGAGCCTCAATGATTATTCATTTACTCGCAAAACAGCTTAGTAATACAGTAGACAAATGGTACGAGATGCCATGTGTAGGGCGTGGTGTGTTATCGACGGTTTGTTGTTGTGAGGGCAAGGAGGATTAAAACATGTGGAACCTATCACAAACAGCACCAACACACACCCACTTGCAGGGTTGGCCAGGGCCGTGTATGAAGATACATTTGAAGGTTCCCCAGCCTGAAGTTCCGTGAAAATCACAGTAAATTAATACTGTCCTGGCCTAGTAACCCTTCTGTTCCCATTCTCACTTACCGCAAGGTAGTCTGCAAAGCGCTTGATGGGCATATTGTTCAAAGCAAGGAGAGTAGTAAATTCAATGCCGTACGCCCCTCGCAGCTCAGATCGATAAGCAGGCTCTAGCTTCTCCTGGCGGGTGAGCAAGGTGCAGTGTCACACAGCGGTAAGTGCCCTTGTTACACACTATGTTAAGTGCCCTTGCTATTGTTTGAAACAGGTCACTCGACAGACATCAGAGCTCATCCATGGAGCAGCAGAACAACGAGAGTGACACACACACGTACACACACATAAAGCGCATACCCACATACACCAATGATGGCAGACACATACAACACATACACACACAATGCATGTCTGCGTACATGTTTTAAGCACAAACATATCAGCTGAACCTGCAAGCGATCCTTCTTCAAAGTACAAACACCTGAGCTGGCGAGAGGAAGGCACCGCTTGGGTTGTATACCAAGTCCAGCTTCAGGCCGGTGCCAGGAATTCCGTAGCCTTGGGCGTTCAGGAGCTGCAGTGACAGCAGGAGACAAGGACAAGTCACAAGAGCTCAAAACACCTTGTCTGTCATATAAGACTTCGCTTTGCAGCATGATGTGAATGCCTTAAATGCAGCTTGTTAACAAGATGCAGTCAGACTTCGATATTATGTCATATACAACGATATTCTGTCGTTTATGCCGTCCCTGCGAGCCCTGCATATTACCTTGACAACATAAAGTGCAGGAACTTGAAACAGATCACTGCTGCACTGCACGTTGACTGCATCAAGTTGATAATAAAGCGATGAGCAAGCTTGTCACCAAGCTGCGCTCATAAGCTTGAATGTTTTGGTCAAAATCCTTGCAGCTACGCATTGCACGTTACCAATCTCACACCCCGACTCATTTTGTGCACACCAAAATAGGGGTGCAGTTTTTGAGGCTCACAAGCCTTTCCGATACTGTTCAACACGTACTCCTGAACAGGGCCAAGCACTCACCTTCAGGCCTGCAATGCTGCGCTCAAACACACCAAAGCCACGCTGTGCGTCCACGTTCTCTGAGCCGTAGCAAGGCAGGGAAGCAACCACATGGACCCTGCATCACACCATAAACGAAAGTTCTCCACCGAGTTTCGTGTCGTCCATGTGGACATGAACATGTTTCAGGTGAAATGCTTCATTCTGCAATGCTGATAGCATAGTGTCATAAAACAGACTACCTACACAAACTGCCCGGACACGCAAAACCCAGCAAAACCGAGTGCTGCCTATAAGGAGGAAAACCAGACCTGTGCTTGGCCAAATACTCAGCAAGGTCCTCCTGACCAGGCTCTAGCAGAGCTGTGAGGTTGCAGCGGTCAATGATGTCGGGCACACCAATTTTACGTGCCTCCTCTACGATGTACCTGTGCGTGTGTTCGTAATAGTGTCTCTATCTGTGCGTGCTTATGCTTGTGTGTGAGTAATTGTGAGGGTACTTGTGGGCGTGTGTGTGTATTAGTTTTTGTGTATTTGTGTGTGTGCGTGTGTGTGTGCGTGTGCGTGTGTGTGTGCACGTGCACTTGTGGTGTGTGGCAAGCCTGTGCGAGCAGGTGCAAAGGGAGTACGTTACGTATTACTAGAGTTGGCCAGAACCATATATACATGGTGTATATACGGTATTTTTGGCAGTGAAATCACCAGATATATGGTCATATACGGTGTATGTATATATACGGTTCTGGCCAACCCTACTTGTTACGCTATGTTGCAAGTTTGGCTGCGACATTGATGGTGTCCTGCTCGCACACAACATAGTGAGTATATGGGGCTTTATAATTATGAACAAACAACGCTGAGTACCATATGATGAGGGACTGTATGCAGCCTTGTTGTATGGGCGTCTTGTTGAGGTACACGTCTATGCTTGTCCGCACAGGCCTTATGTGCCTAACAAACACCACCTTACCCAGTGCAGTGAAGTCCCAACATAAAATCTAGAAACCAGAGAGCGAGCAATGAGGCAGGCCGTTTATTGAGATAAGATGCAATGACAATACATGACATGGGTGCAGCACTCTGCGCTTGAACTGGAACCTCCCCCATAACAATGATGCACATGAAGGAGAAGGGTTTCTTAGTCCAAACCTCAACGCAAATCCCGGGCGCATTTGCGACACTCAATCATCAAGCCACCATGAATGAGCCAAACACTCCAGGCATCCACAAGAAAAAGAGTGAACCATGGCAGACCTGAATTGTGGGTTGAGTTCTGGTGCTCCTCCTGTAATGTCCAGGGCTCTGATGGATCCTGGCTCTGAATTACGCAGCAGCTGTAAGCACTGGTCTGCGGTCTCCCTACACAGTGTGCGGTGAACGAGAAACATGACGTGTGAAATGCAACAAGACCACGGGAAATGCTACTCCATTACCCCTGCCTCATTGAATGTCAGTATTAATAAGACCCAACAAGCTCCCCTCGTGCAAGCCTGCGCCCTCAACACAACAACGTGCACAAGGCGTGGGGACACGCTCCTCACCTCTCCATGACTTCCTTGCGTTTGGGGGAGCTCTCCACGTGGCAATGGCTGCAAGCTTGGTTGCAGTAGAGCCCGATGTTCAGCTGCAGGATCTTTGTGGCAGCGCGCTTTAGAGGTTTCACGCCCTTTGCCTGCAACAATTGTGACGTTTCTTTTGGCTTTTCTGCTGTTGAAGCTTGACCATACACGTGACAAATGGAAACCTGGGAGCTATGCCCAAGACCTATTGACAAACAAATCGACAAAAAAAGGAGCTAGCTACATCAACACTCCTTCGTTGAGTCTCTTCCCAACCAACCTGTGACAGCGCGTAGAAACTGGGAACACCAAGGTTGTCAAGGCTGCGTTGACGCTTCAGGCGCTCCTCACGCGTGAGTGCCGCCTGACCCCTGGCTGCCAGGGACTTCAAGTGCTGCTGGAACTCCACATCCGCGTCCATGTCCTCCAGGGTCTGAGGAATCAGGGAATCTGCAGTGACACCTTCTTGCGTTGTCTGCCTGCAGCAGCATGGAGGAGTTGGCTTGAATTACAATCATTCATGCTGTGAGTTCACACTCCATACCCCCTCAAAAGACAAGTGTACTTGCCCTGCAGCAGCGAGGGGAGTCACAGCAATCCTCCGATTTATCCATCTATTTCCAGTCCTGCATGAAGCTGTAGCTGGGACAGGCGCTGGGGCACTGATGTGAGTCGCGAGTTGAGGAGAGACTAGAAAGGCCTTTGCAGTCATCATTCTCTTGTGTAATTAATGTATAAAATGACTTGCGTGAAATAGAGCTCAAACCTTTTTACGACTAACGCGTTCCGGTAGATTTTAGGTCGAACCTGTATTCAATTTTGGGGTCTGCCTTTAACCTAAATCTGCCTTTAACCTAATATGCAAAATTCGCACTTCAACAGGCAAATCTGTGACAATTTGTGACTGGCACACGGTTCAGGATGAGGAACACGTTTTGCTGGACTATCCGCATGAAGAACTTGTCAACCTTTGCACACAGCATCGCCAGCTTGTCTTCCCACTTCAGTATGAGGATAGCCGAACTCGTTTGACGACCTTCTTCAACCCTGGTTGTGTACCAGATGTGTATTATTGTGTGGACTCTTTTGTGACTGAGTGTCCACGGGGCAGCCTTTTCGGTATTGGTTACAGGCCTTTTCCCTGGCTTCAGATGCCCCCCAGAGGTATATAAAGCGATGTGATTGTACCATGCCCTGATACGGACATTGCATGCTAGTTAAGGAAAAGTTTTAATAACTTGTTGACAATACTCCCTTCAGCCTAGCAGTCGCACATTTTGACTGATGGCTTTATCTGTTACTCTGTTGACAATATTCCCCAACTGAGCTGCACCTTTCTCCTGGGCCAGAACTGTGAAGGGTCGTTCACCAAGATATTGATCGAGTGGATGTGATAAGGCGTGAACCCACTTATTAGATGCATAAAGCTCTTCTGCTTTACCAGTTCCTTTGTTCATACTTAAAAGGACGGAGTGTATATCAATAAAAATTAACATGTTTGAAGGACGAAGATTCTACTTGTTGTAACCTGTATACCAATAAAGAAAAGAAACGAAGAATTACGCAGGCAGTGAAAGCCACTCCCCACATAAATTAAGGAAAAGGAGCCACTTTGGTACCGAGTACCGTAAAGCTCCTCCACCGCGAATGTATCTGTCACGGTTGTATAGCAGCGAGTGTGTCGGGGCACACTCACCTGGATGTTGTTGTGAGGTAGTGGGCTCTCCACGCTCGAGCCACACCGTCAAAGTCACCGAGCTTAATGGCAATATTTCTTATTATATTAATACTCCTGCTCCTTCACTTTGCCCGGGGAAAGTTCCCTTACTCACACTTGTGTGGCTAGTGTGGCTGGTAATTTACACAATATGCATTAGATATTATGTAAACAATGATTTATGCAACGCCTGGAATGTTACAGCGAAAAGGAAAGGAAAAATCAATGGGGATCAAGAGGGTTGCAGGCTTGGCCTGAAATCGACTCCTCCTGATGATAGTTGATAACAGTACTGGAAAGGGCACGTCTGGTATGGACAAGTTTAGCAGCAAAGTTCACAGAGTGCACATGGAGCTTAGAGGCAAGCTTCTTAACTCTTTGAGAATCGAGACCCAGATCCTTGAAAGGCTTCAGAATGTGAGTGTTGTAGATGGTGCTACCCACACCCAAAAGGATGATGCGGAGAATAACGGAGGCTCCTTGGAGAGAATGTTGCAGAGGTCTTTGTGCTGCTCCTTTGCGGCGTTCAGCAGGTTCTGAGGTCTGGTGTCCTCACAATACTTGATCTCGACGAGGTGGATGTCGCGCCGAGTCTTGTTGAGATCTTTAGGTCAATGCTGTCTGAGGTTGGTGGCTTTACTGGTGGCTGGCGGTGCTGCTGGTAGGGTGCTCCCAGTCTCCCTCAATTGCCCCTTGCCACTCCGAAGAACCCACCCCCTTACATTTGTTTGTTGTTTTTGTGTTTTTGCAGCGATGGGAGTAACCAGCACAAAATCTGGGCGGCTGGAGATATATCTGTCTTTATCTGAGAAGCAGGGTGGGAAGAGCCATTTGGGAACTAATCTACTTTTAGCTGTTTCAGGAATCTGCAGATTTTGCATGGTCATCCGTTCGTTGCTGCCTATATCCATGGAGACATGTTCCTTATTTGCGTGTGTCGGCACCCAGAAAGGATGTGCAGGGCACTGTCTACTTGTGGGCAGAGGGGGCAAGTTTGACTTGTTGAGAGTTTGAACAATACCGAATGTTTTTGATTATATAGGGTGCCTGTTCTGTATTATTTCATAATGATACATTTGGTCTTT
>Ga0307947_1000104_pt1:0-2500 | contig 47830 bp, 58 predicted proteins | sample OrgLakmetagen232_FD_201840 | JGI IMG/M metagenome (GOLD analysis project Ga0307947, IMG submission 201840) | Saline water microbial communities from Organic Lake, Antarctica - #232 | ecosystem: Environmental > Aquatic > Non-marine Saline and Alkaline > Saline | place: Antarctica: Organic...
CATACACGGCTACTCACATGTAGCCACAGGCAGCCGCCCTTACATCACCGCGTCAAATCAAAAAGCAGCTCTCACATCCGAATCTCCATCGCCACCACATCCAAGGAGATACCTACAATCCATTGCTAGAGCAATCCGCTAATCACCATCGCCCATCCACTTCTTCAAAGTTGAGTCCCATGCCGGTATTATCGGTAATGAGCATGCCGACGCCCTTGCTAAAAAGTCAGCCACCAACTACGCCGACATTGCTGACACCTCCATCAGAACAGCAGGCCCTGAGGGAAATCCCTTCTACAATATCCACTGGCTTACAAAAGAAGACAGAAAACCAAACAAAAACCCACAATAATACCCATACAACAAACATGGCCCATCCTCCTCCCCCAGTGCTTTGGTACTTACCAAACCACCGTGACGCCCTTCAAGCCCACATGCATCTTCTCCATAAACCGGGAAATGCCAAAATCGAAGCAAACTACCATGCGTACTACCAGACCCTCATAAAGGACGGCACTGCTAATGGAGCTACTAGCAATGCTCACCTAACATCATCCGATGTCCCCTTTAAGACCAAATGTATCATTATGAAATACAGAACAGGCACCCTATATAATTAAAAACAAGCGGTATTGTTCAAACTCTCAACAAGTCAAAGTTGCCCCCTCTGCCCACAAGTAGACAGTGCCCTGCAGCCACATCCTCTCTGGGTGCCAACACACGCAAATAAGGAAAATGATCACCGAAAGACACAACTTAGCATGCCGCATGATCTTTAACGCTATCAGCAAAACAGGCTCTTTAAGATCATGCATTGTCTCCAAAGATATAGGCAGCAACGGACGGATGACCATGCGGAATTTCCAGATTGCTGAAAGAGCTGAAAGTAGAATTGTTCCAAATGGCTTTTCCCACCCCGATTTTCAATTAAAGACAAATTTACCTCCAGCCGCCCAGATTCTGTGCTGGTTACTCCCATAGCTGCAAACACACAAAAACAAACTTATAATGTAGGGGGGTGGGTTCTTCGAAGTGGCAGGGGGCAATTGAGGGAAACTGGGAGCACCTCAGCAGCACCGCCAGCCACCAGAAGAGCCACCAGCCCCAGACAGCACCGACCTAAAGACCTCAGCAAACCTCGGCGTGACATCCACCTCTTCAAGATAAAGTAATGTGAAAACACCAGACCTCAAAACCAGCTGAACGCCGCAAAGGAACAGCACAAAGATCTCTGCAACATTCTCCAAGGAGCCTCCGTCATTCTCCACATCATCCTTTTGGGTGTGGGTGGCACCATCTACAACGCTCACACTCTGAAGCCTTTCAAGGAACTGGGTCTCTCATAAAGTTAAGAAGCTTGCCTCCAAGCTCCATGTGCACTCTGTGAACTTTGCTGCTAAATTTGTCCATACCAGACTTGCCCTTTCCAGTACTGTTATCAACTCTCATCAGGAGCCGGTTTCAGGCCAAGCCTGTAACCCTCCTGATCCCCATTGAAATTTCCTTTCCTTTTCGCGGTGTAGGAGCTTTACGGTACCTGGTACCAAAGTGGTTTTTTAAAATTATTGTGGAGAGTGGTTTTCACTGCCTGCGTAAATTTTTCTGTGTTCCTTATCCTACCAGCAAAGCAAAACACCACCCCTGCCAGAGGCAACATGGGGCATACGCATCCTAGTAGTCTGGAACAAAGCTGCCAGGGAGCAACTTACTAGCTACAAACAACCCATCTTGGTTAGAGAAAATAACGCAAGACCTATCACCAGCGGCGATCTGGAATTTTAAAAACGCAGGCACCATACCTTTTCTTAAACCATCATCTGAAAGGATACTGCCAAGAATGGCAAAAATATATAGGCTCCCGAAAGACTCAAGAGACACAGTTATCAATGCAAATATTGGAGACATAAGCGATACAGTACACAGCCAGTCTCCCTTCCATCATGTACAACAAAAGCGCTTGCTAGAACTCAAGTTTCCTAATTGGAAAGAATGGGACTTCATATATGAGTTGTATTACGAACAAGAAAATAGATCTGTCTATTGGAGCTGGAGTCTACCACCTCCAATTCAACAAAATCACTACAGTAAATTCTGGAGGGACAAGCATCAACAAAACCATAAACAGAGCCGAGCTAGCGGGAATTGCTGCTGCTTTGATAAATGAACACACCCATATTGCAATCCAGCTGAGATCAACTGGTCAGATGGCTGAATCAATTAGCTGGTTGATTACACTGTTAAAACAACTGCATTTCAACCATCTGGTTGATTCAACCATTTTCCTAGTTGATCCTGGTTGAATCAGCTAGAATGATTGTTTCGGTCAGCAATCAACCAGGCCTGGTTGAAACAATGCGGTTGAAATAACAGCCCACTCTTTTCCGACGGCAGTCGTGATAATATGGTACAACAAGGCATTATACGCCCTTCACAAGAGACACAGCTAGGAAGGATTCCAACCTGGCTCTTACCTTCCAATCGCAATGCACAACAGCGGCGG
>Ga0307947_1000104_pt1:7500-47830 | contig 47830 bp, 58 predicted proteins | sample OrgLakmetagen232_FD_201840 | JGI IMG/M metagenome (GOLD analysis project Ga0307947, IMG submission 201840) | Saline water microbial communities from Organic Lake, Antarctica - #232 | ecosystem: Environmental > Aquatic > Non-marine Saline and Alkaline > Saline | place: Antarctica...
TGTGCCTCCGACTCGCTCCAAGGAAATCAACATGAAGTGTGACTTTATTGTTTCAAGAGCCTACTTGCTAGCTACTTAGCTATACAGTCAGCATCAGAAGCCTGCAATGTAAATCATCGTTTTTACCTCTGGTCAAATGTGAAAGTTCACAAAATGTTAAGAGTTAAAGCTAAAGATCAATACGGGAGTGGATGCCATGGCTTGCATATTTCTTAAGATGCTCGTCTGACCCACCATTGCAGTCAATCATAATAGTATTGTGTGAACTTTTGCGTGTTGCCCAGTGCTGTAGCTGGCTGCTGGGCTCTCATAAATTAAAAGACATCCTTTCAGCTTTCAGTCAATAACGAGATCTCGCTCGATGCCTATATCGTGTGCTTTGCCTCGTTGACAAATGGTAGCAAATGGTCGCTTTAGGGAAGGTAAGGTTACATCGCTATCTATACTGCCTATATATGCCTCTGGGGGGCATCTGAGCGGAAGCTTGGAAAAAGCCTGAAACCAAACCAAAAAAATCCAAGAAAAAATCAAGGGATGGACTTATGGCGATGAAACTTTACCTTACCCTACTTTTAAGTGCTTGGATGCATGGCTTTTGATGATGGCAAGCTTGTTACAGAAAAGGATATAAATTATGAACAAGCTCTACAGAGACGCCATCTAGAATAAAATCAGAGTGGCTCCTTATGCTTTGCTATCAAAATGGTTTATTTTGGTTTGCAGAAGCCCCTGCTCCGTCTGAACACACTTCCATAAAGAGCATTAATCAAATATAAGAATACAAGACAAGGAGTGAATGAAGAAAGAGTTACAAGTGACGCCATTACAGGAAAAAAGTGCTCAATCAGCATCAGGCGAATCTCAAGGCTGATGCGCCTGCACTTACTGTATGTGCGAGAGAGATTAACTGGCTAGTGTTATACATAAGGGAGCGTGCAGTAGCCTCCCCTGTCGCATCAACGCATGGGTCTTAGTGCCGCCACACACTAAAATGGCGCAGAGGCATGAAATGTATGCTGCATACACTAATCAGCAGGAAGGGAAACCTTCTCTGCTTGTCATTCTATTTTCCTGCCCCCTGCGTTGAAGTTATCCCTGTGCGGCAAGGGCTGCATGCTACCGCCCTTGGCGTGCTGGCTCCACTGTCCGAGCTTGGCCACACTGTGTATGTGCGTGTGAGTGTGCGTGATGATGCACGTGTATCAAATGTAAGGGCTTTCCAGAACGCATATCACAAACCTCTTTGGAGCGTTGTCTGTATTTAAAAAGTGCTACGCAAGTTCACATGGCATGCATTATGTATTATATGAAAGAGGGAAGCTGCCAAAAGCTGGAGTGCACGCGTTTACCACGGCAGGCTGTTTTTGGGCATTTGAAACGATATTTGGTGGCTCCTTTTCCTTAGTTACCACGTGCAAGCGGTTTTCATCTACCTGCACAGGTTTTCCTCTTCCTCTCTTTTCCTTTCTAGCTACACATGCACCCACCATGGTGCATTCTGTGGCTTCATGGTCCTCGTTGTTGAATGTGCAGTGCGAGCAGGCCCAGAACAGGGATGTCCCTGCAGGGCAACACAACAAGCAAGGTCGCGAGTCAGGGCGACAAAGAGTGCAGTGATCTGTTTTACAATCTATTTTATATTATGGGTTGAGTGAAGTGATCTACTTTATAATCAGGGGTTGGGTGCAGTGACCTATTTTACAATCAGGGCTTGCAAGCAGTGACCTATTTTATAATCAGGGCTTGAACGCAGGAAGGATGACGGACGCATTTGAGGGCAGTGACTGCCTTGTTGTTGCAATTCTCAAAGCAGTTAGACGTCCTACCACACAACCACGCTCGACACAACTTAAATGCTCTCACACACACACATTCACACTCACAGACAGACACAAACACACGCACCTTCTGGCTGGTCCGTATCCATCCTCTCTGCTCCTTCCCCATTGTTGCCAGCAGTGCCCGCTCCCTCTTGCGCCCCTCCTCGTGTGCGTTTGCTGCAATCGACAATCGGCCACATGCAAGCGTTTTGCATACAGCTCGGCAGATATTTAGGTGAGGAATTCCCAGCTCTCTTGTATTTGACACACTTCCTTTTTATTTGAAGGAAAGGCGAATAAAATGCCCGAGGTGATGCATGCACTTGCTACGCTCAATACTGCAAGTAAGGCAAAGATGTCTCCCATTCAACTACAATCCATGGTTACGACCGACCTGTACAACAAGCTTTCCTGTGCATGAAACAAATTGAGTAATCAAGTAATAAGGCTATGATGTTACAAGTGTGATGGCAAACACACCGATCCGCCTGTGCTTAATACATTCCAATTGGGATGTGTGTAGGTGTATAGAATCCTGAGTCTGCAGCTTTACCAGCATGTGTAGGGTCAAGATCAAAACCACAGCTGCTGTAGAACTCACTCTCTGACTCACTCGCTCTCTGACTCGCTCACTCTCTGACTCATATCCCTGCATGACTCAAATCTTTGCCTGAAAATTACAGCTAACAAAGGCCACTTGTAGCCAGCTAATGTGTAGGCCAATTTGTAAGACAGCGGTTGGCAAAGCCACAACAAATAGGCAGCCTCTCAATGTTCAGTAACCCTTTCCGTTAGCCAGTCACGCAACATGTGCGTTATCATTGCACTTGTCCATTCTGTCAATCCTGGCACCAACATCTTTCACAAAAAATACCAGCCACGCTCATCACATGCTTACCTGCGTCGCGTCATATTTGACACGGCTGCCATGATAGATCCAGAGCCATTCCCAGTCCTGGGTTGTGTGTGTGTGTGTGTGCGTGCGTACGTGTTGCGTGGTGTGTGTGTATGTGTGTGTGTTCTATGTAAAGAGTGTTTGTGTGAGGTTTAACAGGAAGCAACAGAAAGAAGCTGAAGGATCCCTTTCAGGCAGATTCATACTACCGTACTACTTCTATAGTATTGCAAGTCCAAATTATTGCGAAATGCCCAAAAAATATGTAATTTATTTGCGGGTATTTAAGCTTTGCGAGGCCTTCCAAATAAATACAACATTTGCGAGAATTGGCAAAATTTGGGGCACTCCTGCGTGCTCTGCTCTTTGTTTGAACCTTCATCCACGAGGGAATTCGCAGTCTTCTGGTCAACCACGATTGAAGCTGCAAAATGATTTGATTGAATAGCAACTAGCACCATTTTTTGGCAGGGATTCAAACCCCAAAACTGGCGCCCCAGCCAAATACCGGTATTTCAAAGTCAAAAGATCTGCGTGGTCAAAGACTTGAGGTCCAGATTTTACATTGCAAGAGGTCTATTTCTAATGTACATTGCGAGAGGACCAAATGCTTTGTTATAAATTACGATTTTCTAGGAGCAGAACGGTAACTTACAAACTTGCAATTAGGCAAACACAAATACACAACACTACCACGCACACCTGCCACTGGTGCCTGCTCCCCCACTCCCTCCGTTGCTTTTGCTATTTGTAGCGGCAGCTTGTCTGCTTGCGGCGGCAGCCTTTGCTAAATCAGCAGCTTCTGCAGCTTTGGCTGCTTCTTCTGCCTGCTGAACCTGTGGAGAAGTTGTGTGGTTTCACTAGTATTTTTACAATGCTTAGACACAGTACTGCCGCGTAACCAATGCAAGGTTTTAAAGCCAACAATTTAGCCCCAACGCGGGAAATGTGAGGGGGGCAACACTTAACTAACAAACGCAATGCGAGTCGATGCGCAGAACACCTTAAGAGACATGTAACACACATGACACATATACACACAAAAGAGCCCCAGGAATTCCCAAGCAGTTTGCAGGATGTACCTCTATCAACGCAGCCTCCTCCGCACCGGCCCCCCCAAAGGTGTGCTCCATGTCGTCAAAGCCCTTCTCCAATTGGTCTACCAACTTTTCAAAGTAGCCTCGCGTGACGTCAGTCAGACCGATTAGTTTGGTGCGGAAGGTCTGCGGAGTATATGAATCATACACATACATATAATATGATATTAGTCGGCAGTGCGTGCGGTTGTGGTGCGTAAAGAGCTGGGGAGTGTATGCATGTGTAAGCGTGCTGTGCGGCTTATAAGCTTCTATGAGTAGACTTGCATCATATCAAGTAGGACATTGAGGCTGCTGCGGAAGGTCAATGTGTAACTGGCAGTGCAGATGTGGTGCAGATAAGTTGCCAGAGAAATCGAAAGGCTGGAGTGAGGAGCCTTAATATGCACACACACATGTACAGAACTGGGCAGCATAAGATAGATATTAATATACATGTGAGCACCTATTAAGACAAGAGAGCGTGCTGCACATGGTTGTTCAAGAGCACCTTAAAAACGAACTAGCAGAGGGCTTTAAACTCGCAGCGCCACGTCTCTAGGTTGCCATCACGAGGCATCCACACACAGAACCTGTGTTTCTCTTGCCGTCTTACAGCAGCAATGCTATTGCTAACCTTTTACGCAGGTCCCTATCCTCAGCAACTTCCGAGCATGCCTAGTCGTGAAGCTTCGTGCATTTGGGCAACGATAAAGTTATGGTTCTGGCCAATCCTATGTGAACTGAACGATTATGTTAAAGAACAGCACAAAGGTCAGGCACACCATCACCTCCCCTTCCTCTCATTATAAAAAATCCCTGTATGAGTAGCCACAAGACTCCACTTAACGCACACGTGTTTGTCTCCTACACACAAGATCCCGCACTACGCCTGGTACTGCAACCTTGCAATTTCAATTCGTGCTCACCATAAAGGAGTCGAGTCTATGGGTTCCCAATTCACGCTCACCACAAAGGAGTTACAAGTCTGTGTGAGAGAACTATTGTGGACAAGCTCCCAATTGCGCTCACCATGAAGGAAATAATGTCTATAGGTTCCCAATTGCGCTCACCATGAAGGAGTCGATATCTATGGGAGTCCCGTTGCCAGCGGCAGTGGTGTTGTTCTCCATGACCTTCTTGAGCTTTACCTCCGCCTCCTCGTGCAAGCGTTCCAGAGAGTGCTCTGCATCGGCCTGTATGTGTGCGTGTGCACGCGCATACGTGTTAAATGTGTGCGTGTGTGTGTGAAATGTGTGAATCTGTGTGTTAAATGCACGTGTGTATGTGTAAATGCATGTATGTGTTATCCTTGAAGGTAGTTCGAGCCTTGATCTAGATTGGGAGCGAGATGATCTAAATCTGTGCTGAGATAGATTCAAGGCACAGTCCCTCTCACATGCCTGTGGCATGCAAAGAATTGTACCCAACCCCTCTTTGGGCAATTCCTGGCAAGTTTTGCATCACGTGTTCAGCTAAGTCGAAGCCAATCAGCAAATTACCCCAGAACATGTGAGTGCTTTCCGGTTTTTGAAACAGGGTTCAACCAAGACCTTGAACGGTTATGCCCACTGCTAAATCAAACTGACTTGTCTAACATAAATCAAAGCGATGAAAAATGCACGTTACCGCAGGTGGACCCCAAAATGGGCATGTTTTAAAATGCCCTCTGGTTCATGTGCGCCAAACCATTTTTGTTTTACATACTGTCTGTAGGTTTAAAGTTTGGAGCTTGCCAATTTTTGGCGCACCGTTTACTGTGGCCTACACCCCATTTGGCCACAGCCTGTATCAGACTCACCCAGACCCATAATCCCTTTTGAGAGTTGCCATGAAGATTAAATTGCATCAATTAGATATTAGCAAAGGATAGTGGGTGGAAAGACCCACCAGTGGTCAGGACTGGAATTTGAGCCAATTCCCCTGTGTAGAAAAAGGCCGGAAAGGGCCAATTTTCGACCCATCCCATACAAAAACCCATCCACGATGATTTGATCCAGGGTTGCATCAATTATATTTTAGCAAGGAAACAGCTGTGGATTTGGCTTCCTGGGGCCAAATGTTCAATATCCCAGCCAAAAATCAGGCCTTAATGCCGTAAAGGCCCGGCAACTAGGCCCCTTGATCTTACAGTGTAGAGAACAATGTTGTGCACAAAAAAGAGCATAACAGGAAGGTCGCTCTGTGGTCCCTCTGGCACACACGCACACACGTCGTCAAAACACACAATACTAGTACCTGCAAGAACTCAAAGAAAAAACGGTGGTTCTCATCCACGCTGGTGTTGCTTTTGGAGACCGCCGCTTTTTGGTCCATTTCGTCCAGGGCGTAGTATCCGTACGTGTAGGTCCAGCTCAGCACCCGGCGGCACTCAATGATCTGGAAATTTGTAAGATGTGTATATGTGTGCATGTATGTTTAGTGTATTACACGTGTGTGTAAGAATGCTGTTGTCCAGCTCAGCAAACAGCAGGATCATACACACACATACACGTGCAAACACACACACACACATGAACGCACACATACACACACCTTAATGTGCAAGCTGGTTACTTTCCGACCATTACATCCCTTGCAATTAATATGAACCGCTTTAAATGTTCACCATAGTCATACCCACACCCGCACCCCCCCCCCCTAGGACACAACAATCACGCACCTGCGCCCAGGCGTCTATTATAAACTTGAGCTGGCTGGAGGGCGTCTTCACCTGCTCACCCAAGCGCTCTAAGGAGTCTGAGCTGATGCGCGCTTTGTCAAGCTTGGCCTACACAGCACAAGCAGCGATGGTTGTTTGCGTGCCACGTATGCAAGTGGAGGCTCTGTCAAGCTTGGCTTTGCAATGCATTTGAGTGGTCAAAGTCAGCACGGGAAACGGCATGTGTTAAGCCAAAAAATTGTGTGCATGATATGCAAAACTAGCGGTGGCAGTCAAAGTACATGTGCGAATGTGTGTAAATTCGTGTTTGTGCGTGTGTGTGTGTGCGTATGCGTGTGTGTGTGCGTGCATGTGTGCACACATGAGCAGCAGTGGCGTACGCCAAATGCAAATAGTAGGTATGCATATATGTGTGCTTTATGCTGACACAATCGTCATGATTTGCTGCAAGCATAACTGCAAATGTGCACCATGCATTTAGTTATTCAGGAGTGGGCGTATTTCCTCTTCCACCCCCTCCCTCTTTTTGCCCCTGACGACAAAGGGGGGGTTGAGGCTCTTCTTCATAGTAAAATAGGAACAACTGCTTCGACACTGTAGCAAGAAGAGGAAATTCAAAAGAATTTTTCATAAAATTTATACGCAAGCAGTAATAGCACCACAATCGAATTAAGGAAACGGAGACGTTGCTGTCTAACAGCAAAGTACTCACACTGCCAGGCAACTTCAAACTCGTAACCCCAAAGAGTCAGCCTCACCATGGACGAGTAGGCTTTCAGGGCACTTACCCGAAAACTTATACCCCTTCTGGGGAGGAAACAAGGAAGGAGTCCGGAACCTTGAACATTGAGCGGTTGGTACCCTGACTTTTAAGATATTGTATCAGAGGTGGTCGACGGAGCAAAAGTCCTGAAAATGTTCCTTTTTCGATGCAAATTGTGTTTAAATATCATTACTAGATGTTTCATGAAGTTTGAGGCCAAATGGACTACCCCAGTGGTCTGGGCAGAAATCCAGTTCAAATTTTGGCACTTAATGTTTACGTATAGAGCCACCACACTCTACCCAGGGCCTCTTTTCACCTCAAAACACGACAGGAGTACTCATTTTATGGTCAGGAACCGTTTGACATGCTGAAAACCGGATTTGGTGAAACTTGGTTTTCCCTCCTTTTAGGCACCCCTGTTGCTGACTTTTAAAGGGAAATGGGCCAAAATGGGGTACTTGACCAACTACTGCTCTGTTTTGCCCCATTTTTGTTGCAATGATATTCTTTATGGAAATGTAGACTGTTCATACAAAATCACACAAATCGGGTCAGTTGGTGGTGAGATATGACAAATTGGTGGTGAAAAGTGGGGTTCACGCCACGGGCAATTAGGCATGTGTGCCCCTTCTGGCACCTTTTAAGCTCAGGTGTTATCAGCATGTGGGTGCTATGCTTAGAAGGTGCCAGCTGGGGCACCCATACTCTGGGAACATTTCAAAAGTACCCCTTGTTCAGGCCTCTGTCGACCACCTCTGATATTATATCAACAGGTCAGCACATACCTTGCAAGCGTCATGTTGGCATGCAGCGTGCTATAGTAGGCACCTCCAGACTTAGTAGAATATGTACTCACACACTCCTGCAGCCAAATTGGCAAATAGAAGCACACGCACACACAAATACTCATACCCACATTGTAACACCCTTTCCACCCAGAAATTTCCCAAGCTACAACAAGTACACACACGCACCTTGTTGCGTGCTTTCTGGTGGGCGTCCCAGCGCTCAAAGTAGTGCATGTAGCGCTCCAACGACTGCTTGGCATTGTCGCGCTTGCGTGACTCCTCGTCATAGTCCCCCTTACGCTTGGCTGCATCGTACCTTCAGGGAGAGATCATGGGATGGATGGTTACAGATAAGAGACGTAATTCTTCACGCATATATTGTGCACTTTCCTGCGTTGCAGCTGCAGCGAGATCATGGGGCAAAGGGGGATGTACGTGAGCATTGTGTGTAGACGTGTTAACATGCGTGTGTTTTTACTCTATGTAAATCCTTGCGCCTGGCCTGGAAGACACTGTTGCTGCATATAAAGTGTTCAGTATTCATCACAATTTCGTTTTAAGGCACACATGGTCCCTTTCTTTTTAATTGCAAGGGGCAATTTGTTTGAATAGAAGTGCACAAAGATGTATGGACCAAAAAGCAGCAAGAGACATTGCTAACCTCTCCATTTTTGTGCTGACCTCTGTCAACCCCCTTGACACGCAGCCGTATTTATCAGCTTTTTAACATGATAACAATTATACTGCACAATGAAGAAGCTAACATGCAACCATTCATATGCACAATGAAGAAGCCCACCAATATATTTCCTCCTGGCTTTTGACTTCCAGACTTTCAAGTAAAACATGTTCAATTCCGAGTTCAAAACCACCTATTGCATTAGCCCTACACACATTCAGGATGCGCTCCTTCCGGTCATGTGAGCGCATTCAGGTTCATAATCACCTGTTGCAGTTGAAGAATCCACCTGTGCGGTCACCGTGCTCCTTCCAGTCCCCTTGGCACAGCCAGCAGAACTCAAAGCGGCACTGGGAGCACGTCATGTGCATACAGCCTTGGTTCTTTTCTATGGGCCTGTACACAGTGAGGGAAATGTGTGTATGTGTGTGTGTATGTGTGTGTGTGCAGTGCATGTGTGCGTATGCTGTGTGTGCACATGTATGTAGTGTATGTGACCGCAATAAAATGCTGCTACGGCTGTTGAATGAGAAGTACTAGTCAATTCATAACAGTGGTAATGCATGTACCAGATAAGGGTTCACGAAGACAGCTGACAACTTGTGCGTAGGCGCCCAGTGCAGTTGTGTCTGGTCTATTAAGCTCATTAAAAGGCATGAGCTCACTCTGCATCAAGCAAAACTTATCAGCTCTAGGGCCAGTCATGTCAGGTAGCTCCCAGCGTCTGTTTAATTAAGTACCTGTTCCACTCAGCATGCCTCAGGGTGCATATTTTCACAAGTTGTACACAGGGGCACTCATTCAGCAGATCAGGAGGAGCACCTGACCTGTCTTACGCGTTTTGTGCCTAAAATGCAGCGTTTTGTGCCTAAAATGCAGCGTTGGCACGCCCCAAGATGAGCACGCAAACCACACAACCACACACAACCACACACACCCACACCGCATTTTTTGTTGTGCATGAGTACAAGCAGAATTGCACTCGCACCTGCTGCAGCGGGGGCAGGGCTTTGTGTTGGCCATGATCCAGTGCACGTTTTCACTCTCCGCACTATTTTTGGTCACCCACTTGCGCACCCACTCGCACGACACCTGCAGTTGTACAAGCAGTGCGTAAGCTGTGACTATTTTTGGTCATTCACTTGCGCACCCACTCGCACGACACCTGCAGTTGTACAAGCAGTGCGTAAGCTGTGACTATTTTTGGTCACCCACTTGCGCACCCACTTGCATGACACCTGCAGTTGTACAAGCAGCGCGTAAGCCATGATCCTGTGCAGGCTATCACGCTTGCTGCTTTGGTCACCAGCTTGCAAGACACCTGGAAATAAGGGAAACACATTACAGAAGCAACACACTATGTGTGTGTATGTGTGTGTTTGAGCCATGTAATGTGTTATTTAAATTACCCACAATCAAAAAAGTACCAAGCATAAGTTGACCAGGCTAGCTTACTGGAATAGATGGATCATATGATCTCATCAATACCACACCTGGTCCAGCTGACGGAGCACAGCACACCTAGAGCACACAAACACGCACGCAAACACAGATACAAACATTCCCGTACTGACACACAAAACACATACAAAATTTTACACGTACCGGCCGGTGGGCCTCCTCTTTACAGTTGAAGCAAAACGTGGTCCCACACGTGGAGCACAGCACATCTAAAGGCTCATCTGCTGTGCGGTCCACGCAGCACTCTACAGCACACTCGCAGTCTCGGCCCACACACCTGCAGAGGACAAACAAAAGGAGTGTTGTGGAGGTCATCAAGGGGATCGACGGAGACGAGCTTCAGAGGTTGAGGGAGGGGAGAAGTCACAGACAGGCCAAGCCACAACAGATGGGTTTCAGAGATCAGCGGAAATAATGGTTGACGCAAACCAAACAAAACTAGAGATGACTGGTTAGCGCAATTGCTCTGACAGGAGTTGGTAGGAAAATGGATTTACGTCCTTGTTGGGTGTAGGGGTGAGGCATGGTACATCAGTAGATACGTAAAAATATGGTTTGATGTTACAAGGAGTAACGAGAAGCCGCAAGTGTTTACCATTGCAACTCACGAGTCGAGTATATCAAGCAGAGAAAACCCTCCTCTGATTAAAATACAAAGCTACGAACATCTGCGTTCCTTTGACCTTGTAATTGGTGTATTGTTTCCAGTTCACTCCTCATTCAAATATGCTGAGAGGAGTAGTTAGTAAAATGGATTGCAGCTTAAAACATCATAAAAAGAGAAAGAAGGGTGCTATCAAGATGTGGGCCCACTATTTCATGAAAGGGTAGAGCAAAGTAAAAAATACATAATTGCCCTCTTCCTTCGGTATTTGATCACCCAGCAAGTGGCAATCAAAAGGATAACTCACCATACTAGCTTGCGATTGTCTCCTACAAACGAGCGCACACAATACGACTTGTACTTGGCTAGCATCCCAGGGGGTACAGTCTTCATGATGATGGAGGTGGGAACCTGTGGCATGGAAGATAAGTTATGCGCGTGTTTTTGATGTGTTGCGTGCTTGTGCATGTGTTAATGTGTGCGTGCGTGCGCGTTTGAGTGTGTGCACCGTGTCAGCGTGGGCACACTAGGAGTTCCTGCTCAATGAAAACAAAATTATGCGAGCATAACAGACTGCCTGCTAAGAACATAGAAGACCTCGCGGATATTTATTCACACATTTTACAAATGGACACCCTGACCTTGCCACAGATTTCACGGAGAGACACCCTGATCTTGTAAAGCTGTTGCCACTTCACTGCCTCTCCATGAGCGGCATTGCACAGAAAGTGTGGCAGCGCAGTATTATACTGAACCCTTTCGGTAGCATTTTAAAAAGTGCATTGACACACACGAAACACTCTTGCTACAATTTAACCTGCGCTCAACCAGTGCTATAATTCAACTTGCGCTCAACAATTGAAACATGAACATTTCGCAATCGCATCACTCCTGCTGAAACTAAGAAGCTGCAGAGAAGAATGGCAGTACAAGTGCCACTTAGTTGGAAACAGTTCCTTAGCTTTGTAATAAATGCTCTGTCGAGGAGCTTTTAGGCTGTTCCATTAGAGTTCAACTCAGTAAGGAATTCGTAACTGGAAGTATTGTAAGAGACACCTACACGTCATTTTAAAGTTGGCCAGAACCATATTGGTATATGTACCATATGTATTTCTGACGTTTTTTACAGCAAATTTCCGGTATTTCTACGGTTTATGGTTTTACACGGTTTACGGTTTACGGTATATATGTATATGTATATATGGTTTATATGCTGTACAGAAATCCCTGTCCTGGCCAACCCTAGTCATTTCCCCCCTGCGTTAAAATAAGCACAAACAGACCGTAAAGGATGGGGAAAACGTGCACGCACGCAAGCATACATACATATACACACAAACACACACCATGGTGCACTGCAGCACTCACACATGCGTTGCACTTAGGTACGGGGCATCTCAAATCCAGGCAGGCAGGGCCATCGGCGATGGAGGTGGAGGCGTAGCCCTGCCAGCAGTCGTGGCAGAAGGGGTGCTGACAGGAGGACGAGTACATCTTGTCTAGCGGGTAGTCCTCAAAGCAAATCATGCATGTGGCCTGCACAGGTTCGAGGGTGTTAAGGGTTGTGGCAAGACAGCATAGGAAGGGGAAGCGGAATGCGGGGTCGAGGATGGGCAAAAAAGCAGACAACAAACGCGTGCGCTATTTAGTGCAGGCCTGTTGACATACAGGCCCTTGCGGGACATGGACGTCAGCCTTCTTGATTGCTTTCTGTCCACGCAACAGGTAACACCACACTTCCTGTTGTGTAAACGGGAGAGGCAAAACTCCCCTTGAGAAACCCCTAGGCATCCGTGCAGGTACATGTACCGTGTTTTGTCTCATGAATGTACAGCAGCAGGTGAAATGTTTGTCTGTAGGTTTTACCTGGTGACCCCTGTTTGCAGGAAGAATTTTCGTTCTGCTGCACGCCTTTAACCTCCGTTTCTCTTGTGCATGCCTTCACGCAATCTCACCACCCTACCTGGCCAGTAGAGGCTGCAGGTGCGTCGTCCTGCAGGCCCACTGATTCTCGCACAGCGTCAAAGTTGGAGAACCACTCCTCATGCACCCGGGTCACATCCCTGCGCACACCCAACACATACCAACACATATGACAGGAGAAAGAGGGAGAGAGAGGCAAAGAGAATTCACAATTGTGTGTCTGTGTGTGAAACCCTATGCCTGCTTGAAATCTTCGCCCAAACATTTGCTTGGCCCGCGTCATGCGTGCACTCCGCATTTAAAATCCCGAGCACGCACCATTTAAACCTCCGCAACAAGCGTGCTGCCTCCTCGTCGTTGACGCCCAGCACGCCCGTGACTCCCTCGAGAGCCTGTCTCCTCCGTTCTTCTAAAGTCTCTCCCTTCAGCACTTTGTATGCCGGCTGATTTGGAGGGGGGAGGGTAGAAAGGAGGGGAAGGCAAGGGATCAGACAGCAGGGTGAAAAGACATGGCCCTGCTGTAGATCATAGCATGCAAAACACCCTCCCCTACCGTCCTCCCCTCCCCCTCCCACTCCCAGCCTCACCTTCTTGGTCACCGTGACCGTGTTGTCCAGCCCAAAGTCCTTCTCCTGGTCCTCCTCAGAACTGCCATCCTGGGAATTGACCTCGTCCTCCATCAGAGCATCCCCCTCACTTTCACTCCCGCTCATGAACTCTTCGTCAGACATGGCTCTCTACTGCTTTTGCACTTTGAAAGGGTGGGACCGCCAGTGGTGTCTCCCTAATCTCTTCCTCCCTATCCCTGCAGACCCCCCCTAAAATATAAGCAAAATGATCATATATATTTATTAAGCAATTAAATAACTGAAATTTGATCAAAAATTGATTCAATTTGAAATTTGAAATTCCTGAGTATCTAATTGGCAACTGTCCAGATTGCTGAGCAGCGTGCTAAACTATAGTTGGTCCAATCAGACCTCAGATGAGTTCAAAACGTAGTGGTGTGCTGGATCCTGCAGACTACCAGGTGGGGAAGGCGCTTTTGCATCAAGGTCTATGTGTACACCACAGCACGCACAGTCTGGTGTGCACAAACACAGACGTGCGCGTATACATATCTGCATGCACGCCTTGACATGCAACACATCCATTGCGCGCGTGCGTACATTCACACACGCACGCGAGCGCGCGCGCACACATACACACACACACACATACACACACACACATTTGCACACACATACACACATTTGCATACACATACACACACTCACACACGCACGCGCATACGCACACACACTCACAAGCACACAGGCACAAACAAGCACGCACGCACACACGCACGCGCACACGCACACACACTCACAAGCACACATACAGGCACAAACAAGCACGCACGCACACACGGACACAAACAACCACATTCATGCACATGCATGCACAATACACACTTACATACACAAATAAACTTTTGAGCATATTGCAACCGAATTGAGTATTTGCACGAAACAGATAGGCAAAAGAGCTCTCAAAACACTGAAATCAGATGCAACCTAGAATGGGGTATCAATGAGAAACTACTACTTTCGTTGTGCACAGGATAATGCTTTATAAACGCAGCCTTGCATGCTCGTAACAAGTGCATGGTATCCAGAGCACGCCCCTCTCTTTCCTGTGTGTGCGCAGGACGAGGCCTTCCTGTCTCAACTCGACCCAGTGGTGGAGCAGCTAAGTGTAAGCGTGCCTGACGCCAAGTATGACCACAAGAGTCTAGCCCACTTGATATTCCAGCTTCGTCAGTTCATGGAGGATGTCATGGGCAAGGAGGTGTGTCGCAGTTTGTTTTCAGGCTGGCCATTTGGCATTCTAACAATGCATATCAGGAAGGAGGTCAAAGCATCTGTAGATGGACGATAATTTGAGTCAGGGAAACATTCCTTCTTGTCAGAAGAGAGGATTGGTGTACTTTGTGCTAGTGGATTGATTCGTAACGTGCACACTTTTTACAGCGCAAAGTGCAATGTCTTGATTGTTGCCACTTTCTGTCCGGGGCAAAGATAGCCTCGTGCTTAGCGCGTCCAACGTTCACTACTCATCAACTGTTTGCTTGCAATTGTGGAGCCTCTGTTACTCACCCACCCAGGGCTATAAGCACTTCCAATGTGCCATAATATCGCCTAACCTTCCAAGGATTGACAAGCACCAGTCTTCCCTCGCGGGCTATGTTAGGCGAGAGGTTATTACCTGCAAAACAGGGCATCACCCCTTGGACCTGTCCGCATGCACCCCTACTCTCACTTGTATCCTCTTCTTCTTCCTGCTCCTCTGCTCGTGTGCCCCAGCCATTCATTTTTTTTGAGGGTCGGCAAGAGTCGTGCTTACTCTCCATTAAGACCACAAACTTGAAGATCCCTGCCAAAAGCATTGCTTGCACCTTAAGTTCATGGTTCTGACCAATGCCAATATTTTCCTTCTCCCTAGGTTTTTACACAGGACAATAAATCTTTTACATTCCTTTTCCTTTTGCACTTCCTCTACATCAGGGGGTTGCCAAGACATACCCCAAGCTGCCTGCAAGCCTATTCCAGGACTTCCGGTCTGAGGGTGCCATATCTGTCATTGCTTCCCGTCTGCACCATTTCAAAAAAACGCGTGGCATTCGGCAGTTTGACTGGAGCAACCAAGGCATGCGCCGCCAGGTATATTTTTTTGTGTACTTCCGTGTGTGTATGTGTGTGTGTGCAGTAAAAGGCGTGTGTATGCAGCGCTTGTGTGTGTGTATATTTGTGTGCATGTGTTCGTGTATGTATGTGTGTGTATGCGCGGGGGCAAAGCTGGGACACTCGTGTGAGCAGCACGTGTGTCACTTTATTGCGTGCACACAAACCTATACCTGAGCAGCATGGCTCTCTTGATTTTTGTAGCCACTCACGGGAGGTGCCCCACGCCCATGAAACTGCCTGAGAGTACATGTGATCTCAGCCTGTGTTCAAACCTGTGCCCCTTCCTCTCAAGGGGCCGACCTGCTTGTCTTGTTAAAAAGCTCCCTGGAAGAAAGGTACAAAATCGACTTGGGTCCTGAGCTGAACGGCGTGCTAAAAGCAAGTCACGTGCAGGTCCTCATTGGCGTCCTCATATTAACAGCATTGAGTCAAGACTTTGGCCTTTCTCCCTACAAATGCAGGCCCTAGAGATTGTCAACCACTTGCGAAAAGAGCTGGAGAAACTCAAACTTATCAAGCAGCCCACTGTTTTCCTGCACCCCAGCATGGAAGCACAGGAGAGTGGTCGGATGAGAGAAGCAGTGAGCAAGATGGGGGGCACACTCGCCTCTGAGGAAGGTAGGCCTAACTTTTTGATGGAAGCAGTATGTGAGTGTGTAAGAATAGATATAGACGGCTGGTGCAAGTTTAATGGGTACGATTCTGGAGCAGGCTGGCAAGTTGAAGGGGCGGTGAGCAAGATTGGCAGTGCTCTTTTGCTGGAAAGGCAGGTAGAAACTTTAGATGGTATCGCAGAGGGTTGTGGAATGATGGAAGGTAGAGAGCACAATGGGGAGGTGAGACTAGGTGAAGGCAGCTGCTGCTCTGATTACCTCTGAAGGGAACGAAAAGAATGAGAGCTACGCTGATACACCCAGCATGATTGGGGAGGTGAAAATGCATGTAAAGCCCCTTACTGGTGTACTTTTAATGAAAAAGTGGAAAAAGGGGGGAAGCAGTGGGCGAGATGGGCTCTTTCGCCACCATAATAAGTAGAATTTGCTATTGGGAAAGGCACTAATTAAAATTTTTGTGCAAGACACCTAAGAAGTGGAAAGCTGGAATTATATGGAGGGGGATATCAGTATGATAGTGGGGCGCTGCAGCAACAGCAAAAACCTTCATCTGTCACAGAGTTTAATCACTAGAGTCCAATCGTGTGCCATTTATGAGCCTTCAGCACAACACTTGTTTTGGCACAATCATGTGACGGTACCGCTGCGTCATGGTAGCAGACCTAAATGAATTGCATGGACGTAGCTCAATGACGTCTTTGGGTGAGGAAAAGGCAAAAATCCTTCCAACTGAGCTTCCCTGGGCAGCGGACCTGTGTACCGTGCAGGAATAGATCTAAAGCAAATGTCTTTTTTATCACACTAAGACGCTAATAGAGCGCTTTCCATGTGTGCTGTTCCTTTTCTCGTGCAGCCGATCCCAACGTCACACACATTGTGTACCCTTTTGGCCCCAAGGGAGATCCTGATGACGGCAAAGACTACATGCGGGTTCTGGATTTCAGGTGCGCCCGCTTTGCTTGATTGCTTACCTGAATGCAAGGGGCTGAGCCCACTGACGTGCTGACTTTAGGCCTTATAACACTAGTGGTTGCTTAAGCTTATGTGCATAGATGACCACCGCTTGGAGTCCATGTGCGCAGTGCGCCGCTTCATTACCACCCACTGCTACCACTCACTACTACCACCCTCGACCACCTGTCACACAGCAACAAAACTGCATGTAAATGGTAGTGATTTCTTGATGGTGTGCTTGCTTGCTTAACTTCCATCTGTCAAAAAGGTGCTCCCACTATTAGATTTAATCACCCTGATCATGGCACAAGGAGTGCGTACGAGGTTTGGAGTTCAGCATACGTGGTTGGGTTTGCTTTGGTGCCAAAGCCCTTCAACCTGGTGATTGCTGGACCTTGATGTACATGATGGTTTCGGAGCTCATGAGCCCCTTTGCTTAGCTTATCAATGCATTTTCCCCACAACCTGTGCCTCTGTGAATTGCGCTGGTGGGGGCCCTGTTTCTGCTGTTTTACTTGATGATAGGATGTTTCCTCTTGCAATTTTTCCGGCCGGAACGAACAGCCCCTATATTATGCTGGTGGTGTTACTTTTACTGGTGTCTGCCTGATTGCTACGATGGGTGCATCCTGCTTCCGAATGCATGCTGTGTGTATGCGCCAAAATAACATAACGAGTGATGCTGTGTCTTGCAGATGTGCAGGAATCTACAACGTCCTAGTGGTACCTGCCTGACAGCTAGATGAGCGTACGAAATGTGAAAAAATGTGCTGGGTGTCATAGTTGCATTAATGTTCGTTATTTGTGTATGTAATAATGCAGGAAAGACAAGGCCCTCGTGCACTGGTGGTACCTGCCTGACAGCTATGATGAGTGCATTACACGAGCGCCGGAGATGAGCCTTGACGCAGAGAGGAGCCCCAATGGTTCCTGGAAGGTGAGATGTGTGTGTGTGTGTGCTGGATTTGTGTCATGGAAGGGTGAAGTGGTAACTATGTCTATGTGTATGAGGGGGGGGGGGGGTTGAATGGGTGTGTGCTGCAATTGTGTCGTGGCGGGGTGAAGCAGAGGTGATGTGTGTGTATAACAAGGGGGAGGAGGGCCCTTTTGAGGGAAGTGTGCATGGTGCGGAGTAGATGTGAGGTTGAGGGTTTTTGGGGTGGGTGAGCTCAGATATCGTGGGTGGCCTCCCCACTGCTGAAATATTGTGTGCTACAAGGAGGGTGCCTTACTTTGATAGTGGCCCTTCAATATTAGTGCAAAGTGCAACTGAAATGATCTTGCCCACTTTCCTGAGCCAGTGCAGTAGCCTTTGCCACAACCTTTGCATGCGGTCCCCGCTCTGGAATATGTTTCATGTTCACGGTTTTGCTCCCTTCAGGTCTGTGTGCGCTGGGTCAATGTGAAAAGGTCAATGAGTGGAAAGCCCTGTGAAAACTCACAAGAAGAAGTTGCCGTTCACTTGATGCTCCTCCAGGTCTATGTGCGCTGGGTCAATGTGAAAAGGTCAATGAGTGGATAGCCCTGTGAAAACTCACAAGAAGAAGTTGCCGTTCACTTGATGCTCCTCCAGGTCTATGTGCGCTGGGTCAGTGTGAAAAGGTCAATTAGTGGATAGCCCTGTGAAAACTCACAAGAAGAAGTTGCCGTTCATTTGATGCTCCTCCAGGTCTATGTGCGCTGGGTCACTGTGAAAAGGTCAATGAGTGGATAGCCCTGTGAAAACTCACAAGAAAAAGTTGCCGTTCATTTGATGCTCCTCCAGGTCTATGTGCGCTGGGTCACTGACTCTGAGAAGTACAATGAGTGGATGAACCCTGTGGACTACGAGACTGAGGAATCGGTGGAGGTGCATGAGCGCAAGGTGGGCCCTTCTCATGTTACAAAGGCCTCCTTCACAATGATCACATGTTATCTGACATGAAGCTAGGTTGATATGAGTACATGATATCTGACATGATATAAGCACATGTTATCTGACATGATGATGTTATCTGACATGAAGCAGGCCAAAAAAAATCCATGGCAGTCACGTGTAAATTTTGGGCCTCCGGCCCAAAAAAACCCTTTCCCCCCCAACCCCTTTCCTGACCCCCCAAATGAAAAAGGTGTCAATCTGCTCAGAATTCAAGCAGCTATCTGCTTGCACAGTTCTCACGCCAGATAATGCAATACCTGACGAGCTATAGGGCAAAAACTGGTTTGCGCACGCTCTTGCACTGACCACCTGTAAAGTGCACAAATCCAGCCAAAACCTTTGCCAATGCACTTTTTTACTTCAATCATGCAGCTTATGCATAGTGTAATGCGTAAACTGCAAGTTTGGAATTGATTGCTGGCAATTTGCCTGAACACACCCCGCGGCCTACTTGGGGACATTCCATGCATTTCTATGACCAGGCACCCAGATTCCCCCCCTAAAATCAAATTACCCAACAAGATGCCAGTCGACTGGGCTTGAGCTCAGGATTCCAAAAATATGTTGGTATTTCAGAATATTTCGTGAAAATGGCCCAGTAAAATTCTGGAGACTCCCCCAAATATTCTCATACCCCCCTGGACCCCTCCCCCCCCCCCCCGACCCCCTCAGAATCGACTCATTTATATACCAATCGATAGCTCTCAACGTCAGTATTCCAAATATGTAATTTATATTTCGATTGACACGTGACGCCAAAAAGTTATGATCCTTGATGCCTCCTGCGTGAAGCTGGGTTAATATGAGTAGAGGGGCAAGCAAGCAAAACTAGGGCATGCAATGTTTAAATGTTTCTCTCAAATTTACAGTGGAATCCACTTTTGTGACAGTGGACATGTTTAAGCATGTAGGTTTAAAGCAGTGGAGGCGGCTAAGCAAGAGGCACTCATTGCAATCATTCAGTCGAACAAGGGTTTGTTGTTCTGATTTGTGCTGCACCTCTTTACAGCGAGGATCAAGGTAGGCTCATTCTTGCAGACGTGAGCAGCAGCAAGGCAACAGCATAGCTCACCACTTACCTTGCCAAGGCAACAGCATAGCTCTCCACTTACCTTGCCACTCATCTTCAGTAGCTCCAGCTGTTTCAAAAGCCCTAAATGTGCCATTGAAAAACCGCAGGCAGTGCTTTCTCTGCTGCTCATTTTCTACGCCGCTGTCTTTCATCGCAAGCTCCTCTATTTCATTTCATCTCGAAGTTCTGGCCTGTAGGCGGTTTTCAGCTAATGAAGTCACACGGCATATCCTCCCAATTGTCTCTTGATCCAGCCTATTTACTGCTTTGCTCCCCCGAAATCCTTGCAGACTCTTGGAAGCCAACAAGCGGCTCCACAATCCGCGCCTAAAGCAGTAGCCAATTTGGAAGTCCCTACTGCTGCTGCTGCAGCAGCGGCGGCCATGAAGCAGCCCCCTGGTCCTCCCCGACCCCCTCTCCCAGTCCGGCAACCCCCACCCCAGGCTGCTACCGCCACTCCACCTCCTGCTGCTCAAGGTATTCGCTTCTGATATTCACCTCTGATAAGGGCTGCTTGTATACTCTACTGGTATCGTCAGACATTTCTGGGCGCGGCTGCAGTACAGCTGATGCGGCTGAATGCAGCCGCGTTTAGAAACGGCTGATAATGCGGCTGAAAAACCCTTATGTAGCCGCGGCCAGAAAAAGGCGCGGCTGAAAGAACTTGCGGCTGAGTGTGGCTGAGTATTTAAAACTACAGCCTCGGCTGAATAGTGGTCGAAGCGGTTGAAATGCGGTTGAAATGATTGCAATTGTGGTCTTTGTCTGACGCACTGCACTAACTGCCGTGGTCTTAATTTGTTAAGACGGCAAATTATTTAAAGATTTACACCCAGAGAGCGGCTTTTTTGAGTCTCATAGCGAGAGAGGAGAGAGCTCATCAGTCTTTAAACTTAAAAGGTTATAAGAAGAAGTGGCATGCATGAAGGTTTAATTTATTTTGTTCACACCAAAAAAACTCGATAACTTTAAAATGATTTTCCCAGCATTTTCCCAAGTCTTTAGAACACTATGCTCCTCTCATTTGTCCGTCACTCCAAATCAAAAAAAGATATTTGCGGCTGAGCACGGCTGAATGCGGCTGAAAAAGCCGCGCGGCTGAAAAAACCCGCAAGCGGCTGCAAGCGGCCGAAAAATTTTCAGCCGCACATCAGCCGCTTGCAGCTGCGGGCCAAAATTCTCTGACGATGCACTTCTGGTATACTCTACTGGTAAGAACTTCTGGTATGCACTTACGAGTCCAGAGCGTTGCGCAGGATGTAGTAATCCAGAGGTAGCAGTAGTCCAGAGGTCTTACGGGTTCCAAGTGTGCGTGTAAATCTCCCAGCCTGTCATTCCTCCCTCTATCAGTTTCTGCCGCCTGTTGCCGCTCCTGGCTCCCTGCTGACCTAGGTACAGAATTTACAGAGTAAGCCATCAGTCAAAACGTGTGACTGCTAGGAGAGCAATGACTCCCTGCTGACCTAGGTTCAGCAAGGTAAGGTAGGGTTACATCGATAGGTACAGTAAGGCTGGAGCAGAAGTAGGTGCTGCTTGATGTGGGGTTCTTGCTGTGTGCCTGTTCCTTACACCATGTCACACAATTGCCCTGTTGACCTAAGTACAATGAAACCAGAACACAACTAGGTGCTGATTAAAGTGGGGCGCTCATTGTGTGCCTGTCCCTTACACCATGCCACACAATTGCATGTCCTCACTCAGCTCATGCACGCCTATCCAGTGATGAAAATTTAAAGAATAATTCTCTTTGACTTTGTGCCTAATCTCGCGTATGCAAAACTACCGTTGCATCTGCGGTGTATGCTATGAATAAAAGTGGGCTGCTGCTGCTGCTGATAAAGCCTCTTAATCTGCCCACAACAGGCAGGACCACCTCGTTCAGCCTCCGTTTGTAATCTTGCTGCGCATGTGTCGTGTAGGTGTTCAAGCAGAAGGTGGGTCTGCTGCTGTTGCTGCTGCTGCGGCGGCGGCGGCGGCGGCTGGTCAAGCCTCTTCATCCACACCACAACAAGCGGGACCACCTCACCCTGCTCCACCTGCAGGTATGTGAATATGTGTGTATTGCTCGCTACGTGAACGCTTGTTTGCATGTGTGTGCATGTGGGTTTGTTGGGGAGTGTTACTTTGTATGTTGTCAACTAGCTGATCACATCTGTTATGATGTATGATAGCTCCCTCCCCCTTTTATTGCCTACTTGCAATGTCTTCCTGGCCTTCAGGACTAGTCCTACCTCGCCAATTTGTTCACATGCATATATAGCATCTATTTTTCCAATGCTGTATTGCTGCCCCCCAGATAGCAGACACTGGCATGTAGGTTTGCTGTTCACACAACTCTAAACCCAATGTCCAGGTCAGCGTATCATACAGCATTCGCCCAATTGAAATTCATTCCCTCTGCATAGCATTAAGGATTCACACCAGGAGGTCAATGTACATTATGAAATGCATTAATTAGGGTTTGCCAGAACCCTATGTGTACGGTGCACATACGGTACTTTCGGCAGGGAAACCACCACATATACGGTCATATACGGTGTATATATACAATTCTGGCCAACCCTAGCGTTAATCTATGCCTCATTGCTTGTGTTGTGTAAAAATGAATCTGCAGTACCCACAGCTGCGGCAGCAGCTGCAGCAGGCGTGGCAGAGGCTGCGGCTGCCGGTCCTTCACCCATGGCGCCCGTGCAAGGTCCTAAGAGACAAGGTGGGCTGCTTGTGTACGTATGGTAGGATGTGGAATTGCTGCTTGTAAAGGGTGGGGAACTTTCATCAGGACACAGCCAGGTCACCACTTGGCTTCATTTAAATTTTATATCAGACCTTGCTTCTGTCCGCAACCCTGGGCACAGGAACCGGGCTGAAACTCGTAGTGGGTGTGGGGTGACAAGACTTTCTGTAAATTTCCTGTGTCTCTTGTGTGAGTGCCTTCCATTCGCAGGCATTCCCAGTACCTCTGACCCATGTCGACATTGCAGCATTGTTGTTCTACATTTTTGGTGCTTAAACCATAAAGCAGAACTTTATCAGTGCAAGTTCAGGAGTGGAATTTTTTCTGCTGAAGTGGGTGCAAATTAGGCACCGGGGCCCACACAGAACCCCAAAAATGCCAGATTTTCGGCAATTGTCAATGATTAAAACAAGTGCGTTGCATTCTGATGGGGTAGAAAGGGCTTTGTATTGGACGGAGAGCTTATTGGCACATTTGGGGGGGGCTTTGGCCGGGCGACGACTTATGAGTTGACTAACGCTTATATCTGCATGTGATGACTGCCTCCAGTGGACAGCTAGGATCTTGTGCATTGCATCTCATAAAAACACTCGTGCCCGCATGCACTTACCACTGTTTGTGCTGTGATATGCGTAAATCTTCTTCATTTGGCTGACACACCACTGTCTGTGCTGTAAATGCGTGCAGCTCCATCGGCACCGGTACCTACAGCCGCTGCTGCTGCGCGCGGTGCGTGGGCCGGAGTTCGAGCCAGAGGTGCAGCCACGGACTCTGGACAGCCTTCAAAGAGGCACAAGGCTGAGCATGAGATTATGGAGGTGGGCTTGCTATTTTTTGTTTGGTGTGTGTGTGTGTGTGTGTGTGCGCGCGCGCGTGCGTGCGTGCGTGCGTGCGTGAGGTCCTTTGCGTCATTTTCATGGGCGCACTGCTGGATCGCAGAGAGGCACAGGCATCAGACGGATTTACAAGCCAGGGCACAAAGCCGCGGTTGCCATGCGTGAAATGAATGCTTAAAGGTGTGCCAGTCGAGTAGGACTGGTCGTGTTGAGTGGGACAGGCTGAATAATTAGGCGTAAGAACAACAAACAATTGAAATGAAATGTGAAATGTGTGCACTGTTCATCTGAGATCTAGTGGCCCGGTGGGGAAAGCCTCCCTGCCTGTGTAAAGTGGGTAGACAAGTCCTTTTTATTGACCTGTAAAGTTCATTTTTCCAGCTACTGATGGTATGTTTAAGAGAAGGATGAGGCACGAAGCTAAACCTGCGGCACTCCTAGATGGTGCGAGGCTAGGCACAACGCCTCAAGATTCAAGACCAGCATTGAGGAATGGGTATACATCTTATATTTGCTCCTGGATTCCTGCCAACATTGCCTACAATATGCAGCAAGTATATACACACCTATATATATATATATATACACACACGTTCACACTCATAGATGCGGACATACATACACATGCACACCCACACACACAAACATACCTACACATAAAAAACACATATACACACGCATGTACGTACACACGCAGGTCGCTCCTGGTTCTGCAGTCCGTGTCCTGCCTTTTGCTGTTCAGCACCGTAGTGTGGAAGTGCACCGTTCCATTGCCGATGGGAACCTTGCCACTGAGGGCATTTCACATGTAAGCAACATTTTGAACTGATGCCAGGGCTGTGGGCATCATAGGAGGGACCATAGCGTCTCTGTGGAGCTGCATTCTTTAGAGGAAACACGTATGACAACACATATGTGCTCGCACACACGCACATGCGCACACATGAGCACGCAGGCGCGCACAAACACACACACATACGCACAGACAAGGATACACACAGACAAATACACGCATAACCACACACACACACACATACTTCATGACAGGGCCAAATGAGGCTGAGCTCCATCCTTCCCTACGGCCAGCCTCCAAAAGCCCTCCCTCCCCCCTCCAGCTCTGCTCCCACGGATGTTCACACCAACGCGTTAAATGCTCACACTGATGCATTGGACGCTCACACTGATGCGTCAGCTGTGCGAGGCAGGGGTGCACCTGCAGTGGCAAAGAAGGGCAATGAACAGGACGTTGCACGCAACACATTGCTGGTGCCTGTGCATGCCGCGTGGTTCAGGTAGGTAGGGTGGTGCACACGTGTGTGCGTGTGCGTGTGTATGTGTGCACGCATATGTGTATATGTATATGTGCGTGAGTGTGCTGCGTGTTGATGATGCATCCGTATGCAGGGCAGAAGGGCATTCGTTTGCCTTGTGTTGCATCATTATCCTTGTAGGGAGCTGTATTTGTATAGGCAATTCACGTTTTTTATGCATGATGCAAAGGCTCAGACAGGTAATTTGGTGAGGGTATGTGTTGTATGTTTAGGTCTTGTAATCGTGGGTGCCCCCATATATTATTTTCCCTTGCTCGGTATCAAGCACGGGCAAGATTGCTTGCCTGTTTGTTCACGTCCTTGTCCACGTAACTGTGTTCAGTGGCCAGGTTTCTGCATGCTTTTTACTAGAGATTTGAGGCAGGCTGCAGCATGGGTGATGTTTAAAAGGAACGTTTGTGGCAAATTCACGTCACTTTTTTTTAATCCCAGCATTCGGAATCCTATCTGTGTATACGCTGAAGTACCAGAAAGAAAGGAGCAGGACCTTCATTGCCTGTATACGACTGACCACAGGGGAAGTAGGTCGCCTTGTTCCTGAACAAGCAGCAAAGCCAGACAATGTATAGCATACAACAAGAGAGCTGCAGCACCAGAATTGTCTGTCTGTACATGGTCATTCCCCGGCAACAACAATACAATATACAAAAAGTGCCCCCCTCCCCCCCCCCAAACACACACCATATGCTGCTCAGGCTGACAGAAACAAAAATGCTCATACAAGTCAAGCACAAGTCAGACCTCCAGTTGTATAATTCTCAGGCTGACAGACACAGAACATGCTCACACACATCAACACACAAGCACACACTCACCCATGACCCATGAACCCTTTAAAGCATGTCACTGGCATGCGCACCGCCATTATCAATTGCTCACTGTCACTCTTAGATAATGACAGCCCATCCTTCAGATGCGTGTTTTTTTGTCCAAGGCCCTCTGTTGTTAGGTATACTCTCAAGGCCCTCTTGTTAGGTAACTCTCACTTGAGTGCTTGTCAGCGTGCTTTGCCTAGACACCCTCTGTTAAACTCACACCTGCAACTCTGTGACTGCTTGTTTCAGTCCAGTCCAATCATAGGAACATCGCTAGTCACGTCACTACTGTCGCTTACCACCTGTAGCTAGGATTTATATTCTCAAAAAGTCTCTTCCAAGCAAAGATCCTGCAGTTCTCTTTTTGTATCGCACCCCTTTTGACTACTCGTGTGTGCACTTGTGGTTTTTCTATATAACCAGGTGGCATGCTATCAGTAAAATTGAGGAGGACGCCCTGTCTGACTTCTTCACCGGCAGCTTTCCCAGCAAAACTCCCTGCACTTACAGGTGGGCTGCCGCTTCCCTCATCAAAACGATGATGCCTCACATTGCTATATTTATACGGCAGGGCTTGTTGTTTGTGGAGCTGCAAAGGCCGTGCTTGAGGGGCGTCACTAGATTAGGATGGTTATTCGTGGAGCTGCAAGGCCGTGCTTGAGGGGCGTCACTAAAATAGGATGGTTATTCGTGGAGCTGCAAGGCCGTGCTTGAGGGGCGTCACTAGAATAGGATGGTTATTCGTGGAGCTGCAAAGGCCGTGCTTGAGGGGCGTCACTAGATTAGGATGGTTATTCGTGGAGCTGCAAGGCCGTGCTTGAGGGGCGTCACTAGAATAGGATGGTTGTTTGTGGAGCTGCAAAGGTCGTGCTTGAGGGGCGTCACTAGAATGGGAGTGGTTGAGCAGGGACCACCTTGGGTCCAGCTTCCGTCTCATGTGCGCGCTTGCTCAACCTATTCGATGAAATGCTCACCGCCACGCAATCGTGTAGTTGCTTGCAAACTTTTTTTGACACAGGTAGGATTAGCTATCCATCAGAAAGTGCTGGGAGGCTGTGATTTACTGATATGTGGGGTTGGCCACAACCGTGCATATAGTGCATATAGACAGTGTTTATACGTAGGGTTGGCCAGAACCATATACATACAAGGTATGTACGACATTTTTGGCAGGGAATTCACCAGATATACGGTCATATACATTTATACGATTCTGGACAACCCTATATACGTTATATTTAGCGGGGAAATCACCATACATATGTTACTTATGGTTACACGCGGAGGTGGTCACACATACCGTACAGGCTCATGACCAATGCAATTCTTAAAAAACCCAATTAATAAAAACCCAATGCGAGCTATGCAAGGGCCACACAATCTAATTATTTACTCCAAAGCTGCCTTTGGCCCTCTCTCGAGCTGCACGTGCACACCTATGCATGCGCGTGTGCGCGCGTGCGCGTACGTGCGTGTGTGTGCGTGAATGTGTGTGTGCGTGCGCATACGTGTGCATTGTGTACGTGCGTGCGTGTGTATATTGTTTTGTACGTACGTATGTGCGTGCGTGCGTTGTGTAATTGTTCGTGCGTGTGTGTGTGTGTGCACGTGTACGTGAGTACGTACATGTGTGCAAGCACATACGTGTATGTGAGCGTGCGCGTACGTGTGTGCGTGCGTTGTGTACGTGCGTGCGTGTTTATACGGTTATGTACGTACGTGTGTGCGTGCGTGGGTTGTGTACTTGTGCGTGTGTGTGCGTGCGTACGTGTGCGTGCGTACGTGTGTGCGTGTGGGTACGTGCGTGTGTGCGTGTACGTGTGCCTGCATGCACATGTGAAAGGGTTCAAGACACCCTCCCTCTTGGTGTCCTTCATTCCAAGAGAGGGTTAGCCTCCCGAGCTGTTTGTCCCCTTTGGGGGCCTTGAGGGGCGGCTTGGAGGCTTTCCCATTAAAATAATTAATTAAACCCAACGCGAGCTTCGAGGCCCTGGTAACTTAGTTATTCAAACTGCTCCCGACACTCCGCGAGGGGGTCAGAAAGGTTCGCGGTACGCGATGATATATCGCCTATACGGTATATACGATTCTGGCCAACCCTACTAGTAGACAAAAGGCATGTGCCGCCAAAGCTGGTTTCAGGAAATGCATTGTTACTTCGGCTCTTTCTATGACCAGTAACTCGCCCCTTTGATGTGCCTCTGCAAAGCTACTACAGCTACGAAATAATCACTCAAATTGTTCTTATCACACCTTTCTCCATGCCTCACGGTGCTCAAGCTTATTTGTATTCAAATCTAAGCACGCACGCATTGTTACCCAGCCGCACATTAGCACACATACTTACATAGGTATACACACATCCTTACACACATGCTCGTCTCTTCACGCTCGCTTTCACACAGGCAGTATCGCGACACGTTCATTAACGCTTACCGTGCAAACCCCACTCAAGTTCTCTCCCTCACAAAAGCCAAGTCCCTGGTGGAAGGCGATGCAGCCACCATAACAAAGTAGGTGTTATTAAATCATCATATGACGATAGCTGGTACAACACTGGTTTCAGCGAATCTTGGGAAACGTGAGTATGCTGCTCTTGGGCAGCTTTAGTGAGTTCCTCTCATCAGTTAGGGCAACCTTGTCGTCTGAGCCCGTAAGTCCGTCATACAAACATAATAAAGCTGTGTGCCTTACTCAATTACAGCAACCTTCAGGTACATAAGCTCACATGCACACGCTCGTGCACACAAACTTACAGACACATGCAAAATAGCATTCCCGCTCTTGTAACAACACACATACATATACACATGTGTATTAAAGTAGCAAGGACACGCACACACACACAAACGCAAACACACACATACGCCAAACCAACAACAACACGCGCCTTGGCAAAATTGACGTGTTTAGTGTGTGGAACTTCTTGGACCACTGGGGCCTCATCAACTATCAAGTGCGGCCTGCAGCAGCAGTGCAAGGCCGTGCCACCTCAGCCTCTCCTCACAGGTGTGTGTATGCGTGTGTGTGAGCGCACGCGCATGTGCACTGCTGTGAGCAAGTGAGTACGAGTATACGTGTGTGCTCTCGTGCAATGTTACGGTTGCAACGTCGCTCGGTGCTTGTGCACAGGAGCTTTAGCTAGAGGTGTACAAGCTGACCGAAAACCTGTCTCCACCCTTGTAAACAACAGCAGGGTCGGAGACCAGGACACGTGCACAGTTCGGCCAACCCCTGCCCAGGGAGATGCCACCTTCCTGCTCTCACCCAACCCTGTAACCCAGGTGTGTCTGGCTGTGCTGCGTGCTGTGCTGTGTTCTCTCCTCACCTTCCTGTCCTCACTCTCTCAGTAAAAGAGTTGCTCCTCCCTTAATATTGCATGAATGCATTGCACACACATACACTCACACTCAAATTATACACACATGCACACACACATCAAGCACATGCACAGACAATCACACACAATCACACAATCATCCAATCTTGCAAACACAGGCCGCAGCCATCGCAGCTCTCAGCAAAGGAGGCCGCTCCCTCCCTTTACAGCGCCCCCACAGCCGCAGCAAAGCAGCTCTGTCGTGGCTGTCTGCCTTCAACCCCCCCAAGATCCACTGCAACGCCATGCCGTGGGTTGACTGCACTGCGCTGCGGTACGTGTGCCGTTCACACTTGAGTGCTATGTGTTCTATGCCGTGGGTTGACTGCACTGCGCTGCAGTACGTGTGCCGTTCACACTTGAGTGTTATGTGTTCTATGCTACCGTTCGCTGTAGGCTTTGTCATTTACACCAAGGCATAAAAAGAATAATCACACTTGAGTGCTATGTGTTTGTTTTTCGCCGTTTACGTCACGTCTGCCCTCAAGCCCCCCAAATCCCATTGCACCGCACTGCGTACCAGGTTGCGTGTATGTGCTGTTTATATGTGCCTACTTCACGTGTGTCGTTTGTCTGATAAGTCATGATGAACTGCGTACCAGGTTGCGTGTATGTGCTGTTTATGTGTGCCTACTTCACGTGTGTCGTTTGTCTGATAAGTCATGATGAACTGCAATGGGTCTTTTTGTGTGTGAAGATACATATGAACACGCCCAGGCGTGTTGCTACGTACCATTTTTGTGCGTATCACTTGTGCACAGTCAGTTGTGAAAATCGTGTCAATGTGATCTACTTGCGTGCGTCCTGACCGTCTGTGTATTGTGTATGCATTTAAATAAGTGCACTCCTTGCTTTAGTATTCAGGGTAAGTGGGTGTACAAGACTCAAGCCCCTTTTGCTACAGTTATATGTGAGCCCGCTCGCCCCTTTTCATATGCTTTTAACCATTCACACTTAGACTAGTTTACACTTCAATACGGTTCACAGGTACCACTGCATTAGGCACCCAGACGTGAACCTTTGCCCTGAGGCTTATGCCCGTGGCATGTTTCCTGTGGGCTGCTCCTCTAAGGACTTTGTGCGCATGGACCACAACCAGCAGGTGTTGTTTTGACCTGGAAGTGAGAAGGGGGAAACATCAGCTGGAAGAAACACAGGTTGATGTCTTTGCAAGAGGCCAGGATTCCTGGGAACAAAAAATGGCACTGCTTGCACATGCTCAGCAGTTGCGTAAATTTCACCCTGCACATTATATAATTATATTGTTACGTGCATTCATGCTTAATGCTTACATGCCTTCCTAGGCCAGCAATTTTGGATGCCCTCCTAGCAATTCTGGTAGCAACCCTGGGTGCCTTCCTAGGCCAGCAATTCTTTTATGATGCTGCTTGTACATACTCAGCAGTTGTGTGCTCCTGTGCGCATGTACCATCTTAGGCCAACATACCTGATGACGACAAGTGGTCTCCCTCTGAGACGCTGCTCCTGCTGGAGGGCATCGAGCTCTTTGGAGAGGAGTGGGCGGCGGTGGCAGAGCACGTGGGCGACAAGATGCCGGTAAGAAGGGCGTGTGAAGTGGAAACATGCATCGGTACGTTTGTTTGGTAAGCATAGGCTGCGTCTCACTGCGGTCACAAAGCATTGCAGAGTGGCTCTGGAGAGGAGCAGGGGTGGTGGTGGTGGCACGGCACGTGGGTGACAAAACGCCAGCGCAGGGAATACTTGTGATGTGTAAGATTATATTGTTTGGATGTGTGATAGTCAGTGATTGGGTTCTGAATGTGTGATAGTCAGTGATTGGGTTCAAAATGTGACGTTTTGGAGGGGGGCGGAGGAGAGCGTGTGGGTGGTTTAGGTGATACAAGTTAACAAAGTAAGCATGGACCATAGGGTCAGCCAGAGCCACATACATACAGTGTATGCACGGCATGCTGACAGGGTAGGCTTAGCATGATTGGCCACGTATGTTGCACTTGTATGGTGCTGGCCAATCCTTAACACACACGTCACGTACTTTATGGCTGATAGATGCTTAAATCAATTGTCTTTACCAACAGCTAAGTATAAAACCATTCCGACGCGTTTCTACATTCCAACTATTTACCCGTACGCGCTGCTCAAACCCACACACAGCTCCAACATCACTCTGCGTCCATGCCCACAGTTGTGTTAAGTACATTCCATTTTACGCATCTAAAACAATCACCGCAGCTCACCGCGTACGTCGCTCACTTCTCCCCGCCATTCGTCTCCACATCCTAAACTTGTCTCAGTGCTACCCCGTTGCATGTGTCCTATGCCAAGTCCCACGTGCAGTCCCAGTTCGTACAGCGCTTACTTTAATTCCCACAGCGCTTTTCACTACTTAAAACAATGTAATTCCCGCATGCAGTCCCAGTGCGTACAGCGCTTACTGTGATTCCAATAGCGCTATTTATTACTTATAGTCTTATAATATTGTAATTCCCGCTTGCAGTCCCAGTGTGTACAGCTCTTACTGTAATTCCCATAGCACTTTTTATTGGTTAAAATTATGTAATTCCCACACGCAGTCCCAGTGCGTGCAGCGCTTTCTGTCCCTGCCCATCGACGATGCTTTACTGGACGAGCTTGAGCAAGGCCCTACCGCTCCCTCCACCCTCCAAGCCCCAGCAGGTACGGTTCATAATCAGTATAACTATGTTTTTTATGGCACAACAACCTTTAAAGGTTTGAATTCATCGTAAGTCCGCTCAAAGTTCTACGTTCATGGCGCAAGTGCACCGGCTTGTATATAGTTTTTCCAATGTATTCCCACCACTAACTTGCCTTTGAGAAGTACTGTAGGCAAAAATCCAGTGCATACTAGAAAGAAACGGCTGGGAACGTGGGTGTATCAACACTACAATGTATGCAAGGGGATTGTTTCTGAACTTACGGATTTATTTATGGCTGGCCAAGACCAGTCAGCGGTCAATCGTTCAGACAACCTGGCTCAAGGACTCCCCCTATGTGTAACAATTGTGAGCATTGGGCAATGGTACCATGTGTGTGCCTGAGGAAATAGCAGGGCAGCACTCAGCTTTGCGGATCGGCATTGTGCTGTTTGTAGGCCCGTTCATGAAATGGCTACTGCAAGGCACGCCAGTGCCACACCTTTGACCCTCTATGTCATGGGAGTTTCCATTGAAGGAAGAGTGGAATGAGTGTACCAGCAGCAGGTCCACAGCTTGAAACTCACTCAAAATAAAACCTCTGCGCAATGTAGTGCTCACAGCGCAACGCACGCTCAGTATCAGCGTGCTGCACACCTCGTGATATGTAATCACTCATGGCATGGTGCACACAGCACGATGTACGCTTGCTCATGGCACAGAGTATGCTGCTCAATCTACGCTTGCTCATGGCAAAGAGTGCGCTGCACAAGTATGCTTGCTCATGGCATAATGCACAGAGCACGATTTACGCTCACCCACAGCATAGTACACAGCACACTCTGCACAGTCAGCACAACTTTTCCTCCATCACAGCATGACATGCACATGAAGTGCCCTGCAGGCACTGCTACCCTTGCGGTGTTCTACCCTTTCAATATAAGTACTGCGTGCGCTCGCAATGCCATTGCTATGTGTGGAATTTGCAAGACAATACCTCCACCCTTTTGATGCCTTGCCCTCTAAGCCACTCGTACAACACCACATGAATGCTTAGGTACCGCCACCTCGACTACGATTCCCCTCCACCCCCCTCCTCTTACCGGCGTGAGAATCCCAGTGCCCACTGCTATTCCATCAGCAGGACCTCCTGCACAACCCTCCCAGCCTCCTCTCTGTCCGTCACCGGCGCAGCCGCCACAGCAACAAACGCTTCAGGCAGTAGAGGAAAGTAATGCAGATGGGCAGCAGTTTGCAGAGGAAAGTAAGGCAGGCAGATCTCAAGATGGCCAATCTTCTGGTGCTGGTGCTGGTACTAGTGCTGATGCTGGTGCTGATGCTGGTGCTGGTACTCTTGCTGATGCTAGTGCTGATGCTGGTGCTGGTGCTGGTGCTGGTGCTGGTGCTGGTGCTGGTGCTGGTGCTGGTGCTGGCGCTGGCGCTGGCGCTGGCGCTGGCGCTGGCGCTGGTGCTGGTGCTGGTGCTGGTGCTGGTGCTGGTGCTGGTGCTGGTGCTGGTGCTGGTGCTGGTGCTGGTGCTGGTACTGGTACAAATGCTGGTGCTAGTGCTGGTGCACAAACAGTTCCTGACGGCCGTCCTCCTCCTGACACTGGCGCGTCCAACACAACGCAAGGGAGCTCTGAAGTCTTGCTTGACCTGGGTCTGCTGGCTGCCTCTGCGTGCGCGGGAGATGCTTCCGCGTGCGTTAAGGTGGAGGAGTATGTGCTGGACCAAGTGGAAGTGCCTTTTGCTGAGAGCCCCAACCCCTTGATGGCACAGGTGGGCCTTGGGGTGTGAGTGTTTGTGCATATCGTGTGTGCAAGTGTGTGCAAGTGTGTATGTTATTTCGTATGTGCATATCTTTAGGCGTATTTGTGTGATGGCACAGGTGGGCCTTGCAAAGCATGTGTGTGTGCATCTCCGTGAATCTGGTGCATATTGATGTGAGTTTGTATGTAAGCTTGTGTGCTTGCATGCGGATGTGTGTGCGTATGCCTGTTGTCTATGCGTGCATTTGCGCATGGTTGACACTACATTTTCTCAGTCCTTGAGGCCGAAATCCAGTTCCTGTTCACGGCTTGGTGCTTTTGGAGCTTAGGTAGCAATTCATAGTTGGTCCCTTCGTTGCATAGGCAGGTCTGTTGACTCAATCATGAGCGAGTGGGACTACAGTCCACACAACAGATGTTGGTGGTGTCTTTTGGTACGGTATGCAGACAGCTCTGCAGGACTCTGGGCATTTTGATGCTTGTGTGTGAGGCAAAAGGTTTACCGTCTGCGGGCAAACGGCGCCCTGCAGAAGACTGGCTTATTGACTGACACCCTTTGCGTGTCCATCCCCATGCAGCTTGCCCTGTGCAGCATGGCCTTGGGCCCTCAAATCATGGGTGCTGCCTCAGAGGCTGCTGTGGTAACCCTTTCAAGCATGGAGGAAGTGGGAAAGGCTGAGGAACTAGATCTGGTACGCTCGGCGACCATCTGTATTGAGCTTTCAATTGGTAAATGTGTATGTGCTGAATGCCAAAAAATAATGAAGACTATTGCACGTCTCTTTCTTGAATTGCACACAAAAAAATCTGCCATGATTTATTGGTTTATTTGGTTTATTGTTTTTTGAGCCCTGAAAGGGTGTTAACATCCTTATTCATGCACGGAGATGGCTTTTGTTATTAGAGGCTTGTATGTTGCACACCAGCACATTATACCTGTCCTCATCTGTTTTGTGTAACTGCCACCCAGGTGTCATTGGCCGAAAAGTCTGTGATTAGGGCTGCAGCAGCTGCCCTGATTGCAGCTGCTGCCAAAGCCAAGCAGATGGCAGACGATGAGGAGATGGAGATGCGAGAGCAAGTGCGTACACACACTTCCATTTTCAGATTATGATTTCCTTGTGTGTAACGCTGGCACGTTGAATCTAGAGCAGTGAAGTGATTTACTACAAATTCTTGGTGGCCTTAAAGATTTACCTTAAGGTCATACCTCAGGGTGATGCATTGCAAAGAGTGGACGTCTGACTGTTTTGTACAAGTCTGTGAGCATATGGGTTTGTTTAAGTTAGCCGTTAGACGCTTGAACCATGCTGGCTGTGGCGATTCTTTGCACTTATTTTTTGCAACAATAACTTGCTTACTGGTATTGGAACCGATCCATCTCAAAACACTTTTTACTTTTTACGCACTCGCTTATCCATTGCCAGAAAGCTTTCCACGCTCAATACTACTTCATCGAAAACATTGTACTCAGGCCCAAAGGATGGTCCAGCTTCATTTGAGCAAAGTGGATGAAAAGCTGCAGTCCTTGGAGCAGCTTGAAAAGGTGGGTCTGAGCGCGTTATCATGCCAATGCATGGTAAGTCATTAATATTTGGCACGCACTTTCGTTGTGAGTTACTGTACCAGACGTGCACCGATAGCAATCATTTGCCCGGCTGTCTGCTCCTTGCAGCTGCTTGGCGATCATACAGTTAAGGCAGGGGTATATACAGGTTTCTCACTGCTGCAAGTTTTCCCAAACAAACTCAGCCATACACCAAAAAGTTGTTCCAGGTTGTTTAAACCTTCCTTTTTGTGTCCAGGCCTTGGAAAAGGAAAGAGGATTAAGCGAGAGCAAGAGGAAGCAGATCTTCTCCAAGCTGAATACACTGATAGACAGCAATAGACCAAAAACGGAGGCCATGTCAATCGATTCCTAGCCTTACTTATCCAGGGAAAGTGTTTCCCAGAACAGCTGCGGCAAGCGGCATCCTTAGTCTGACTTGACGGCCACTGTGGTTTCTCTGGTTCGTTTGCTTTCGTCCTCATTCGGCTTGAACTTCTAGACAATTACACATTTCCCCTCATACATGTATGATTATTCCAACATTGTATGGGATTGATTGTGAAACAACATGTGTTATTTTCATGACAATGTGCTCGTCGGATCGCAGCTGAAATAATAACATGTGTTGCAAATGTGGGTAAAGATCGTGGCCGTTCCTCTTCCCAATCCCTGGCAGACGTGGAGAATGGCAACACGATTTTTAAGACTACGATGATTGAAATACGTACCAAAACTTGCCGTCCGGAATCAACGATCACGTTGTCGCGAGCAGTGTGACCCAAATTTTTTTCTTGAAGTTAACAAAATGAGTTTTCGATTCGGATTTGCTCGGGCGGGGGACGGAGGGGCGGGTCAGCCCGGAGTAGTGGCATTTAAAAACGAAGGGCACGAGGAGGAGGAAGTGGAGGAGGAGGAGGAGGAAGACGACTACCCGTATATGCCAGCTACCGAAGTGCCGCGCCAACCCCTCCGATCTTCGCTCGAGGGAGCACGCGTTTTGCACCTTAACAGGTCTGAGGGGGCACTGACCCTTTTGCTAGGGAAGGTGGACAGCAAGGAGGCAGCTGACCTGCTTAAAGATGAGCGGGTCCTGGCCTCTGACCTGGTGCCGGGGGTGAACGAGGGCGGATTCAAGCTTTGGGTGAGTTCTCTTGTTGCAGCAGCGCACTCGGCCAGACCATAAGCCATACACACACACACACACACACACACACACACACACACACACACACACACACACACACACACACACGCACGCGCACGCACATGCACACACACACACACACACACTCACACACACACACACATACACACACACACACATGCACACACACAACACACACACGCACGCACACACACAACACGCACGCACACACACAACACACACGCACGCATGCACAAATACACACACATGCAAAAATTCAGACACCATCGTGTTCACAATGCACGCATGAATGGCACTGACATGACCGGCTTGTCTGTCGCAGGAGGGTGCCATTGACCTGTGCAATTACATGGCCAGCAAGTACAACCTTACGGATGACATCTTTACCAATCCAGGGGCACACCGGCCACTGCAGGTACGGTGTACTGAGTGTGTTTCTTGTGGGACATGTCACGGACATGTGTGTGTTTGCGTGCTTTAGGCCAGTGCCCTATACAAGGATAGCTGCACATGACAGTACATTCCCAGGTTTCATGCCAATAGTTCCAGAGGGGGTCAACGGAGGCCCCTAATGGGGGTACTTATGAATTGTGAATTGAGTATGGGCGCCCCAGCTGGCAACAAGCAAGCTCGGACCCCAGAGGCAACACCTGCTGGTAGCACCTGAGCATGAATGTTGCCAGCTGGGGCAAAATGTCTGTTTGCCTGCGGCGTGAACCCTGTTTTTCACCACAAAATCTTAGCAGGCCACCCACATTACCAAATCACATGATTATTGATGTTATAGAGTCCTTACAATTAACAAATATCATTGCAAAAGAAATGGAGTGAAACGGTGAACTAGTTGGGGATGTAGGCCAACATATGCTGTTTTCCCATGCAAAGCCACCTTCTTAGGGCTTTGGTGGTCACTGTGGGCTTTCAGCCCTGCCAATTTGCACACAGAGCGACCCACATGAATCCAAGCACTTCCTCGTGTAACTCATAATGCTTCAATTCAAAGCAAAAATGGTACCAATCGGGGAAAGGGGCAGTGAATGGCTGGTTTCCGAGTGCAAAAAGAGCACATATTTGGACATTTGCTCCGTTGACCCCCTCTGCAATAGTCCCATGAACAAATCGACACCGTGGTCAAACCTGCGTGTGTTTGTCGCATCATATGGCTTTCGCATCATACTCTGCGATGTGCAGAGCAGGTGTTTTCCTCATCGCCCCGGTTACCCTAGAGTTGAATGCGCACTTGATGCATGAGTGGTGATTTATTTTAGCGCAGGATGGCTTGCCCACTGCTGGGATTGGGTACACATGTGCACACGTATTGCGTGAGTGAGGAAACCTGCCTTGCACATTGCACAGGGCAAGAAGGTGCTTGAGCTGGGGTGTGGGCATGGCATCCCAGGCATCCTGGCGTTGCTGGCTGGTGCAGAGGTGCACTTTCAGGTACTGTTTGGTGCGTGCCGTCAATGTGCTTGTCTGTACGTGTGTTGACCTTGGTGCCTGCATGTGCCGGCACATGTGCTTGAGCCCTCTAAATGTGTGTGTGTGTGTGTGCGTGTGTGTGTTGGGGGGGGTTGGGGTTGGAGGTGTGCGTTTGTGTGCATGCATGTAAAGTAATTCCCTGCGTCAAGCACTTGTCTGTCCGCACACCGTATACATTAGGGTTTAGACTCATCATGCGCGCTACGTGGACTTCAGCATTCAAGCTAGCACCTGTCCACCCGGTGGTAGTGCCCTTTGTCCTGCCTGGCGATTTCTACCTGTGCTTCCTCTGTACACAGCCATTGATGTGCAATAATAAGCAAACTCACACACACAGATACACACACCATCACACACACATACACACACACTCACACTCACACACTCACACACACAGGACTACAACGTGGAAGTCTTGACGCAGCTGACCGCTCCTAATGTGGCTGCTAACTTAGAAAGGCTACCTAGGGGCAGCTCGCGTCCTAGCCATCGCTTCTTCTCAGGGGACTGGTCTTCAGTTGGAGAACTCCTCACCGCCCAGGTACGGGTGATGCACACCTGTGCGGGTGTGATAAGACACGTTCTGACTCGCGCGCACACACACACACACGCACTCAGACCTGCAGGGAGACAAAGAAGAGTACACCTGTCTCCCCCTTTGATTAAGTGCAGAAATGACAAGCACGCTTTTTAGGTATCATGGCAAACAAGCAGGTTACAAACAAAAGCGTTCTCCAGTTGCACGGGGTATTTTGCTATGCCTCAGTCCAGCAAGGGGATGTCGTCTATCAGCCCTGTCGTTAAAAGGTGGACAGCAAGGGATCTTATCCTGAATTGTGGTTGCTAATGCAAAGGGCTTCCTCCTGTTTTCTGTGCCGCATTCACGCATCAAGATGGTTATTGGTTACTTTCCTGATCTCTGACGTTTTTTTCTTGTCTGCAACCTGCAATCTCTTTTCCAATGTGCAATCAAGCAGATTCTCTTTCCTTTTCCCTCCTCCGTTAACATATTTAAGTAAAAGTAGGAGGGCAATGAGAGAGAGAGAGAGAGAGAGAGAGAGAGAGAGAGAGAGAGAGAGAGAGAGAGAGAGAGAGAGAGAGTGTGTGTGTGTGCTGCATTTGTTTCACTGGGTAAAACAGAAATGGAACTCTGGTGCACAGTGTTAATTGCTCTTTGCGTAACAGGATGTTTACACTGCTACATTTTTTTTCAGACTAAAGCACTGGGCCCCGCAGAAACACAACACACACATGCTGGTGCGTGTACAGGGGCTTGGAGGCCACTACGACATCATTCTGACCGCTGAGTCCATCTACAACACCACCTCCCAGTGCCAACTCATAGAGTGCATCAAACAGGTGTGCTGACGCAAGTTGTATTCAACGCCAGAGCCCAAGAGTGCATCGAGTGGGTGCGCAGACGCATAGCGTAATAACTGCCTGACCCTAAGACTGCATTGAGCGTCTGCCCTGATGCCAACGCGTGCATCACAGAATTCAACTGACTCTTAGTTTCAGGAGATGAGTGTGTCAAGCAGGTGTGCTGATGTCAGCGGCATTGCTCGTTCATAAAATAGCTGTGCACAACGTGTTGCTGCTAACAATTGTACCGATTGTACCGATTGTACTAATTGTTACGATTGTACGTGTTGCTGCTAACAATTGTACCGATTGTACCTGATCGTGTCTGAGCAATTTGACAGCTAGGACCTGTGTGTGTGCTCTGCGTTCAAGCCTTGCTCATTGCTTTGCACTTACAGCTGTGCTCATCATTCCCTTTCTCTCACACACACACACACACACACACACACACACACACACACACACACACACACAAACACACACACAACACACACACTTACACATACACCCACACCTGCCATTAACGCAGGTGTTACAACCCCCACACGGCATGGTCGTGGTAGCTGCAAAAAGCTACTATTTTGGTGTAGGGGGTGGTGTGCAGTCGTTTGAGAACGCCATCAAGGCTGACAACCTGTTTGACGTAAGCCATGTACAAAAAACGAGCGAGGATGTGATGCACTTAGTGACAGGTACGGTGATGTCAAGCGTGTCTGACGCACGCCGAGTGGTGCAAGAATGTGTTGTGGCCATGTCGTGGCTGTGGAGTGGAGGCGTTTTGCGGTACATGCTTCTGAAGTGGCTCCGTGTCCTTTGTTGATTCAGGGAGTGGCTCAAAGCAGCCTGCCTGATGTCCTTGTCTTCTTTTTCTGTCTTGTGTTCTTGTCATTGCGATGAGCCACGTCTGGCATGGCTGTGTGGCCTGCTCCGATGCGTGCTGTGTAGTTGGCACACATCGCTCGTGTTTGTTGCCCCTGCATGGGTTTCATCCCTCAACACCCTTTTCTTCTCTTTACGCACTTCTACAATGTACCAGCCACCATTAAGCATTCCCTGTCGCTTCCTGGCACACCACACTGCTTATGTGGTGCTCAACTTTTGTGGTAACCAGGGATGGGTCATATGGACTTTTGAGACGTCCCATACGGATTAATACGCTATTAATACGACATACGCGTATAATACGCAAACGCATTTTTGCTATTTTGGGGGGTACCCTGGGCTTGCACCAACCACCCTCCAACCACCACGAATTGTCCCCCCAGCCTCCAGAACATTATAATGCCTCCTGGTAAAGGCCCTGAGTGGCATCGTGTTGTT
>Ga0307947_1000105_pt1:0-37500 | contig 47706 bp, 59 predicted proteins | sample OrgLakmetagen232_FD_201840 | JGI IMG/M metagenome (GOLD analysis project Ga0307947, IMG submission 201840) | Saline water microbial communities from Organic Lake, Antarctica - #232 | ecosystem: Environmental > Aquatic > Non-marine Saline and Alkaline > Saline | place: Antarctica: Organic...
TGTACTTGCACTCCTAAGAGTCCTGATGCCATCAGCACACCTGTTTGCCGTCAATGTGTTGTGTACTTGCACTCCTAAGAGTCCTGATGCCATCAGCACACCTGTTTGCCGTCAATGTGTTGTGTACTTGCACTCCTAAGAGTCCTGATGCCATCAGCACACCTGTTTGCCGTCAATGTGTTGTGTACACGCAGTCCAAAGAGCTGGAGGATGTGTTGGAGGGCAGTGAAAAGATCCCTGACGCCAAGGGCCTGTTCAACCAGGACTGCTGCTCTGGGAGCCAGCGGCAAGCCCCGAGCCTCACCTCACACACACTGGAGGCCATCCAAGACACTGTGTCCGACTTCTTTGCGAGGGTGAGGCTGCTGGTATTTGTGTCCTGGTTCGACCCCTTGTAAAAGGTTGTTTCGCGTATGCAGTGTATGTGTACCTATTATAAGAAGAAGAATTCGACCCCTTGTGGAAGATTGTTTCACATATACAGTTATTGTAACATATACAAATCATGTGGAGCCCCTAGGATCCAGAGACAAGGTCTCAACCTCACACACAAATGGAGACAATTGAAGGCTCAATGTCGGACTCCGATTAACCCTCCGCAACTGCAAGTCCCACAGCCCCAGCGTCAAACAGGTCTTATCACGTTTGCATCGTGAGGTGGCGGTGGATTACTTACAAGTGTTTCACACTGAATGAGTTGTGTGATCCCATGTGCCGGTTCTCAGATGGTGCCAATGAAGGTGCCAACGCACAGTTTCCGCAACTGGAAGGCCCACAGCCCCACCTTGAAAAATCATTTGATCTCACATGGGGCTTTTCAACTGACTCATAGCGTGCTGCTGATGAATGCCAAGTTGTACTTTGTTCTCACCGCTGACGTCATCTGTGTGCAGATGCCCAAAGGCCGGTGCAAGAACTGCGAGGCCCACAGCCCCACCATTAAGCGTCAGGGCCACACGCGCTTGTTCAAAGTGTGGCCCTCTACCAAAGCGGTCATGCAGAATTTAAAGACGGGCAAGGTCACACGCAGTGTGCTGCACCAGCAGCACCAGCAGCACCAGGTAGGTTGTGTGTGTGTTTGTGTGTGTGTGTGTGCGTGTGCGTGTGTGTGTGTGTGTGTGTGTGTGTGTGTGAACGTGTGCGTATTTATGCTCAGGGTATTCAGGGTTTAAGACAAACGGTGTGTGTTTGTGTGTGTTTGCGCATTTGCACGCATTCAGGAATGGAGGCAATGGTGTGTGTTTGTGTGACAGGGCTGTTAGCGAGCGCATGGTGTGTCAATGTGTGTGATGAGAGCATTTATAAATTGTGCTCGTCACGCACTCAGGATGATGTCTTGAGATGGGAGCAAGTCTGGATTTTACCATTTTTGTGTGTGTTTGTTATTTTCAGGATGGGGGTGTGAGCGAGATGGAGGCTGAGATGGAGGCAAGTCTGAAGCAGCAGCAGGCAAAACGGAGGGCAGCAGCTGGCAAGCGTGACGCATCGAACAAACGTCAAAAGCAGGTGTGTCAGAAATAACAGGATTGGCTTTCTTTGAGATGTAGTGTACCCTTTTATTCGGCATGTTGTTGCAGCAGCCAGAAAGCGTGATTCATTGAGCCAGAAGCGTGTGGTTGTAAATAAGTTACTATTCTTAAAGGGAGCGTACACGTTGCGCCTTGGCAGTGGCAGTACGCTATACGCATTGAGCAAATGCCAAGCTCTGGCATGCCCTCATAAAATTGAATATCATGAGTAAGCATAAAAGAGCATTAGAGGATGTATGTGTTCAAGGCTCGGTATGGACTTGCAAGCATACGCATCGAGCGATTGGCAGAATTGTTTGGGGAGACTGAGGGTTTGTGAAAAGTGAAGTGATTGAAAAACTTGCATTGATGCCCTTTTCCCTTTTTTTTTCACTCTCTCTCTCTCTCTCTCTCTCTCTCTCTCTCTCTCTCTCTCTCACACACACACACACACACACACACACACACATATACACACACGTACAGGGCTCAGGGGCTGCCGCCAAAAAGGGCAGCGACAAAGAAGAGGAAGAAGAGGACGATATTTCAGACAGTGACGAGGAGGATAAGGAGGAGGAGGATAAGGAGCAAGCAGGGCTGGAGGCACTGGTGAGTGGCGTATGGGCACTGTGATTAGAAATGCCCATTGCGAGTGGATACTTGACAAGTTTTGAGTGGAGGCAGAAGGCCAAGGCTGAGGGTACGCTGGTGAGTGATTGGTGGGCACGGTGCTTGTGTGGACAAAAAATGACGTGGAGCAGGGGGAACGTGTGAGAGGAGGAAAAGTGATGAGACTCAGACGAGGAGCTGCGAAGAAACAGGAGGGGACAACTCTGCACTCATGGGGAGACAGGGTTTGTATACACACAGCACACACAGACATCCACACCCACACCCACACACTCATGCACACACACACACACACACACATTAACACCGTACTCTTGGCAGGGATGTCCCTCTAGATGTGCAGTCCTGCGCTGTGCCTGCACAGATTTCCAGGGCCCTGATGGTATATGTTGACCGCATTTCCCCTGAGTATTCGGTAATGTTGAATATCCACCTCGCTGTCGTGCTGATGTCCGTCCTCAGGTGGAGGAGGGGGCACAGGGATACCAGGGCCGGTCCTGATGGTATATATTGACCTTATTTCCCCTGTGTATTCGGTAATGTTAATTATTGACCTCGCTGTCGTGCTGGTGTCCGTCCTCAGGTGGAGGAGGGGGCACAAGGCTACCAGAGCGCGGAACAGAAGAGAGACGAGAAGGCCGCCCTCAAAGCCGCTGCCGGAGAGGACCAATGGGAGAGGGGACTGACGCGCAATGAAGATGATGAGATCGGGATGCCTGGAAGCGGGGGGGCGGTCAACGCGGACGACATGTGGGTGCTGGCGTGTGTGTTGGTGTCCGTGTTGGTGTCCGTGTTGGTGCATGAGTGTGTGTTGGTGCATGAGTGTGTGTGTTGGTGCATGTGTGTGTGTGCGCCTTGGCCTGAGTGCCTATCTTTTTGAAAAGTGCACTGAAAGAGACGTTGAAGTTACTACTTTGGAATGATTGAGTTCGTCAGTGGAATGGTTTTTGATGCATAAAAGTTACTATTTCACGCCCCTCAAGTCAGACCAGCCCCTATTTTGTCGTACCTGCAGCATTCTCTAGCTGGTACTTCACCTCCTTGAAAAACAAAAAGAAAGGTGTAGGTATCTGTCCTGACGTTTGTCAAAATCTCATTTAATTGATCACTATCTGCAGCGTTGCAAGAGATCTGCTACATTAGACATTTCTCCCTTGCAGACGAGATAGAGGAAGCCTGTCTTGACCCTCACGATACTTCTTTATCATTGCACGCTCTTTGTGACGTTACAGAGATCTGCAATCCAAGTACCCGACTCCCTCGAACGCTAAGGAAAGTTCTTTCTATTTAAATCAACCTTTGTGACGTTGCAGAGATCTACAATCCAAGTACCTGACTCCCTCGAACGCAAAGGAAAGTTCTTTTCTCTATTTAAATCAACCTTCGTGACGTTGCAGAGATCTACAATCCAAGTACCTGACTCCCTCAAACACAAAGGAAAGTTCGTTTCTCTATTTAAATCGCCCTTGGTGACGTTGCAGAGATCTACAATCCAAGTACCTAACCCCGTTGAACGCCAAGGAAAGCTCATACTCTTTTTATTTAAATCGCTCTTTGTGACGTTGCAGAGTTTTGCAGCCCAAGGATCTAAACCCTTTGGACGCTAACAAAACATTATTTTAATCATTCTTGTGCAGAGATCTGCGGCCCAAGTATATGACCCCCTTGGAGGCAGAGGAGTTGTTGCGACGACTGTGGGACTCTGAGTGGCGTCTCATTGCCCTCATTTTTGGGCCGGGAAGCAACCTTGCTGAGGCCATCTCAGGCAGAAAGTGGGTGTTTATATGTGTGAGGGTGTGGGAGTTTTGTGTATGTCTGTGCTGTGTATATCTGTGTGCGTATTTGGATCATAACCACTTCCTCATCGCCCTCGTTTTTGGGCTAGGCAGCAACCTTGCTAGGGTCATAGTTGGCAGAAAGTGGGTGGTCACGTATATGTATGTGTGTGTTGGCTTGTGTGTAAGCACCGTAAATGTGTACGTATGTGTGGCATGTTAGCAGCTTAACTGCTGTCAGCCTGGCAGCAGCTTTCCTGAATTCACCCCATTCAGCTGGTGTGTGCTAATCAATGTGTGTGTGTCTCTGTGTGTGTGTGTGCGTGTGTGTGTAAGCATCTTTGTGCTTGTGTGAGCTTGTATGCCCATACCTACCCAACGTTCAATGCAGCAGACACAGCAGCAGGACAGCGTTTCTATCACTTTAAACACCTCCGCCATTCAAGCAGCAGTGCTCTCATTGAACAACTGTGTACGCTCACTGCCCCCTCTTCCCTCTGCAGACGCAGCAGCAGTAAGACAGGGCTGTCTTTTGGAAACCTGCTTAAAAGAAAACTAAAGAGTGCTTTTGGTTGTTCTCAATCAATAATTGTGTGCGCTGCATTCCCCCTCTTCCCTCTGCAGGCGCAGCAGCAGTAAGGCAGGGCTGTCCCTCTCAGATGCCTCCACCCCCGCCCCCTTCACCTCACTCAATTGGTCCAAACCTGCCCAAGAGCGCATCAGGGCAGGCTACCACATGTTCTTTGTGCGCACCCTGCCGGTGGTGCCTAACAAGTTCCGTCCGCCTTCGAAAGTTGGCGAGGAAATGTGAGTGGTGGTGTTTTCGTGTGTGCATGGGCGTGCGAGGGTGTGAGAGAGTGTGTGTGTGTGCATGATTGCGTGCTTCGTAAGTGTGCTTCGTAAGTGTGCATTTGTGAGTTTTTTTAGGCGGCCAATTGTGCGTAGCAAGTTCCGGCGGCCGCCTTCAAAATTCGGCGAGGAAATGTGAGTGGTGGTGTTTGTGTGTGTATGTGTGTGTGTGTGTGTGCGCGTGTGTGTGTGTGCATGCAATGCCTTCAAAAGTCGGTTAGAAAATGTGAGTGGTGGTGTTTTGTGTGTGCATGCGCATGCGAGAGTGTGCGTGTGTGTGTGCAGGATTGCATGCTTCACTAGCGTACAAACGTGCGACTTTGCACACTGCCAGTCGTGCAAAATAAGTTCTAGCCGCCTTGGAAAGTTGGCAAGAACATGTGCCTTAACCTCTTGATTGTAATGCACAATTCAGATTGCTTTCTTCGCATAATTCTGTTCCTTTTTTTCAAACTTTTTTTCAAACTTTTTTCAAACACAGGTTTGAGCACCCCCAGAACGTCGCCCTGCAGCGCATTCTGACCGCGTGCTTAGAGATCAGCTCAGCGCAACAGACATCTGCCACCCCTGAGCAGCTGCAAAATGTTGTACAACCGGAGCTGGTGAGCATCTGTTTGTCTGTAGCCTATTGCTGTGTGTTTGTGCCTGTGGCATGTCTTCCTGATGCTGCGTGTAGTATGCATCTATGTGTGTGTTTATGTCAGAGGGGGTTATCTGAGGCTAAAAATGGTAAGGTTTTTGCATGCTCCCAGGGCAGGTGGCCCTAACTGGTATATTTCAAGCTCAGCTCTGATATATAGATTTCAATGCAGTTGAGCTTGATACTTACCAGCTAGGCCCACCTGCCTCGGCAGCCGCGGCGTGAACCCTACTTTTTGAGCAGCCATATGCTGTATCTGATCAGCCAGCGCACCAAACCCGGTGATTTTTAGTGTTTTAAAGTCCTTATAATAAATAAAGATCATTGCAAAAACAACGGAGCAAAAAGAGCAAGTGGTTGGCGAGATATGCAAATTAATGTGCCATTCCCCCTGGAAAGCACCCATCTAGGGTACAAGTGCACGACGTGCGCTTTTATTAGTCCTGTCATTCTGTACGCAGGGCGACTTGTTTAAATCTGAGCACATGCTCGATTAGCTTATAAAGTCAGCATCAGTTTAAAGCTAGGTTGGGCCCAGTTTGATGAAGTGACGTGTGAGTAGTTGCACCTTTCATGCAAAAAGGAGCATGTTTTGGCTTTTGCCCAGATAACCCCCTCTGTGTTTATGTGTGTGTAAGTGTGCGTGTGTGTGTGTGTGTGTGTGTGAGAGAGAGTGTATGTGAAGATGTTTATGTGTGTGAGGGTATGTGTGTGTGAATGCCACTCTGAGCAGCCGCAAAGCATGCATGGTACAACCAGAGCTGGTGAGCGTATGCTGGTGCCTTTGGCATGTCTTGCTAATGCTGTGTGCAATGTGTGTGTGTAATGTGTGTGTGTGTGTTAAAGGGTGTGAATGCCGCCCCTGAGCAGCCGTAAAACGTGGTCCAACCAGAGTTGCTGAACGGGCGCTGCTACATAGCCTGCCACTTTGGCACGTCTTGCTTGTATTGTCTGTAGTGTGAGCACAGGGAGTGTGTGTGTGTTTGTGCGTGTGTGTGTGTTTGTGCGTGTGTGTGTGTCTGTGTGTGTGTGTTCACAGCAGCCATGCCCACGCAGTCTCAAAACGAGATGGGCGTGTCTTTACCCCACATCCATAGCAGGTCACCTTGAGTGTCTACGATGTCATTAGTGTCTCTGACAACGTACCTTCTTTGACCATACATTCTTTTTACTTTGATGTGATCAGTGTGTACGTAACTCTGACAACGTACCTTTTTTTACCATACATTGCGTTCTTCCGGCACGCGAAAAGCAAGGCGGAGAGAAAATGCTCTGTTTTGGACTCACCGTGCATCTGCCCCCTTACCTTGATGTGTGTGTTTGGTTGCATGGGTGCGACATTTCCATGTGTTATTTGAACATACGCTGTGTTTAATTTGAACGCCCTGTCAAAGCCGTGGAGATGAAGCGCGTGTGCGCATATATCATCTATGCATTTTTATTTGTTGCACTGTGTCACTGTATAATGATCATTTCGTACACCCTGCTCAAAGCCATGGAGGTGGGCCGTGCAATCAGGACAGGCTGTATGCTCAGCATTTCAACTTTGTACAGTCTTCTCGCACATTCAGGTCAAGGCGTAGAAATGGGCCGTGAACTCAGTGTTCATGTTTCCAAACTCTGTACACTCTACTCGTGCACCCAGGTCAAGGCCATGGAGATGGGCCGTGTCCTTAACATATGGCTGCAGCTGCAAGATGCTGTGGCCGGCCTCATGGACTCCACGCTCTCGGAGCGCGCTAGCGCTGACAAGCAGCAGGGAATTCGTCAGGTGTGTGCATGTATGTTGGTGGGTATGCGTGTGTGTGTGTGTGTCTTGTAGCAGGGTATCCGTCAGGTGTGTGCTTGTATGTTGGTGGGTAAGCGTGTGTGTTTTGTTCGGCTTCTTAACTTAATGCTCTTATAAGAAAGAAGGACAGAGAAAGCGGCCGACATGCTTGTGGCATGTAGCAAATAAAGAGGGGGAGGACATGTGTGTCTGTATGCTGCGCAGATGCGTAAGGCTGATCAAAGCACACCAACTTTCAACGTGCTTCTACATGTGTTTCTTATACACCTCTCCTCTTGCATGTAAGTTCCCTTTTTGAAGTTGCTCCTACATCTCTGTATATTTTAAGGTCTAATCACGGGGTACGCCTCATATTCTTTTGTGTGCACACTTTCCGCACAGGTGCTTGAAAAGAAGGAGGGCCTCTTCCGCAAAAACATGATGGGCAAGCGAGTGAACTACGCAGCACGGTGCGTTTCTTTTTTGCATCAAGGTAAAATATACGTTAATATACGTAGCACATTGTGCCCCCTCTTTCTCTCTCTCTCTCTCTCTCTCTCTCTCTCTCTCTCTCTCTCTCTCCCTGTATATATTTCTAAATATATTCCTGTCCAATACTTTGTGTTTTATCATGAATAATTGTTGCATAAAGAAATGTTTTGGGCCAAAATTGGAGCCAAACAGCCAAACTACGGTCAAAATCGTACTGTACGGTGGCACCGTCCTTGTACGGTTGGGACCGTACTTTTCAAACATACCGTAGTAGCACCGTCCTGTACGGTACAAATACGGTACGGACCGTCTAGACGGTTAAAAAAGCTGAAAGACGGCGTAGTTGCACAACACTGAAAATAGTACGTACACCCATTCTCTCTGTTGCCTTCATCACTGTGTGTGTGTTGTGTGTGGCAACTCATTTAGCACCCTGCCATTCACACGTGCAGCTCTGTGATCTCTCCGGACCCCTACATCGGGGCAGGTGAAATTGGGGTGCCCCCCTACTTTGCCAAGCGCCTGTGCTTCCCTGAAAAGGTCACCCCCTGGAACGTGGAGCGTCTGCGTCAGGTGGGTGGCTGCCGTACTGAGTGCGTCATTTGTGTATACAATTGCTGGTGCATGCCGAAAACAAACAAACACACACACACACACAAACACACAGGCTATCTTGAGAGGGGCTCACGAGTTGAATGGTGCCGTGGCCGTGGAGGATGAGCGTGGACGAGTGGTGCAGCTGGATAGGATGGACAAACAAGTGAGTCGTCGTGTCTTTGTGTGTTTTTAGATCTCGAGAGCTGCCTTGCCAAGCACAAGCACAAGCATGTGCACACATGCAAAGCACGTACAAGCACACATTGCTTTGCATTTTGACAAATCATTCTTCAGCCTCCCTGATGTTGTTCTTTGCGTACATGTACACACTGACACTCACAGTCGCGCACTCACACACTCACATACTCACACTCACATACACACTCTCCCACACACACTCACATACACAATCTCTTTATCTCTCTCTCTCTCTCTCTCTCTCTTTCTCTCTCTCTTTCTCACACACACACACACACACACGTGTGCGCAGAAGCGTGAGGGCATTGCCAAAGCACTGCTGTCCAACACGGCCAGTGGGGGCAAGCAGATGTTCAAAGGCCTCGGGGCCTCTGCGTCCCTGTCTTCAACCGCAAAGCTGTCCACATTTCAAGCTCCTAACAAGACGGTGTTCCGGCATCTGCAGGTGGGTGTGACGTTGCGGTGTGGCTGCTTATCCTTCTTGTAGTGGGGTGCGGCAACACTGGTTAGTAGGGTTGGCCAGAACCATATTACGGTGTATATACAGTGTTCTTGGCAGGGACATCACCAAGTATATGGTCATATACAGTTTATGTAGGTATATGGTTCTGGCCAATTCTACTGATTAGGCATTGGAAAAGACTTGACTGCGCGGAGAACCTGAGGAAAGAGCAAAATACTGCCCGTGTTGAGAATTAAGGATCAATTTTTTGATGTACTCAGGCTTGTAAGCGCTGTGTTTATGGCCATCTTCAATGTAGGGTGAGAAAGTACCGTGGATGAAAGAGCGTGCTCAACTTCTAAGAGTTTATACATGCATTATGCATGAATAATTGAGGCATATTTACTTGCAAACATTGCAGGGCACCCTCGGCATGTCCGTAGCGGTGTACAGTTGCGTTTGTGCATGTTGTGTACAACCGTGTGTTTTGTTGCTGTTGCCGTAATGGACCTTTTAATTGAGCTCACAACCGTACTGATAGCGTGCCATGCTGCAAAAAAATACCTAAACACACCATGCCATGCTGCAAACTCGCACTCATGCACATGAACACACACACACGCTACTCTCGCTGCAGGATGGAGACATCATGCTCACAAATCGTCAGCCCACACTGCACAAGCCCGGACTCATGGCGCATTGCCCAAACTGCAAACATGTACATGAACACACACCAGGACATGCTGCAAACACGCACACATGCACATGTACACACACACGCACTACTCTTGCTGCAGGATGGAGACATCATGCTCACAAACCGTCAGCCCACGTTGCACAAGCCCGGACTCATGGCGCATCGCGCACGCGTGCTGAAAGGCGAGAAAACCATCCGCATGCACTACGCCAACTGCTCCACCTTCAATGCTGACTTTGACGGAGATGAGATCAACTTGCACATGCCTCAGGTGTGTGTGCTGCTATATTTTTGCTGTTTTGGTGAAGAAGGCAAACGCGTGTGTGCTCTAGTTTTGTCCGTGATATTTGGTGGAGAAGGCAAAAATCAACTACTCATCCACACGCGTGCGTGCTCTAGTTTTGTCCATGACATTTGGTGAAGAAGGCAAAAATGTGCTTAACATCCACACGCGTGCGTGCTCTAGTTTTGTCCGTGATGTTTGGTGAAGAAGGCAAAAGTCAACTACTTATCCACACGCGTGCGTGCTCTAGTTTTGTTTGTCCGTAATATTTGGTGAAGAAGGCAAAAGTCAACTACTCATCCACACTCGTGCGTACTCTAGTTTTGTCTGTGATAATTGGTGAAAAAGGCAAAAGTCAAATTTTCATCTATACACATGCGTGCTCTACTTTTGTCCATGTTATTTGGCGAAGAAGGCATAAATCTGCTACACTTCCACACGCATGCGTGCTCTACTTTTGTCTGTGACAGTCGTGAGATCAGACATTAAGATAATGCTGCGCAGGCAGTGAGAACTAACCCCCACAGTAATTAGGTGGTGAGATTTGTGTGTGTGTGTGTGCGTGTGGCTTGTACGCACCTCAAAACGGTTTTCTTGCTTGCCTAAACAGTGTTGAGAACAGCGTGCGTATGTCTTGAATGTGTTCGTTTAGTCTTGCTCGATTTTTATGGTATTGAGATTAACGTGCGCATGTCCCAAGCACGTATGCTTAATCTTGCTTGATTTTTGTGGTGTTGAGAAAGACGTGCGCAATTTCTCAATTGCGTTCGCTTAGTCTTGTATGGTTTTGAGGTGCTGAGGTTGACGTGCTGAGGGCCTTATTATCATCTGAGGTGTACGCAAACACATACGCATGCTCATAGACACGTACAATTTTACACGTACACACACACTCACACGCACGCACACAACTGCAGGATCACTATGGGCGTGCTGAGGGTGCCCTGATAGTGCATGCAGACCAGCAGTACATCGTCCCCACAGATGGCAAGCCATTGAGGTGTGTGTGTGTGTGCTTGTGTATACTTGTGTGGGTGCGGTTGTTTGTGTGGGCTTGATTGCGTGCGCTTCAGCTATATGCACAGGAGAACTGGGACTGCTTAAGACGAAGCTGCATATGCCGGCTGGCAATGCACTTGCTTGGCATTATATCATTGTCGATGCTGCGGTTGAGCTGCACACAAATTGCGTAGCCTATTACCATTGCTGATGCTGCGGTTGAGCTGCACACAAATTGCGTAGCCTGCTTGCTAGAATCTTGCTTTTCACAGGGTTCTGAAGCAGGACCACGTGGTGTCTGGCATGCTGCTCACAATTCGTGTGATTCCGTTTCTCACAGACATTCAGGACCATGTGGTGTCTGGCGTACTGCTCATCAAACGTGTGATTTTGTTTCTTACAGGGGTCTCATTCAGGACCATGTGGTGTCTGGCGTACTGCTCACCAAACGTGACACGTGGCTCACAAAGGATCAGTACACGCAGCTCGTGTACGTCGCATGCAATGCATGGCAGGTGAGGTTTACTTGCATGCATGAGTGTGCGTGAGTGTGTGTGTGAGCGCTTGTATGTATGTGTGTGTGTTTCTGTGTGTGTATGTGTTAAATGGCGGCAGCAACGCTCATACAGGGCTCTGCTGCTGCGAGAGAAGCATCTGCTGCTTAAAGATAAGAATAGGGATGGTGAATTATTGGTTATATTGTTTCCATGACAAACGGCTTCCCTTTAGCGCCCCCTCTTTTTGGCGTCTCAACATATATGTCTCTTCTCTTACTAAACCTTCATTTCAATACACTTCAACTTACCCCCCTCTCGGTATCCTCTAATTAAAATATTTTCAGCTCATTTCCTTTCAAACATCCTTGTCTTGGCCTTGGCATCCTATGATCTCAATCTCCCTCTTGATATCCTCATCATGACACCCATCATCACAATATCCCTCCCTCACTCCCTCTTAATATCCTCATCTTCACACCAAGTTGCAATCGGTCTCCTACCTTCCATCCTATCCTCATATTATCCACATCAAGTTGCAATGGATCCCTACAACCGTAGTGTCTCTCTTAAAATCACCATTTCGCTCAAACTAAGTTGCCGTGCCTCCTTTCTTGCACAGAGTGGGAGCCTAAAGGAGGGACCTGAGGACATGCAACTAGAGCCCCCTGCCATTGTCAAGCCCCGCATGTTGTGGAGTGGCAAGCAGGTATGCGGCGCATACTATGCGTCCACGTGCAAGGCCTGCGTGTGTGTATGTGTGTATGTGCTTGTGCAACTCGATCTGTCATTGTCAAGCCCCGCATGTTGTGGAGTGGCAAGCAGGTATGCGGCGCATACTATGCGCCCACGTGCAAGGCCTGCCTGCGTGTGTGTATATGTGCTGGTGCAACTCAGTCTGTCAATGTCAAGCCCCGCACGTTGTGGAGTGGCAAGCAGGTATGCGGCGCATACTGTGCGCCCACGTGCAAGGCCTGCCTGCGTGTGTGTATGTGCTGGTGCAACTCAATCTGTCAATGTCAAGCCCCGCACGTTGTGGAGTGGCAAGCAGGTATGCGGCGCATACTGTGCGCCCACGTGCAAGGCCTGCGTGTGTGTATGTGTGTATGTGCTGGTGCAACTCAATCTGTCATTATCAAGCCCCGCACGTTGTGGAGTGGCAAGCAGGTACGCGCCCACGTGCAAGGCCTGCGTGTTCATTGTATGTGCTTGTGTAGTTGTGTATGTATGGACGTGTGGCCTGAGGACATGCAACTCAAGACCCCATGTTCAAGGGCGGTGTGTGTGTGTGTGTGTGTGTGTGTGTGTGTGTGTGTTTGGGGCAACTGTGGGAGTGCCCTTTCTGTTGATTGAGTGGCTAGCAGGTACGTGTCAGTTCAAATGGGTTGTGTGTGTGTGTGTGTTTGCGTGTGTTTATGGTTGTGTGTATGCCCACAAGGTTACCGTCCTCTCTGCATGTAGAGTATTATCTTCTTTTTTGTATGACAAGTGAGATTGAAGAGCAAAATCTGCCTCATATAATCATGTATTTGTGCGTCGTGTCCTCTGTGCTGATCTCATACACACGCGGGCAGCCCCCCTTGACATTCCTACCGCAGAATAAATATGAGTAAAAGTGTGCATGAACAGCACAGACGCCTCATTACTGTTTTCTGCGAAGGTCACTCTGTGTTGATCGAGGCACGCTGTGCTGATCAAAGCATGCTGTGCTGAATAAATGTGAGAACAGCACTGCATGCCTCGCTGCTGTTTTCTGTGTAGGTCGTGTCCTCTGCGCTGACCTACTACACACGCGGACAGCCCCCTCTGACGTTTTGTGGGGGCGGCAAGGTTCCGGCGGACTACTGGGGTGGCAAAAAATCAGGAGAGACGGAGCTCATTTTCCACAAGTGAGTGAAGGCACACACATGAGCACACACACATACACATGTATGTACATACACAAACGTTTACGGCTCATGCTCCAAAAGTGAAAGAAGGCACGCACACATGTGCACACACACACACTCATTTACGCACGCGCACACACACATACACACAAATGCGCACACATATGCATGCACGCACACACATGCACTCACACGCGCACACACTCACACACATGCATAGACACCTAATATGCACGTATACACGTACAAACGCATGTACACACACATGCGCACTCTTGCAGGGGCTACATGGTGAGCGGCTGTGTGGACAAGGCACCCTTTGGCAAGTACGGCCTGGTACATGCCATCCAGGTGTGTGTATGTGTGTCATTTTCAGTGGCGATGAGAGTGTGTGAGGGTGTGGGTTAGGGTTAGGGCTAGGGGGGGGTGTTAGGGTTTGGGTTAGGGTGTGGGTATGGGAGTGAATGTGGTTGTAGTTGTGGGTTTTGGTGTGTGTGTGCATGTGCGGGTGTGGGTTTGGGCGTGGGTGTGGGTGTGGGTGTGAGTGTGTGGGTGATTGGGAGTGTGGGTTTGGGTGTGTGTGTGCGTGTGTGGGTGTGGATTTGTGTGTGTGGCTGTGGGTGTGGGTGTGGTGCGGGTGTGGATGTGGGAGTGATGTGGGTGCATGTTTGTGGGTGGGTGTGGGTGCGTGTCTGTGTGTGGGTGTGGGTGCGTGTCTGTGTGTGGGTGTGGGTGCGGGAGCGTCTGTGGGTGTTGGTGTGGGTGCAGGTGCGTGTGTGGGTGGGTGTGGGTAAGCTGCCTTGCAATTCCTTGGTTTGTGCTGCTGCAATTACCACGGGACAGCTTGCAGGCTTTTGCTTGTTCTTGTATTGTACTGGTTATACTTGACATCATACTTAGAGCGTAAGCCGCGCCACAATTAAAATTCAGAGTACACTGCACAAACAAACATGTTGCATTTATACACACACACACGGATAAGCGCACACTTTCTAATCAAACACACACACACACACACACACACACAAACACACACACACACACACACATATATACACACACACTTTCACAAACACACGCACACACGCACAGGGGAACACACACACAGGCACAAACACAAGCACACAATCATAACTTTCCATATGTACACACAGGAGCTGTACGGTCCCACAACTGCTGGCCGCATGCTGAACAGCTTCAGCCGCGTGTTCACGGCCTATATGCAATGGCATGGCTTCACGTGCGGCTTTGATGACCTGCTGCTCAACGCAAAGGCAGAGGCTAAGCGTGCGGTGCGTAGTAAATAATTTAGTGTGTGCATGTGTGCGTGTGTGTTGTATTTAAGGATTTCAAACCACTGGCATTGCTGTGCAGACAATTTTCTGGTGCCAACACCCTAACGTTCCTTCCAAGTCATATGCAGATAGAGATATGCAGATGTCCCTGTTGAGACATGCTGGTCAGTCGCTGCCAAACGTGCATGCACACAAACACACACACACACACGCAACCACACACACATACACACACACACACACGCACACACACACACACATACACACACATTAAAATGCACACCTACACGCACGCACGCACACACACACACATGCACTCGCACACACAGTCTCTGCTGAGTCAAGCTGAGGCCATTGCCATCAAGGCCTCTGCTGAGTTTGTCGGCCTTGCTCTGCCAGAGCGTTGGGCCACTGAGCCTCACAAGTACACCCAAGAGCTGAAGGCAGCTGAGAAAAAGGTGTGTGTATGTGTGTGTGCTTGCTTGTGTGCGTGTGTGTGTGCGTGTGTGCGTGTGTGTGTGTGTGCATGTGTGCGTGCGTGTGTGTGTGTGTGCGTGTGCGTGTGTGACAGCTAGGCCACTGACCCCAGATGTGCACCTGACAGCTAATGACAGATGACAGATGCAGCAGTTCAATTTGGTCGCATGTTTCATACACACTATGGTGTGCACTCACAGCGCGCTCACTTCCTGTTTGCTAGTAACATGCATGCACAGGCACCTGCAGCGCCAGCCGCTGTTGCGCTGTTCACAACGCACACACCACTCAGGCGTGACTGCTTAGCAATGACTGTTAAGCCATTTGTACATCATGAAAGCACTAACCTCTAACCACTCAGGCATGACTGTTAAGCCATTTGTACATCATGAAAGCACTAACCACTAACCACTCAGGCACGACTGTTAAGCCATTTGTACATCATGAAAGCACTAAGCACTAACCACTCAGGCGTGACTGTTAAGCCATTTGTAAATCATGAAAGCACTAACCACTAACCACTCAGGCGTGACTGTTAAGCCATTTGTAAATCATAAATTATGAAAGCACTAACCTCTAACCACTCAGGCATGACTGTTAAGCCATTTGTAAATCATGAAAGCACTAACCACTAACCACTCAGGCGTGACTGTTAAGCCATTTGTACATATCATGAAAGCACTAACCACTAACCACTCAGGCATGACTGTTAAGCCATTTGTAAATCATGAAAGCATTAACCACTAAACACTCGGGCGTGACTGTTAAGCCATTTGTTACTCATGAAAGCAGCACTGGCTGCATGCGCTCAAATTGTTTACGCAACGCACAGTACTTGCACAGTACTTGCATGTGTACCAGCAGCGCACGAGCAACGCACAGTACCAGCATGTAAAAATGATGACATGGCACACAACGAGAGCTATGTTTTCTTTGCAAGCACAGCCTGAGCGGCGCTAGCTGCACCTTGTAAGATGTATCGCACTCAAGTGCAATGCACAACGCTTCACACGGTGGCAGTGTACACAACGCACTGTTGTCTGCTATAAGCACAGACGCTCACAGCACTGGCTGCCTGCTTCCAGGCGCATCGCACTGGAATACAGCAGCTCACGTACTGGCAATTCTTCTCGGCACCTTCTGCTCCGTCACGTGTCAAGCGCATGTGTCTGCTGCTGTGGCAATTGATCACCCCACCTGTATGTTCTTTCTACACATACACACACACACACACACATACACACACAAGCACACACGCACACACACAAGCACACACACATACACAAACACAAACACACAGGTGTCTGCTGCTCTGGCCGCACGCTACCGTGCCAACCGAGACACCGGAAAAGCGCACGACATGAAGGGGAGTGGCGTGATGCACCCTCTGAGCTCAGAAGTCGTCAAAGTGTGCCTGCCAGGCGGCCAAATTAAGGTGTGTGTGTGCTTGTGCTGACGTGTGTGTGTGTGTGTGTGTGTGTGTGTGTGTGTGCTGGCGTGTGTGTGTTTGCTGGCGTGTGTGGGGTGGGGGTGGAGGTTGTGTGTGTGTGATGCACCCTCTGAGCTTACACCCTTTGAGCTCAGGAATGGTTGAAGTGTGCCTGTTAGGCGGGCAGATTAAGGTGTGTGTGTTTGTGCTGACGTGTGTGTGTGTGTGTGAGGGGGGGGGAGGTGATTGTGTGATGTGTGATGCACCCTGCAAGCTTTCAGTTGGTGAAAGTGTGTGCCTGCCAGGCAGGCAGGCAGATCAAGGTGTGTATGCTGATGTGTGTGAGTGTGTGCACACATGTTTCTAAGTGTCTGCACCCTTCTCAGGTCAGCAATTTGGGTTTTGTATTTACCGTAGGGTAACGTCAAAACCTCCTTGACGTTAACGGAGTCAAAATCTCCTTTACTTGCCAATTTTGCCAGCAGTGTTAGTTTACCAACAACAGTGGTGGCCAAGATTACACACGTACACACACACCGTCTGAGTTGTATGCTTAATAACACACACACACACCTTTTGATTTGTATGCATACATCACACACACCGTTTAATCTGCATACATACATTGCACACACACACACACACACACCGCTGGATTTGAGTGCAGACATCACACACACAGATTATTTTGCATACATGCATTACACACACACTCACACACACAGGCCTTCCCACGCAATTGCCTGTCCCTCATGACCGTGAGTGGTGCCAAGGGCTCAATTGTCAACTTCTCCCAGATCAGCTGCGTTCTTGGGCAGCAAGAGCTAGAGGGCCGACGTGTGCCGCGCATGTCTTCTGGGAAGACACTGCCGTGCTTTGGGGAGTACGATGCAGGTGTGTGTATGTATGTGTGAGTGTGTGTGTGTGTGCATTTGTGTGTTTGTGTGTGTGTTGTGCGTTTGTGTGTGGGTGTGTGTGTGTGTGGGTGGGTGGGTGGGTGTGCATTTTGTGTGTGTATGTGGGGGGTTTGTCTGTGTGTTTGTGCTACAAATGTCCTCGCTGCTGTGCTTTGGGGAGTACAATGTAGGTGCCTCTGGGTGTGGGTATGTGCAGGTGTGCGTATGCGTTTTTGTGAATGCATTGCATTGTTTGCCAAATTATGTCTGACAGAGGTGCAAGTCCTCATAAATTATATGGCTTCAACACTTACCGCGCACACACACGCCCTCACACACACACACACACACACACGTGCGCACAGGGGCACGGTCGTGTGGGTTTGTGGCTGACCGCTTCCTCACAGGACTTCGTCCTCAGGAGTACTACTTCCATTGTATGGCCGGACGGGAGGGGCTGGTTGACACAACCGTGAAGACCTCGCGGTCTGGATACCTGCAGAGGTACGTACGTCTAATGAGGATAGAGTACGTCTATTAGGATAGCTGCAGAGGTATGTCTGTTGATGAAGCCTGCAGATGTATGTCTGTTGAGGAACCCTGCAGATGTATGTACGTCGAATAAGGATAGCTGCAGAGGATAAGGTACGTCTAATTAGGATAGCTGCAGAGGTACGTCCTTTGAGGATACCTGCAGATGTATGTACGTCAAATAAGGATACCTGCAGAGGATAAGGTGCGTCTAATAAGGATAGCTGCAGAGGTACGTCTATTGAAGATAGCTGCAGAGGATAGAGGTATGTCTACAAAGGATACATGCAGCGGGTAAAGGTATATCTATTAAGGATACATGCAGGGGGTTTAGGTACTTTTGATGAGGATACCTGCTGAGGGTAAAAGTTTGGCTATTCAGAGTACCTGCAGAGGATAGAGGTACGGCGATAGAGGGTGCCTTTGCTTTTAATTGCATGGCCTATCATCTGATGCACGCAAACAATGCGTGTTGTGGTAATGATGCTGAGCCCGCGCCATTGTGTTCTGCGTATGCTCTCAATCATTTCTGCATACTCGTCATTATTGATATTGGCCAGGTCCTTTCAATGCATGATGCAGTTATGTTGTACCTGCGCCATTGTGTTCTGCGTTTGCATTGATCATTGTTTATATTGCCATGATCTGTCTTGGCCAGGTCCCTGTTGTGTGTCTGATGGTGTACGGTGCAAGCGTTGCTGATCTGAGAATTCCTCGCTCCCTCTCACCTTTTCTGAATGCTGCACTGCACCAAGCACGTGATTGGCAAGAAATATGAAACCACTTTATGTGCACTATGGCTATGACCAAACCTGCTATCAACTACAACCAGGCTCGTGCTAGTACGGTCAGACGGTACGGTACGATCAGGATGGTACGGACCGTCTTTTCTTAAAATACGGCGTCTTACCGTATTTCGGTGACCGTAGTTTATCGTCTAGACGGTAGATTACGGTACGGTGTATGGTACGGTGCCAAGCTGGCACTGCCAGTGCAAAAATGGCCTCAGAATGGCTTCTCCGCCCCAAAACATCCCATTTTCGCTCCCCGGTGTGCTCCTCCCATGTGATGACGCCACACAATGCTTCCCTGAACGACCCTGAGGCTGGATTGGGGCTGCATTAGCTCGGGGGCTGGCACTGCCAGTGCAAAGTTGGCCTCAGAAAGGCCTTTCCGCCCCAAACACCTCCCATTTCCACCTCCAGCATGCTCCTCTTATGTGCTGACGCCACACAATGCTTCCCTGAACAACCCTGAGGCTGGGTTGGGGCTGCAATAGCTCGGGGGAAGGGCCCAGCAGTGGCTTGCATGGAAGCTCAAAGTCGGACGCGGTACTTGATTTCCGGTCAATAATTTGTGTTTTATCCATTAATAGTTGTTGCAGAAAGAATGAAATGTTATGGGCCGAAATTGGAGCCAAACGGCCAAATTTCACCAAAATCACACTGTTCGGTGGCACCGTCCTTGTACGGTTGGGACCGCACTTTTCAAACAGACCGTACTAACACCGTCTTGTACGGTGCAAATACAGTACGGACCGTCTAAATGGTCAAAATAGCCAAAAGACGGTTCAGTAGCACAAGCCTGACTACAACACACAAAATTAAATAGTGCGCTACGCCTCAGAGGTGTCAGATGAGAAAGCTGACATCACTATGTGCGCGTTTTAACTGTTTTATAATTCAGAATCACCACACACACTATTTCATCGTGCGCTGCTACGTACAGGTGTCTGGTGAAAAATCTGGAATCGCTGCGTGTCCACTACGATTCCACCGTGCGTGACGATGGGGATGGGTCCATTGTGCAGTTCCTGTATGGGGAGGACGGCCTGGATGTAACGCAGGTGTGTGTTTGAGCTGCGTGTTGATAGAGGATTTGAGTATGGTCCGTGTTATATGTCTGTCTTTAATCAATAATGGACGCCATAGTTGTTTAGAACGCTATAGTTGTTTAGGGAGGGCAGCCTGGGTTCCTGACGCAGGTATGCTTAAACTGCGAGTTGGTAGATAGTTTAAACACGGTCCACAGTATATGTCTGTCTTGAGTCAAATCATGAATGCTGTAATTGTTTATTTGCTTTGAGTTCCTGGACAGGGAGGGCAGCCTGAATGTTTGACCTGCATGTTGATAAACGACGTGGGTGCTGTCCAAGTACAAGTCATTTTTGGAAGCATGTGTATACTTCAAGTCGAATATTGAGCAGGATTATTCCGATGCTGTGAGTTTGTATATGGGGGAGGATGGCTTAAATTTGGGCCAATGCCTGAGCGCTAACCATGCAGTCACGTCCTTTTGCTCTCATTCTATTGACTAAGGTTATAACCACCATAACCATAACGCAACGCTCATTCTCTTGCGCAAGCATCATACATCATACACAACACACACCTCATTCCATGCACACACAGGCTCCAATCATGACACAGCACTCGTTCTTTTGCGCAAGCACCATACATCATACACAACACACACCTCTTTCCATGCACACACAGGTGTCGTACATGTCGCAGCAATCATTCTTGTGCGCAAGCATCATACATCACACACAACACACCTCATTCCATGCACACACAGGCTCCATTCATGACGCAACACTCATTCTTTTGCGCAAGCACCATACATCACACACAACACACCTCATTCCATGCACACACAGGTTCCAATCATGACACAGCACTCGTTCTTTTGCGCAAGCACCATACATCATACACAACACACCTCATCCCATGCACACACAGGTGTCGTACATGACGCAGCAGCTGGGTTTCCTGGCAGCCAACTCGCAGCGCTTTGCCCAGTCTCTAGACTTAAGCGCTGCTGCCAAGGCTGCGCAGGTGTGTGTGATTGTGTTTGTACACGTGTGTGTGTTTGTACACACGTGTGTGTGTGTGTGTGTGTGGTGTATGTATACAAGTGTAATCCTGACCCATAAGTGAGTATATGTGTTCACATGTGTGTGTGTGTTGAAATTTGGTCTTTTTGAGTATGAGGATAGTGATTGGAGGTGGCAATAGTCTGCCAATCCGACATTAAATATTGCAGGCTTTGCACCACCACATGTGCGACCACATGCGCACGCTTGCACGCACAAATTCCATGCACCTCACGTATACAGATACCTGAATCCACATAGTCACACATACACACATACACACTTCACAACATTCCACACTTCACACCACTCCACACTTAACACCATTCCAGAATTCACACCATTCACATCACACTCTAAAACTCCACACCACGCATGCAACACACCCATGCAGGTCGCGCACATCGAGAAGGATGAGGTCGAGGTGGAGAAAGCGTTTTGCATGCGTGCCGCACGCATGGCCAGCGCCAAAGAGGCCGAGAAGAATGGAGACACGGAGGCTGAGCAGAAGGAGTTGGCAAAAATGGCAGCGCAGGTAGGATTGGCTTGATAGTTTCGAAGCTTAAACTCGTTATCATACACGTAGGTCGTATTTTCCCGGGGGCAAACATTTTTCAAGTGGCAGGCTTCCCTTCAAATAGATTGGAGTGGTATAAAATGCTGCTCTTCTACTACTCGATATTTTTTGTCTGTGCTGGTGTAAAACATTGTATGGTGTTCACAGACTTTATGTGGTATGCTGTTTTCTCACATTGCTGCATCATGGCTCACAGGAATGGCTCACATGCTGTACATTTCAAACAGCACACAGTACACGCACTAAAAACACATGTACACACACGCACACACACGCACACACGCACACACACACACACGCACATACGCACACGCACGCACACACACACGCACGCACGCATGCACACACACACTCCTGCAGCTGCCTATAATGGCCCGCTACCCCCCCAGCGTGCGTGGCTCTGTTTCAGAGGCTTTTGCCGACAAGCTCATGGCCTACCTGTCTTCAAACCCTGACCAACAGCTGCTTGATGCAAAACACGCGCTTCTGCCAGCAGGTGTGTGTATGTGTATGTTAGTGTATGAGTGTTGGTGTGTCGCACACTTGTGGATGGGTTTTTGTGTTTGTGTACATGTGTGTGTGTGTGTGTGTGTTTGTGTGTACATGTGTGTGTGTGTGTGCACGTGTGTCTGTGTGTGTGTGCACGTGTGTCTGTGTACTGAAACAGTATGCACTGCTGCCAGCAGGTGTATGTGTAAGTGTGTTTGTGGCACACTTAAAAAATATGAATGTATAGGTATGTGTGTAATTACATGCGCCTCTTTTGTATTACAAATCACATACTGCTGCCAGGTGCACACTTGTGAATGAAAACGTGTGTGCATGTGTGTCAATCTGTCTATTGCAAAGCATGCGCTGGTGCCGGCAGGCGTGTGTTTTGCACGCCTGTGGGTATGCATGAGTAGGAAAATGTGTGTGTTTTGCACACATGTGGGTGTGCATGAGTTGAAAAATGCGTGTGTTTTGCACAGATGTGGGTGTGCATGAGTTGGAAAATGCGTGTGTTTTGCACACATGTGGGTGTGCATGAGTTGGAAAATGCGTGTGTTTTGCACAGATGTGGGTGTGCATGAGCTGGAAAATGCGTGTATTTTGCACGCTTGTGGCTTGTGGCCGTGCATGAGTAGGCAAATGCTGACCATTTAAATGCTGAGTGAGCCACACTTGTACGCACACAAACACACACGCACGTCCACACACGCACACAAACACACACTTACTTGCACGCACGTCCTTTTCCAGGCGCTGCCATCGATTTAGAGGCAGCAGCCGCACACTACAGCGCAACAGGAAAGGTCAACAGGAAAAACAAAGCGCTAGCAGCAACGAAAGTGGCCGTAGCAGGGGCAGTGGACGCGCGCAAGTTCTGCTCCCTCATGCAGCTTAAGTACATGAAGGCATTGGCTGCTCCTGGGGAGGCTGTGGGGGTGCTGTGCGCACAGTCCCTGGGTGCGTTGCGTTGCTGTTTGTATTTCATGTTTCATGTGTGTGAACAGTTCATGTGTGTAAGTGCAATTGTGTGTTTGTGTGTGTGTGTGGTGCCATGATTTTGCATATTTTCTATTTATCAGCTATTTCATTGTAGGGAATTCTTAATCCGTGTGACGTATGACGTATGACACATCCCTCTGCCAACAGACGCTCAATGTATCACTTTAAACAACTATTTGACACACACACACACACATACACACACACAAACACACACACACAAATACACACACACACATCACGCAGGCGAGCCCTCCACGCAAATGACCCTGAATACCTTCCACACAGCTGGGCAGGGTGGGGCTGCAAACGTGACCCTCGGAATTCCCCGCTTGCGTGAGATTCTGATGACTGCAGCGGCTAAAATTAAGACACCAGTCATGACGCTACCACTCAGAAAAGGTACTTGAGTGTGGATACGCGTAGGTGCGTGTGTATGTGTATACGTGTAGGTGCGTGTGTATAAGGCTGCCACTCAGAAAAGGAACCTGAGTGTGTGTTCATTTGTGTATATATGAGTACATGTGTGCATGTGCGTATCTGTGTTCAGTTATTGACCAACCCTATAATGGTATTTGTGTGTGAGCAAGCGTTGGAGTTAACAGAGTTAACTAGCGTATGTAAGGTATTGCATTTGTACGTGTGTATTTGTGTAGATGTATGCAATTGTTGCTTACTAACTTAAGATGGTGTTTGCGTGTGTGTGTGCGTGTGTGCTTTTGCGTGTGTGTGTGTGTGCAAATCTTTTGCTTGAGCATATATATATATATTTAACCCTTGACACTGGGGCATTCATTAGCGTGCAGTTGCTTGGTGGGCGGTTGCGGCGGTTGCGTTTAGCAGAGTGCCTTGCAGGCATTAGCCTCACTGAATTACCACAGTGACAAAGGTTCACTTGCTTTCTACCTTCATGCATGCTTGTTCACCCACATGTGCGTGTGACAAAGGTTGACTTGCTTTCTACATGCGTGGGACAAAGGTTCACTTGCTTTCTACCTTCATGCTTGTTCACCCACCAACCTGTGTGTGTGACAAAGGTTCACTTGCTTTCTACATGCGTGGGACAAAGGTTCACTTGCTTTCTACCTTCATGCTTGTTCACACACCTGTGCGTGTGTGTACATGCATACATGTCTTGTTCACCAACCTGTGCGTGTGTGTACATGCATACCTACATGCTTGTTCACCAACCTGTGCGTGTGTGTATACTTGCGTGTGCAGGCCTGGCGTTCAGTGATGCGCAAGTGCTGGGTGGGCGGTTGCGGCGGTTGCGTTTGGCAGAGTGCCTTGCAGGCATTAGCCTCACAGAGGTACCAGTGACAAAGGATGTCAGCAAAGGCTACGTGCGGCGCTACACAGCCACCCTGAAATTCTTTGGGTAAGCAAGTGTGTGGGGGCATGTATGTGTATGTGTGTGTGTGTGTGTGTGTGTGTGCAAACATGTGTTTTGAGGTGTTTGAGCAGTTAGATCACCGCCCCCTCTACAAATGTTTACTAGGGGCGGTGATATAAGAAAAATACAATATTCGGTTACATGGGGATACCTTTTTACTCGTGACTAGCTTTGCGCAGATGAGACTTATTGATAATGGATAATTGTGTGTATCACTGAAATGATGCTCGGCTCTTGGTAGCAAACATTTGACAAAACATGAAATGTGAATGTGGGTACTGACCGCACGCTTGCAGCACCTCTCAGTACCCACCCAACTACAATCCGTTTTCCAAAGAGCGGTCTTGTATCGCTGAACCGGTGATGAGTCGTTTGTTAGTCTCGCAGAATTTTGTCGATCACGCAATGACTGAAATGTGAATGTGGATACTGACTGCGCACTTGCAGCCCCTCTCAGTACCCCCCTGAATACCGGCTGTCCTTCAAGGAGCTATCTGACACCTTTGCCGGAGATTTTTGTGCGAAGCTCAAGCTGGAAGTGGAGAAGGAGGTGCGTGTTGTGGTTTGAAGTGCAGAGGATTGCCAGCAACTGCTTGGTGTATTTGCTTACATGCTGCGCACAGTTTTGTCACCGTGTACATGCTGCGCACAGTTTTGTCACAGTTTTGTCACAGTTTTGTCACAGTTTCGTCACCGTTTTGTCACCGTTTTGTCACCGTGTACATGCTGCGCACAGTTTTGTCACCTTCATGTATCTTCATGCACATACTAGAGCTTTCCAGGAGTGTGTGTATGTGTGCGACGTACTAACGAAAGAAGTGTATGTGTGCGACGTAACAACGAAAGAAGTGTATGTGTGTGACGTAGTAACGAAAAAAGTGTATGTGTGCGACGTACTTTCTAACAAAAGAAGTGTATGTGTGCGACGTACTAACAAAAGAAGTGTATGTGTGCGACGTATTAACGAAAGAAGTGTATGTGTGCGACGTATTAACAAAAGAAGTGTATGTGTGTGACGTACTTTCTAACAAAAGAGGTGTATGTGTGTGACGTAATATCAAACGAATTGTGTGTGTGTAAGAAAATGAAATATCCACTTTGGTACCATATCGCTAATGTTCTCAGGTGCCTATGCACCCTTACTCCACCTTCATGCACCTTATTAACTTAATGCATCAAAGAGATTGAATATCACGACGGCCGTAGAAACCACTCCCCCCATATGAACTGTGGAAGAGGAGCCACTTTGGCACCCGCTTCACTTCCGGGTTCCTGATTAGGTGCTGCATTTGTACATTCTTTGCGGCGATTCTTGTGTGCATTGAGGAGGAGGGCTTGCGTGTGGTGACTACTGTCACCGCTTTGTACACAGGATGTGTGTGTATGTATGTGTGTGTGTATGTGTGTGTGTGTGCAAAAGTCATCTGTGTGTGGTGCACAGTTTCTGGTGCTTTGAGGAGGAGGGGTCACGTGTTTTGACAACCGTCACTGCTTGGTACATAGAGTGTGTGTGTGTGAAAGGCGTAGGGTTGTGGTGCACGTTTTGAGGTGCTGTAAGGAGGAGGGCTTGCGTGTTATGACAGCCGTCACTGCTTCGTTTGTACAAAAGTCGCAAGTGTTTTGTGCACGGTTTGAGCAGGTAAAAGAGGAGGAGAGGCATGTCACGTGCTTTACCACACTTGTGTGTGCGTGGTGTTTTGAGCATAGCTTTGACTGGAAGTGGGGGAGGAGGGGGGGGGCCTACATATAAACGGTGTATATACAGTACTTTTGGCAGGAAAATCACCAATATACGGTCATATACGGTGTATATCTATACGGTTCTGGCCAATCCCGCAAAGAAGGAATGCATGTGCATAGGTGTATATGAGGGAGCAAGTGATGGGTTCCTAAGCCCCATGTGCTCGCGAACATTCATGTGTTTTGTTAGTGAACTTTCACTTCCACCATGCGCACAGATACATACTCACACAAGCACTCACACACAAACACACACACACACATACACACACGCACACACAATCAAGCAGGTACGTAAGAAAGGGGGTAGCAGTGGAGCGAGTGCAAGCCTGCGCATCGGCAAGCTGGACGTGTCAGCAATGGGGGGAGAGGAGGGAGCCGCTGGCAGAGCAGGCGGGGGCGATGAAGGTGCGTGTGTTTTGCAGGGGATGCGGTAGTGCGTGTATGTGTGTGTTTGGTATGTGGTTGGCATGCATTCACAACACACACACACACACACTCACACACACACACACACACACACACACGCGCGCACACTCACACACGCGCAGACACACACGCACACACACACACATGCATGAACACATAGGCACAAACGAGCATCAGTGATTCTCACACACCTCATAACAAAACCCGTTCATGAAGGAGAAGGAGAGGGGGGAGGCCCAAAGCGTGGTACTGCTGCCAAACGCGTGCGTGAGGACGCTGAGGAAGGGGAGGAGGATGGGGAGGAGGAGCCTCGGGAAGAGGACGAGCAGGATGATGCTATGCAGGAGGGAAAACAGAGGTTCAGAGGTACGTCAGTGCGTCAGTATGAGGTGGTGTGTGTCCTCTCTCTTCATTTCTCTCTCTTCTCTCTCTCTCTCTCTCTCTCTCTCTCTCTCTCTCTCTCCCTCTCCCTCTCTTTTTTTCACACACACACACTCACACACACAAACACACACACACACACAAACCACACAATTCATGACGCACACAATACATGTGAACATACGCAGGGCCTTGAAGTAAGCCTAAGTCTTAATCAGCTTGACCCCTGCGCCCCCTTGGTTGAGGTGAGAGACCCTTTTCAGATGTGTGTGCAGGCGTATGCAGGGCAAGTGTGTGTGTGTGTGTGTGTTTGCAGGTATGTGTGCATGCAATGAGAGTGCATTTGTGCAGGTGCGGGTGGGTGCCTGATTGCAAGCATGTGTGTATATATGTTTGCGCTCACACTTGCAAATGCTGACGTTGACGTGTGTATGAGTACATAAGAGTGGTTGATTGAGGCAATAAGCATATGACTGGCATGCACAAAGCGTTGTGGGGGTCTTGAGTCTGCTGAAGAGGAGAAGAGGGGTTCCAGCACTCGTGCAAATACAAATCTGCTCTTTGTGGTTGCGTACGTCTTCAAGGCAGCATTGTGGCTAACTGGTATCAGTGCACCATACGTGTGTGGATGTGGATGGCACCCAGATAAGACGACCCCAAGGGACCAGTAAGCCTGTAATTGAAAGCACGTGTCTGTCACAGATTGTGTGTTACTTGTACAATGTAATGGTGCTTGATCCAGGCTGGGGTGCATATAGTAAGGTTAGCTCGGCCTTCACTTTGGCTGCTCCTGTATATGCATCACTTTGTCAACGCACACACACATGCCCACACACACACGCACGCTCAATTACACACACACACAAACAAATATGCATGCTCGCACAGGCAAACTGGATTTTTGGTGCAGCGTCGGTGCGTGTGTGTGCTAAGCACGCAGCCAAGGCGCTTGACTGGCTGGTAGTGCAGCCAGAGGTGCTGTGGATGGATATGCAGCAGAGCATGAAGAGCAGGGACTTTCAAGCAGGGATGATGGTGCAGGACGAGGTACAGGAGACGCCGCTCACAGGTGAGGGCGTATTTGTGCTCGTGTGTATGTCAGGGAACTCCAGGGGGTTTGAAAAACCTTCAGTTTACCCTCACCCCCAAATTTTTTTGTGCAGGACGCCCTCAGCCGGTATCCCCCAAAGTAAAGTAATAGGTCTTGAGTTGTAGGCAGCGTTGCATAGAAGAGGCTGAGAAGTGCCCGACCACCCCCATCTTAATGATGAATAGTTTGGTGGTCAAATAATGAGGGTTCTACCTTCATTCATCCATTTGGAGAGTCCCCGTCCTTCGCTGATCCCTAATTTGCAGGCAATGCCAAGAGGCACCTTAACGATGAATCGTGGTGGTCAAATAGTAGGAAAACATTCAGTTCTCCAAAAGTCTCTGTCCTTCGCTGATCTCTAATCTGCAGGCGATGCCAAGAGCCACCTTGACTTGGCCAAATACTGGAAGAAAGGGCTAACCGGCAAAGGGCAGGTGCGTCAGAGCCTTGTTTGCATCGTGTGTGGAGTGCTCTCAGATATTTGTCAAGGAGGAAATGTGACAGTGCCCTTCCATTCTTGTGCTGCATTCGGCAGTCATGGGCTGCACCTCGATGTGGGGTGAGCGTGCAGGCTGGTCACTGGTCAGATAAAAATGCTTACAGTGAATGTTCAGGATTCTGCTCAATGCTTTTGCTGACCAGCTCCATCCTAGAATCCCACCGATGTGATGCTTTTGTTGTGTGTGTGTGTGCGAGTGTGTGTGTGTGTGTGTGTGTTTGTGTGTGTGTGTGTGGGTGTGGGTGTGTGAGAGAGTGTGTGTGTGTGCCTGTGCCTGTGCATGTGTGCATGTATGCATTGGCCTGTGCAGCTTACCGTTTTCCTGTAGATCCCTTTCTGCTTTCCAGCAATTGCTGACCAACAATTCAACATAGCTCACCCTACGTGCCTTCCTCTTTCTATAAACTGCCTGCAGATAAGTGGCGTCACGGACACAGGTGGGGCACGTTTATATGTATCTGCAGTGAGAGTGTAACAGGGTCTGCATTTCAGAGTGGGCATAGTTGTATACGTGTATGTACCAGTTTACAATCAGATTCCCCTGCTAGAGGTCACTGTGCTTGTAAGGTTTTGGCCGTTCATTTTGTCCTGGTGCTATATATGTTGCTATGAGCAGCAGTTGCTTGAGGCTACTGATGTGTGTGTGATGTGTGTGTGTGTGTGTGTGTGTGTGTGTGTGTGTGTGTGAGAGAGAGAGTGTGAGAGCATGTATCAATTGCCCTGTGTGGTGCTGTGAGGCTGCTGCTGCTGTATTTGTTGCATGAGTAGCCAAACCTAGGTCATTAGGACAGCAGTTATGCGACCCAGGATGCTGCGACAGATCAACAGAGCTGCATAGTTGTGGGGTCTGGGAAGCTGTGACAGGTCATTACAACCTCAAAGACTGTAATCCATAGGCTGCACAACAAACTCACTTTGTAGCTTTGGATTCTCAACATTGTATTGCCCGCCCGTAACAAAACCAGTCGTGATGAATGATCAATCATGCAACGCGGCACACACCCACACACACGCGTGCACACACACACTCACGTGCACACACACACTTGCATACTCATACACACGCACACGTGCACACACACTTGCATACTCTCACACACACTCACACACACACACACACGTGTTCACAGGGCTTGACATGGACTCTTGCCATCTGTGGGATCCTGAGTTTGTTGATTACCAGACAAAGACATCCAATATCCAAACAGTGACTGGGGATGACCTAGGCTCTAGCAGCCAGGAGTTCATACAATTTCGAAGTGCTAACCACCGCAAGGTACGTGGACTTTGGCCGCTTTGTGTTTACGTTCACCCTTCTTCGTTGTTCCCTCTTGTGTGTGTGTGTCTGTCTGTCTGTGTGTGTCTGGTCCTGCTTAGTAAAGCAAACGTGACTAAGAGGCACAAGCGTACTCCTTGGCAGTAAAATAATGAAAACATGTGCAATTCAATGGAGCTCTAGGTGTACCTCGCATTTAAAAAGTCAGCTAGGGGCGGCATGTGTACAAAGCAGAATTTTAAGCAGGTTACCAGGTTTCTTCAAAACGCAAAATACCAACTACCGGGTTTGTATAAATCCACACAGCCCACAAAGTCTCACTGATTACGTTCACAGCCATATGAACATGGATTACGTACAGCCACAGGCAGCACACAGCCCTATACCTGTACACCACGCAAACAATAGATGTCACGCTTGTGCACAAAGCTTAGAGTTTAGAGTTTACAAAGTAAGGCATCAGTCAAAACGTGCGACTGCTAGGCACAAAGCTTAGGGAATATGTGATGCGCTGGGTGAGGCATGCTACTAACACTGCAAAAAGATGCTCCGTATAACACTGCAACACCTCTGCCTCTGCAGGACAACCCCTGATTTTTAGCCGGCATCAGACAGGACAACTCCAGCCTAGTAGTACACACACACACACTCACACACACACACACACACACGGACTCACACAAGGAGTCACACACGCGCGGTGCCAGCATCCCTTCATATGACCCTATGCAGGTCGACTCCTACTTCTTCTTCGGCAACAGAGTGGACGACTCCAACCACGGCACGCACGTGGCTAGCACACTAGCAGGCAGCCCATGGGACCCCAAGACTGGAACACCCTTCGACCCCTTGGTGAACCCAGACTATGCAACTGGTGTGTTTTCCCCCCTCATTCACACACCACACACACACACCTACACCCCTACACACATGCACACATACACATGCACGCACGCACGCAAACGCACATGTATACACTCATGCATGTACACAAACGCACATCCCAGGCATTGCACCAGAGGCGCGCCTGTCTTTTTTTGACATTGAGAGCAGGCAAGATGCAGAAGATGGCAGCCTGGACATTCCCAGGGGTATAAACATGTTCCATGCCATGTACAAGCAGGTACGAGGAGCGCACATGTATAGGGTTGGCCAGAACGTTGGGTATACGGTGCAAATACGGTATTTTTGGCAGGAAAACCACCAAATATACGGTCATATACGGTGTATATATACGGTGCTGGCCAACCCTACTTAACAGCCATGTGCAGTGCACACATGCACATTCACATACACTCCCTCTGATCTGATCTTTTGGACTCCATCTTAACGTTATGTGGTCACTTGTTCTCATTACATGAAGGTTTTGTGTAAGCAGCAACTTGTGCTCAGGAACAAGTGCTTACAGCTGCTGAGGTAGCCGGGTCTTGACCTTATGATCCCCTCGGGACTTTAATAAAAAATTAGTTTGATCTGAGGGTCTATAGGGGCATTTTAGGTGGTCAGGTGTCTTTGGCACATGTGCATTTGCTTGAGGCTGCTGATTTGTGTGTGTGTGTGTGCGCAGGTGTGTGCGTGTGCTTGTGTGTAACTACTTTTCTTGTCCTTTTTGCTCTTTATAATCTGCTCTCATGTTAAACCCTTCAGTTGTTTAACACCACTGCCCTGCCCTGCCCCATGACCTACCTGACCTGCTGAGCCGTTCTTCAGAAAGACAGAATTGCGAGGGTGCTCACCACCCGCCCACAAACATTGGCTTACAATCGCCAAAAGAAAGGAAACTGCTGAAACAATGAAAAACCAAGGAACCAAAAGGAAAAGGATATTCACAGAGGGGGTTGTTCCTGCTGCTGCCCAGGCCTGGCCTGAATAGCTATGGGCTCAAGGATACGACCATACGTACCATAAACTACAAAGTTACCAAAGTCCTCTCCCTGAGATCTAGAACGAAGCAAAGAACGAGAAATAGAGCCTACTGCTTGTCGGTGTAGACAGGCAAAACGACACCAATCAGGCTCGTCAGCGTGGCCTGTGCGCGTGCAGCCACGCACGCGCAGCGTGCGCAGCACGTAAACACAGATGGTGTTGTTCTGCTTTGTGCAATTGCAATTGCAGTCCTGTGCCACATGCAGGTGTGATTGGGGAGAAGGGGGGGGGGTTGCTGCCGCACCATCCAAGAAACACATTATACATGATAAGGAGAGTGTCTAGAATCCAGCTAGATAAGTGGACGAGTGTCTGTCACTGTCTCTATCACTGATCAGCAACTCGTGCACCTGTTACTGTCTATAGCTGATCAGCAACTCGTCTACTATTGCTATCTATAACTGCAGGGGGTCCGTGTGATCAGCAACTCGTGGGGAGGCAGCACAGGCTCCAGCTCCAGCTCCCTGTGCACCCTGTATGATGCGTACTCCTGGTTCCTGCAGGACCTCACGCTTCTTGCTGCAGCAGGTAACCTGCCGCTCTGTGTATGTGTGCATGTGTGTGCGTGTTGGTTGTGATGAGAGCATGTGTGTGTGTGTGTGTGTGTGCCTGCGTGTGGGGTATGGTCAGGTGTGTGTTGTGTGTGTGTCAGCCATATCATGTGTGCTTCAAGAGTCCTACAAGATGTCTTAGGTGCCCATCCCTTGCAGCAGACATGCTGCAGTCTTACAAATGCCCCATTTGAGCTACCGACTGCAGTAAGCACGTGAGCACAAGAGCGTGTGTACATATGAAAGCACAAGCATAGACTGGACGGGCTGACTTGTGAGCATTGGGTGACGCACACATGAGTTAGGCAAAGATGAGCTGCTTGCAAGCAATGAGTGCTACACACAGTAGTGATGCGGTTTGGGCTGCTTGCAAGCAATGGGTGAGGTGCAGGCCGCATTTGTCAAGCCCAGGCCATTCAGGGTGCTTTTTGAATGGATTGAATGCATAGGCTAACACACACACGCACACACACATGCACACATACCAACTGGATACATGCACACAGTTACTCACACACATACACATGCGTGTACGCACTGCTCAACTTGATGCATGCACAGTCACTTATGCACACAAATGTGTACGCACTAACTGACTGGATGCATGCACACAGTCACTTACGCACACACACACACACACACACATAGACACATGTGCACACACGCCTGCTGGGCCACTTGCAGGCAATGAAGGGACTTCAGGCAGTAGTGGTGACGGGTTGAGTGTTGTAGATTTGTTCCGAGGCACAATGAGCGTCCCTGGGAGCTGCAAGAACGTAATGGTGAGCATGCCACTATGATGTGTGGATGGATGTGGCACAAATGTGTGTGGTTGTGGATGTGGCCTAAGTATGTGTGGATGTGGATTTTGATGTGGATGTGGCCTAACTATGTGTGTGAATGGCCTTGTGTGTATGGCCTGTGTGTATGGCCTAACTATGTGTGTGTCGATGTTGATGTGGCTCATCCATGTGTGGACTGGTAATTTGTGATGTACATGTCAATGTGACTGGTGTCTTGATGCATCTACTTGCATGTGCGTGTTCTGCATGCAAAACCAATCTTTGTGAGCAAGAACACATCTTGCTAAAAGTCTCAGATGAGTTGGACACGAAGTCCACCGCACTTGACCTTGACTGTGCATGCAGGCACAATGCCTTATGCGTGTGCTGGCTTTTGAGCGTGCACACAAGCACATCACACACGTACTCACACATACAGACACACAAGCTCACCCAAAACAAACACACGTGCAGTCTGTGGGAGCAGCTGAGAACTGGGCTGGGGACTTCACAGACACGATCAGACTGTTGGACCCAAATGACAATCAGGTTGGCAGGGAAAGTGCTTAGAGAGGGATGCGTCGTTTACACACAAAAGCATGAAATGGATGTGAGAGCAAGCCTGTAACTGTCTCAGGTCAATTGGTGCCTAGCTTAACTCGTGCTTGACCTGCCTGTGCCATGGTGAGTCGTAGTGCCTGCTGGGTCTCCTGTGTGCAGACTCTGTGCTGTTCTGTGACTGTTCCTTACGCAACGGCGTGTGCGCCTTTTGAGTGGTGCAAGTGTTGGGCCAGAGCGCTCCATGCTTCTTGTGCGTGTTATGGGCGGCATATTGGCTTGAGTGCTTTCCGCGTCCGCGCTTATTGAGGTGACCCTGTCCATCTATGTGAGGACAAAATCCTGTTTGTGGGGTTGATGCGTGCGTCTGTGTACGCCTTGTGCTTGTGTGTGTACGTTTTCGTGCTTGTGTGTGTACGTCTTTGTGCTTGTGTGTGTACGTCTTCATGTTTGTGTGTGTACGCCTTGTGCTTGTGTGTGTACGTGTTCGTGCTTGTGTGTGTACTTCTTTGTGCTTGTGTGTGTACGTCTTCGTGCTTGTGTTTGTACGCCTTGTGCTTGTGTGTGTACGCCTTCGTGCTTGTGTTTGCATGTATGAGTTTAGGTATGTGGCAAAAAGTAGTCCCTGCTTCCTGCACCTGCCGCGTTATGCTGCAGCTCATGTATGTCTGTGTATGTCTGTATCAGCCCTTCTGATGGCTTCTTCTTCATCAAAAGTTGTGATAACACAATACAGTTCAAGTAGGAAGTGAGCTTTGCTAACCAACCAGTCAGGACGTTGCATGATCACGGGCTATGTGGTTGGCTCTCGTACATAATGGCCCATGATCGGCACGTCAGAGGAATTGCACACATCACCTCATGTGTGTCCAGGTCAACCCCCCCAATGGCTTCTTCAAAAGGTTGACCAACGTGATTGAGTACGCAGTGGAGTTTAAGGTGAGCTCCATTGCATCTCCGTTGTTCACCTGCAGACTCTTTCTTTGTCGATGCCATTTTGAATTTAAAGCACCACTTCTAACCTTAAAACTTCAAGCCAGGCATGCTGGCTTAAGACTTCCCAAGTAGCTCGACACATAAAAATGTTGAATTGCCACCAACTACTTATTACAAACCCTCCCAGATTATTCATCTTATCTGATAGAACCCATCGGCAGTTCGTGTGTTTGTGTGTGCATGTGTGCATGTGTGTATGAATGTGCAGGCAAGTTCCTTGACCTCTACACAAGTTTCGGTGGCCGGATAAAAAATGTACACAAGGCCTTGCACTTTGCAAATTGCTTGTCACAAATTTAACATCACGCATTCAGCAGTGCAGGGTTTTAAATACAAAAGGACATCCGATCAACGAGTGCAGGGTCACAGATTAACGTCACGTCTTTCATAAGTGCAGGGCTTCAGATACAGGGACACATGCGTTCCACTCACAAGTGCAGACATGCTTTCCTCAATGTCCTGTGCAAACAGGCATATGACACCGACGGCGTAGAGAAGGGAAAGCACCTTCTTCGCTTGGGCCTTGATGTCTTTGACTGGTCGGGCCAGTCCAGTTTGTCAACCCTCAACACAGAGCTCGAGGTGAGCTGCATAGGACTGTTGATTTTCTTAGCTGTTAGAATCTGTGCTTTTCTTGGGCTGATTCAAAATGCGCAGCACAGAGCTTGAGGTGAGCTGCACAGCCTCCTAGCTTTCTTGAGATGTTCAAAAACCCTGAACACAGAGTCAGAAGTGAGCTACGTGACCTTTTTCCTTTTCTTGATCTGTGTCACTAAGGAGCAAGATTGGTGCTAGGCTCCTATGCACAGAGCGCAGAAATAGTTTGGTACTGTTTGAGTCAAAGAGCTTTTAGGGCACGGAAGTGTTCAATGTCACGGGAGAATGAATATGCACCCACACATCTGTTCTTTTGTATATTATGCCTAGCAGCCCTTAGACCTCCCACGATAGAATTTAAAAGCTGGGCCCTCTCTCTATAACATGACATTACTTTATTAAAATTACATATTACGTGCTGTGTGATATTAATATTAATATAGCATGGTGCATAATGTGTGCGTCCCCCATTCCCTTGCACAGCACGCATTGGGGTTTATCTATTTGGTGCATTACTAAAACTCTTATCAACCGCACTTTATGGTATTCATTTTGCGCATCACATGCATTACGTGCTCACAGTCATATAGACACTCTCTCACTTCCTCTCACAAACACACACACACACGCACACACTATGCAGGTTGTGAAGGCCGACCCTGCAAACGCCTGCAGCGCGGTGGACAACCAGGCAGGCAAGGTTGTGGTGTTCGATGCCAGCCAAAGTTGCACAACCAAAAATCAGGGGGACAATGTCATCAGCGCGGAAGCAGCAGTAGGTGGGTCAGATTCAGTGCGGCGCCAACTCAAGTCTAGAGTCTGTTGCGTTGCTGAAAGCCACAATTTTGCAAAGTGGACTTCAGGCGTCTTCAATGCAAAGCATCTTTGCATTTCGTTGCAGGCATGATGGTAAACTTCTTACGTGTGACGTCTGATTAAACTTCTGACCAACACACTACATCTGCAATTTTTGCAGGCATGATGGTGGACACTGATTCCGACATTGAGGCTGGCTTTTTTGTGAGCCTCGCTGACACTTCAAAGCCTTTTGGCCACATCAGAGGATCTGCAAAGTGAGTCACAAGGAATGTGTGTGTATGTGTGCGTGCGTGTGTCAGGGAATTTCAGGGGGTTTGGAAAACCTTATTTTTCCCTCACCCCAAATTTTCTTTTGTGCGAGACGCCCTTAGCTGTTTTATCTTAAAGGGAAGAAATGTGCAGCCACGCCACAATTTCCTTCACAAGATCTGTGGATAAGTAAGGGTAAATGTTTGCCTGGGCTGCTGGTGCTTCCAAGCGTTTAGACGGCCACAGCAACGTCAGACATTATGTGCACGCACGGCAAGCACATCACAGACGCGTGTGCGTGCATACATGTGCTTGCTTAAAATACTCGAAGTTTCGTCAACATGTAAAACAATCTCTCGTGCCGATTATGATAATAACAACACCACAGGCAGCGGAACTTGAACAGCATCGATATTTCCATGAGCAAGCACACACATACTAGTCACACACACACAGATAGATGCACACACGAGTGTGTGCACCCGTGCATGCATAGTGCAGACACGCACGTTACAACATGCATACTTGCGCAAGTGCACGAGTGCCATATACGCCTGCACGCGCATTCGTAGGGTTGGCCAGAAACGTATAAATATATGCACCGTATATTTGGTGATTTCAAGCCAAAAACACCGTATGTACACCGTATATATATTATATGGTTCTGGCCAACCCTATGCATACGGCAAGCACAGCACAGACCCGTGCTTCCATATGCATGGCCTGTACTGCTGTACACGCGCGTCTCACACATACGCAAGATGAGTGCATGCCAGCCGCACATGTCTTGGAGATGCTTTGAAAAAGCAATGAGCATCACAACTCCAGAGCAGGGACCTAGCTGCCGCTCTTAGGCTCATGAGGCCTTCTTGCTGCCGCTCTTGGGCACATGAGCACATGAGGCCTTCTTGCTCCAGCCTTGGGCACATGAGGCCTTCTCTCACCCCCTCCCTGGAATCCCGGAACACGTTACCATTCCAATTTCATTTTGCTCGGGGCATATCCTGGGAGTTGCATTACAATTTAATGTGGGAGCCCGGGGCCTCCGGCCTCGGGCATTTTCTCCGGGAAGCCCGGCCTTGACCTTGTAAATTATGGCCTCCAGGCAAAGCCAAGTTTTGTTTAGTAGGTGCGGTGCCCGCATAGGATTAATTTCCTGTGTGTGTGTGTGTGTGTGTGTGTGTGTGTGTGTGTGTGTGTGTGTGTGTGTGTGTGAAGCGGTAAAAGCATGAAAGGAGTAGAAACAGACGAGATCTTTTTAAATTGTCAATTAATCTGTTTAAGTTCGCTGATCATACACACATCAGTGGGATATTGGGCAACATGGGAGGCCAATCCTGACTTTGTGCAGACATTGTCAAAATAGCTGCATGGCGCAAAAA
>Ga0307947_1000105_pt1:42500-47706 | contig 47706 bp, 59 predicted proteins | sample OrgLakmetagen232_FD_201840 | JGI IMG/M metagenome (GOLD analysis project Ga0307947, IMG submission 201840) | Saline water microbial communities from Organic Lake, Antarctica - #232 | ecosystem: Environmental > Aquatic > Non-marine Saline and Alkaline > Saline | place: Antarctica...
TGTGGGTGTATGTTTTTTTTAGGGCAAGCCTTTTGCATCGTAAGACGCATGATGCGAGGGTGGAGCGTGCATGCATGCATGCATATCAACAGCAATCTGTGTGTGTGTGTGTGTGTGTGTGAGAGAGAGAGAGAGAGAGAGAGAGAGAGAGAGAGAGTGTGAGTGTTTGCGTTTGCTGCATGTGGGTGTGTGTTCAAAAGTCAAAGGGGTATCATGTTAGGTAAGTAGCAAGGCGTGTGTTGCAAGTGGACCTGAGAGCAATAATTTGGAGGGTTTGACAGAGGAGCCTTTTGTGTCAGGTGGGCAGGAAAATGTGCATTGCAATTGAGAGTGTGCTCAGGATTCGAAAGGTTGATCAAAGGTTGTTTCAAGGTTACTATCGGGTTCTTCATGTCAGGTGGGCAGGGAGGCATGCGACATCTTCGCTCTCCCATCAAAGTAGCCCACAAACAGCCTGAACCTCGTGAACAGGGTCTGTCAGAGAAGTGTCCTAACAAACAAACAAGCATAAAAGCACACACACACACATTGGTACAAGCGTTCATCAATGCCCAAACGTCAGTTGCAACACACTTTTTTAATTATAATACAAAGTAGTTCTTTAAAAAGGAGCAAAGAAGGCAGTTCCTTTGGGCGTGTGCGCTTGCAAGCAAGGGTTGTGAGATGTGGGTGACTGTGAACGATGTGGGCAAATGGTGGACGGTGTAAAAGAGGGGGGTTGTTGTCAGTGTGGCTGCTGTATGTAAAAAGGACGGCAAGCAGTGGGAGAGAAGGCATTTTGTTATCGGCTTTTTCCATCCCAAGTAGAGGCGAGAGGTGCCTATGCCCACTGCTGTATATTGTGGCAGTAGCTGTGCTTGATGTAAGTTACACCTGAACTGTGGCCAACCCCACCAACAACCTTGACAGTGGTGTTTCACTGTCGCTTCCTCATCCGAAACAGGGGCTGACCCCATCGACAGCATCGACAATTTGCACTCCACTATCGACCCCAAAAACAATTTTGACGACATGCACTTCACTATTGACCCACGAACAATTTTAAGAACATGCACTCCACCATCAAGCCCACCAACACATTGACAGCACGTGCTTCACTGCTGCCCCTTCACCTGCACCGTGGCCGACCCCACCAACATTGGCAATATGCACCTCACTGGTACTGCTCTACCTGCACAGTGGCCAATACCACCAACAATCAAGTGTACGAGGACTTCCGGAACAGCACAGTGGATGCCTTTCGAAGCAGGTACTGCTGGTGGCGTGCTGTGCTGTGCACCCATGCCTTTGCCTGTACGTGTACACGCACCTGCAAACACTCACACACACACTCACACACACTGCTGGTGACGTGCAGTGCACTCATGCTTTTGCCTGTACGTGCACCTGTACATGCCGACACACTCACACACACACAAAGTTACACACACTGCTGGTGGCGTGCAGTGCAGTACACTCATGTTTGCCTGTACGCGCGCGCACATGCTAAAACACACACTCACACACACACTCACTCTCACATACACACACTGCTGGTGGTGTGCACTGCACGTATGCTTGCCTGTACACGCACACGCACACACAAACACACACTGTCATCAAAATGGCGAGCTGTGCACTTCCATCCACTTACTGCAAAGTTAGACATGTACACGCACAGACACAGCACTCGTACACACACACCACCTCCCTTTCCTCCTTATCTCCCCCTCCAACAGGATGTACTCCTTCATCTCATCACCCATGAAAGACCTTGCTGTGATGCTGATTTATACCTACACCAATTTCCTCCTTTTTCCCCCTCCGACAGGATGGATTCCTCCATCGCATCGTTCGTGACCTTGCGCAATGCTGTGATTGAGCGCTCTGTGCGCCGCAACAGGCAGCTGCTGGGAGAGCCTGGCTTCCTCATCGTTCAGGTGAGGGAGCTGTGTGTGTGTGTGTGTGTGGTAGTGCTGTGTGCAACCTCGCAAGTGTTTGTGTATATATTTGTGCATGCGTATGCAAATGTTGAGTGTGGTTGTGTGTGTATTAAAATCACACTGCCCATTGCCGTGCATGATGGCACGCTCATACACATCAAGACTTCAACACATACTCATTTCTCATTATCGTACGCACATAGTGTAATATGCACCATATGGTGTCTTAACTCTCCTTGCCTGCCTCCCATGCACCCGTGCAGGTCCTGTTCTAAGTTGCATTCTCAAATATACGCGTACAAGCACGCACGTGCACGGACACGTACCCCCTACATACGCACACACTCTCACAAACACACAAACATACACACACACTCACACACACACACACACACACATATGTGACCCTCACACCACACCTGTTTTTTTAACTCCTGCAGTATCTGTTTAAGGGTGCAAGCGGTGTTTCCTCTGAAGCACTGCGGGATCACATCCACAGCTTTGCCGCCATTGATCTGACTGGCTCTAGTATTGACGACTACTTTGGCGACAACTTTGCAAGCTCTGTGAGTGCTTTCATTATGTTATGGAGAACGGAAACATTCCATGGTGTCCACACAAATGTTTAACTCCTTAGTAAATCTAACCCTAAAGCACGACTTCTCCCTTACATACTATTAGGCAATGTTCCACTCTTCCTTTTTGGGGGGCAAGCACGATCCAACTCACTCCTGTATGAGCTTTATCCCAAAAGTTGTGTCTGTGTGACATGTTTGTGTATGTGTGCACGTGCACGTGCACGTGCATATCTCCATCACAGCAGTGGAAGAAGAGGTAACCCTTTCAAACTCCATCCTGTGCTCTATGTGTGCACGTGCAGTACTCCGTCACAGCCGTGGAGGGAGAGGTGTTGCCTGCGTACGAGCTCTCTGACGTGTACAGCCCCCCCCCTCCCTCACGTCAGGTGGAGGGTCGCAGCCTGCGCATCCAGATGGGCCTCTCAGCTTTGCTGGGATGCCTGCTGCTGTGCTGCATGCTTATGTAAGATGGGCACGCTAGTGTTTGCGTACGTGAGCTTTGTGTGTTGTGTCCGAGGCGTGCACTGTTCAGAGAAGCCTGCTTGGGTGAGACACGCGTCCCTGTGTAGGAGTAGTGGCATGCCATTGAGAGCTGCCTCTCCCAGCAGCCTGTGTTTTTTTATCGCTTCATGGGCCACTTAACTTTACCTTTCTTACCTTTGCTTCTGCGTGCGGCTGTGCATATTTGATGGTGGCTACTTGAAGGGAGAGAAGGGTCTGTCTGAACTGCTTTGACTGTACATGTGCAGCAGAGGGTCAAGGGGGGGGTGCTGCTGTTGGCAGCGCGCGATTCTAAACAATGTGAGGGCCTGAGACCTATGATGCTAGTTCTGCCCGAATTTTGTGGGCTTCAAGTACAAAGGAGGGTCACGAGCACCACTTCAAAATCAAGGTTTGGCTAGTTGTGTATATAGAGGGCTATGCTCCGGAACAGGAAGGGTGGCTTTTGTGAGGAGGTGCCGATTCCTTATTTATTACCTGCATGTGCTGAAGTGTTCTATTGCGAGGGCATGTAGAGATTACTATGCTACTGCCAGGTCTCGACAGCAGCCCAGCCTATCTGGGGTGCAGCGGTTCTGAGGGCATCAATTTTTACTCTAATGCTAAAGTGCAGCGTTCTGGTTGTCGCCGTTGCGGTTGTTGGCAAGTTGTAACAGCTGCGGTTTTAAGTTTGTAAATAGCAGTGCGCGATTGATTGTACCAGGGTCGAATTGCTGAAGAACTCCGAGCCTGCGTGCTGCACTTCTTCACAGAGGTCCCGGCCTCAAGTGCGATGTTGTGTGGTATACTACCTATAAATTACCGTGTTTCGTGCGAGTCAGAGGTCCATGACTCTCTTGTACTGACCATTTATTCATTGTGATTATTATTGCAAGCAGCGCTCGTATTTGCTATAATAGGCCAGAACCCCCCCCTTTATTTTGGTAGTGGATGAGACATTTTCTTCATGGGCCATTCAAATCCAAGTTTAAAGTCTTTGGGCAGTTTTTGACGCAACGATGCTTCGTCTGCCAAAAGGAAAGCGGAAAGCGGTGAAGACATCATACGTGGACTTGGATTTGCTTATTTATTGATTAGAAGTTAGAAGTTAAACACTGGTGGCAGTGAAACCACTCCCAGGAGGCAGACCCACTGACTCAGTCGGAAATATAAGTCCTCCATTACAAAGAGGAACAATAAGTCAAGCAATGGGGATCCAGGAGACCTAAACTTACACAGCATCACAGCATCAAACAATTCACGTTCTTGTCATCCCAACCTATGGTCAATTATGCAGCATGAATAAAGGTAGGCCATGACTCCTCAAGACAGGCCTAGGTTTGTGAATAGTATCCTGGTGGTGCTCACATGTTGTCAATTGATAACCATAACTATCAAATCCAGAAGATAAAGGTTATCAATAAGACTAGCACGTCCAGCTTATTGACCGAAACACATAGAGAAACTGTCAACATTCAACCAGCTACTGCTCTGTCACAAGGTTTATAAGGTTTACCGCTCTGAACTCGTCGCTGCCATGGATGGGCGTTGTCATGAAGTTGTTGTTATCATATTTTCTCAGGACCATCCCTGCGGGTCTCTTTCAACTTGGCCTCGTGGGGGGCTTAAATGTCCCCGGCCTTGGGCTCACATGTGTGGGCCACCCCTTTGGACATTTAGCGTTTCTCGGTTGGTGTGGCTCTCTAGTCTTGGGGTCTCTGTGGGCTTGTGGGGTTCAGTCTAGCCGTTAGCAGCCGCCTCTTTAGGATCTTCGGTCGTGCTAGGCTCCTGCTGGTCGCTGCTCTGATTTTGCCGTAGGCGTGGTGTCTTTGCTTGTTAGGTTGCCTGATGTCCAGAGGTACTCTAGCCTGCCTTCTCTCTGACTCCAACTTCTAAGGTTAGGCCTTTTTCTGTCTGTTCTTCAGACTCACTCTTAGCTTGTGCTCTTGCGAGCGTGGGCCAATTTCTCAGACTGTGGTTTTTCAAGGAGGGGTTTTCTGTTTAGGCAGGAGTTTTCCTTTTCCCAGTCTTATAGGTTTTTTTGGCGAAGCCCCAGTCATGGGGCGCAGCCCCTAGGTTTGGCATGTTTCACGCCTGAGTTCACACCAGTGTGCGCAGGCCCGCCCAGCGCACCCCCCGCCCCCAAAACTTGCACAGTGACCCAGACTTACAAATCAGGCAGCCCTGCGGTGTCAGGGGGAGGGGAGGGGCAGGGGGTGGTGCTGC
>Ga0307947_1000106_pt1:2500-47397 | contig 47397 bp, 57 predicted proteins | sample OrgLakmetagen232_FD_201840 | JGI IMG/M metagenome (GOLD analysis project Ga0307947, IMG submission 201840) | Saline water microbial communities from Organic Lake, Antarctica - #232 | ecosystem: Environmental > Aquatic > Non-marine Saline and Alkaline > Saline | place: Antarctica...
TTCAAAGGCCCTAATGCTCCTCTACAAGGCTGCATGTCGAAACAGGGCGATCCCAACCAAACTTCTGACCATTCGACACAGTAGGCGCCTACACACAAGTACCACTTCAAATTCTGACCACCAAAAATCATCTTACTCGTGCCCCGCAACCCACCTGTATACCAACACCTTACCAAGTTTCCAACGAAAGCAGCCAACCCCACCTGGATGCCACTCTTGTACCCGCCAAACGCTGTCCCCTTCCACTGCCTGCCAGTCACTAGCTGGAAGGGACGTGTGGAGATCTCCTGGCCGGCTCCAGCCACACCAACAATGATGGATTGTCCCCACCCTCTGTGGGCGGACTCAAGGGCAGCACGCATCACCTGTAGTTAAAACACATTGAAATATAGGGCGTGAGTATATGCAGCGCGCACACTGTGTAAGGTGTTGGAATAAAATGCTAGGAGTTAAAGGTGAGCATACGCAGCACGCCACACCTATGCGACACAATCAAAAGGTGAGCATACGCAGCACGCCACACCCATGCGACCAGGGCTGTCGCACTACGCCGTATTTCCAAAAAGACACCGTATAAACGGTACGGTACACGCCGTATCGTATCTTTTACCGTATATTACGGTATGAGCAAAAGTACGGTGCCAAACCGTACAGTTCGGTCCCACCGTACAATACATTTTGACTGTAGGTAGGCCGTCTGGTTCCAATTCCGGCCCAAAACATTTCTTGTCCTTTTGCAACAAGTATATATGAATAAAACACAAAATAATAACCAGGAATCAGGTACCGCGTCCAACTTTGAGTTTCCATGCAAGCCCCTGCTGGGCCCTTCCCCCGAGCTGATGCAGCCCCAACCCAGCCTCAGGGTCGTTCAGGAAGGCATTGTGTGGCGTCAGCACATGGGAGGAGCACATCGGGGAGCAAAAATGGGAGGTTTTGGGGCAAAGAGGCCATTCTGAGGCCATTTTTGCACTGGCAGTGCCAACTCGGCACCGTACCGTACACCGTACCGTATCCTTACCGTATATACGGTGCCAATTTTCAAAAATACGGTAAAAAACGTTCTTACCGTACCGTACTGTATTACCGTACACCGTACCGTACATCGTACTGCAACAGCCCTGTATGCAACACAATCAGATGAAACACTAGGGTGAGGATAAATTTGCGCATGCTCAAGGGCAGCACGCATCACCCAAGGTCAAAGAATGTGCGACACAATCATGAAACACTAGGGTGTGAATAAATTTGCACGTACGGGCACGTGTGATTTCCCACACTGGGCAGAGGTGCACAGTATGCCGCATATCAAGTTTCTACTCAAGGACATGTGAGTGCTACACACATCATCATATCCTATGATTCAGCACTACAGTACAGTCAGGCTAAAAATTGCTTCTAAGAAAATAATTTGATGGGGCATTCTTTTTTGGAGGTGTCAAAGCTTTCAGTACAACCTGCACGTTTCCAATGCACTCGAAGGTGTAGTCACAGCCCCACTCTGTCTTCTCCACTAGCACAGCTTGAATGGGCTTGTCCAGATCCTACATGTGTACGTGTGTGTGTGTGTGTGTGTGTGTGTGTGTGCGTGTGTGTGTGTGTGTATGTGTGTGTGTGTGTGTGTGCGAGTGCGCACGTATGAGTGTGAATGAGCGAGTGTGTATGCAAAGGTGGATGAGTGTATAATATGTACATGTTCTCATGCGTAAAGCAATCACTGACACGTAAAAACGTGCCCTGTGCATACCTAGATGTGAAAGTGCAATGCTGCATTGTAAATTGACCTGTGACCAGCTGCCGTGTACAGTGCGTGGAGACCAAATGAACCTCTGCACCTTAAAATACACACACTACAAGAACTGACTGCCGCTGCACGTTTGTCCTTAGTGGTCTGGAAGGTACGCACTAAGTTCTGGAATGTACGCACTGTGTGTGTTGCTGAAGAGATATCACAGTTCGGCACCCTTGGCTTCAGGCCTAGAGGCATATAACGTACAGACTCAGACATGCAGACATGGCATGCCAGGGTCGCAGGTGTTAAGAAACGATACCCATGTCAAGGAGAGGTTATAGGGCTTTCCTTTTGTTCAGGATTCAAGTGAAGCTTGTAGATTACTAATTCTGATTCAACCTATAAACATAAGCAATACAGAGAGTGGACATGGCAGTTTCCAGCTCTAGGTGCAGCAAGTGGCAAAGATTCAAGCATTCAATTTTACCTTGGGGTTTAAGCACTCATCAGCGCCCCACTCCATGGCAATAGGGAACTTGGCTGGATTGATGTCAATAGCATAGATGTAAGAGGCACCGGCCTGTTTGGCATTAAGGAGGGCACCGTGCGACAGGTAGTTGGAAAAAGAGGATGGGATGGCAAATTTGAGGAGCTGCAAGGAAGAGATTCTTTTTAGTCCACATAGAAAGAGGCAGCGGGTTTGGTGTGGCTGGGAAATTTCCATTGGAAATGCTTTATTGTTAGTGAGGGGCTGATGACATGCGATAGGTATTGGCACAGGAATTAGGAGGAGAAGTCGCAGAAATCTGTGCAGCTTGTATCAGAGGAGTCAGATGCTGGGTGGCTGTGAGATGACAATGCTCTGAAATTTTTCAAACGGATGCTTGGGAGAGATGCTCGGTATTTCACATCAAGAGGCATAATGCCAAAAACGGCTAGACGATGTGCTTTGGAGCGAGCGAGGGAAGAGCGGAAGGGAAGGGATTGCAAAGAAAGGTGCCTGTTTAGCAGGCACAGACAAGGAAGATTTTGTGTGAGAGAGAGAGAGAGAGAGAACGAGAGAGAGAGAGAGAGAGGGAGATAGGGAGAAAGAGAGAGAGAGAGAGGATGTCAATCGACGTAATATCAGAGAGCAACATGCTTGATGGGATATTAATAAAATCAAAAGCACAAGCATGTTTTTGAGACCACGCCCTCTTTCATGATCGCACAGTAATTCAATGGGTGCCTCACCTTTTTGGCCCTTTCAATCACTGCAAGACCAACAGCTCCGATGCCGAAAACAGCCACTGTGGATCCAGGCTTCACCTGAGTTAGTGCAACAGCATCAATACCAGAACGCTTCTTCACTCATATTTAGGCAACAGGAAAATACTGAGCGTGGTTGTTCTGAGCTCAACCTGAGTCCTTCTAACTGAAATGATATGCAACATCCAGAGCTAACCAAGTTCACTTAAGCGAAACAAAATACTATAACCAGGTTCACGTAGGTGAAACAAAATACTATAACCAGGTTCACGTAAGTGAAACAAAATACTATAACCAGGTTCACGTAAGCGAAACAAAATACTATAACCAGGTTCACGTAGGTGAGAAGAAATGCTATAACCAGGTTCACGTAAGTGAAACAAAATACTATGACCAGGTTCACGTAAGCGAAACAAAATACTATAACCAGGTTCACGAAGGTGAAACAAAATACTATAACCAGGTTCACGTAGGTGAAGAGAAATACTATATCCTTCCTTTCAACCCAAATCCCAAGCACCTCAGCAAAAATGCGTAGCTGCCTAGACAAGGTGTACACTTGCATGTCCCTTAGCCACAGTCCCATAGATAAAAAAGTGTCATAAGTCCTATGGATAAATAAATGTCATCAAATGAGATAAATAAAAATCATTAGTCCTGTAGATAAACAAATGTCATAAGTCATGCTATATATAATATATTGTTAAACAGTATCATACGCAACACCACATCCAAATCCACAATTGTAAGCAGCTGCCAGTGTAAGTAATCACCAATCTATGGCAATGAAATACGATGGTTAGATTGCTTTAATTGCACCTACAAAAGAGTACACAAATGTTGTGTGGAGGTTTTCAATTGCAAAAGAGATGGCATATCGTTTCTGGACCATGCAAGAAAATAAAGTGCAACAACTTTGTTATGCAGCTCAGCTTAGGAAAAGCTTGCACGCCTGCAAGACAGCAGGTTGAGTGTGCTACTTGCCTGCGATTTGCACGACACCAGGAGTTTGGATCGAGTACCTTGGCGATGTTATTCATAGCCCTTCTTGCTCAATGCTCACGATAATGCGCGAGACGTTCCTCCTTAAGAATGATGTATGTTACTTCCCATGTGCTGAGAAACTGCTGCAAACACACCGCACGTACGGAAGTTGAAATGTATTCATCAATATGTGTTAAATACATACCTTGGCAGTGTTGTCCACTGCCCCCCAGCCTGTAGAGACACCGCAGCCAAGCAGGGACACCTGGAGAGGAAAGGCAGCAAGTTAAACCATAACAAACATTTTATATTGTACTTGCGTGGAAGGTTCCTGTACAAATGGTGTCGCCAATCCTATATAGACACCACAGCCAAGCAGGGACACCAAGGGAGGGCAGCAAGGATGCAAAAGGATGCTGCCCTTCTTTGGTGCGTGAGTGTGAAAATCTGTGAGACCCAGACATTGGATCACCTTTTCGATTGAATTGATCACCACAGCCTAGTCTGTGAAGCTTGACAGGGAAGACCGGGGAAAGAAGGAGGTGTGCAGAGGTTGAGGCAGCTTGGGGGCGATATGGTTGATGCTACGATGGTTCCAATTTTGTGAAGTGGTATGTGAGCAGTTGCCCCTCGTTTGTTAAAAAGGAGCACCATGTTTGAGTCAGTTGCCTTCCTTTGACAATATTTACGTGTGCACACACTGGCAGAGTATGACCGTGTTGCAGTTTAAGCTCGTCACAGAAGCAGAGGGACTAAGGAGTGTAGCATGGGGAAATGCACAACACGTAAGTTAATCATGGGAGCAAGGTGGACACTTGTGGTAAGGTCTTGCTGTCAGGCAGCTTTGCTGCATGAGTGCTCCAAGGCAAGTGGGCACTTTATACATACGATAGTCCACACTTTGGAAAAAGCGTTGCTGTACGGAGTTCAAAAATGCTTATGACCTTGATCTCCTTGTTTGACCCAACCCGGGTGAAAAATAGTTTTGGTCCAAAGTCTTTGCACCACTCCCCTACCGCTCACTTAATACCTGATCACCCAGTTTTGTGGCATACACATAAATGGCGCATTGCTTGACTTTATTTGTTAGTAGGGTGACTGCCAGTGTCAATATGCACACACACTTCAATCTCACCTCAACCTATGTGTAAAAAAGTATGTAAAATAAGCTTGCCTTGGGAGAGCAAATCATTCAATTCCTTATTCTCAACCCTTTTCACAAGCGTGCACAACTTGACCACTGCTTTGCGCGTGCAACAAGCACAGCGCCAGCTCCTAGGCTAGGCACTCTGTTTGCAACACTCTAAACTCTCAACTCTCAAGGTTTAAAACCTCACTCACTCTACACCCTCAACTCTCACGGTTTAAACCTCACTCACTCGAAACCCTCAACTCTGTCTAAAACCTCCACTCATGCACACCGACAATTGCAGCACCAGCTCCCAGGCTAGGCACCCAACTGCGGTACTGTTAGGTATCGGCTTATTAGCCTTCACCTTAGCCCCACACTTGCCCAAACCCCAACCGCTTCAAGCTCAGCTGTCTAGTCTCAATGTGGCTTACGCGGATAAAGACAAAAGGATTTTTACGGTGCCCGTATCAAAAGTGGTCCCTTTCCTCTGATTAATGCAGGGAATGGGATTTACTGCCTACGTAATCTCTTCTTATTTTGATCGTGTCCGTTGTGCACGCCCTTCGGCTTACCTTGTCCAATGGTGCTGCAGCATCAATCTTGGCAGCACTCTCCGCGTGGATAACGGTGTACTCTGAGAAAGTGGAGGTACCCATGAAGTGGTAGATGTCCTGTGTGGTTTGGGGGTGATGCCACAAAACGTGTACTAGACAACGGTTGGTTTTGGGGATGACGTCGCAAAGAAAGGCAAGCGACACAAAGTGGAAGCATGGAATACGGTGTAATCTAAGAAAATGGTGGTTGGTGGTGCCCATGACGTGATAGTGTGTGAGTTTGTGCGTGTGCTTTTGTGCACACATATAGATACACACAATTTCAGAGGAACAGAGAAGCACCTCAAAGGAGGCGAGTGTGTTGATTTTGCATTTCAAAATTGGGAGTGTGTTAATTGAAAGCATACTCGCCCACTTGCAAACATAAGCGCACCTTTCCGTCCAAGGTTTTGAAGCGGGGCTTTCCGTCGCTTTTCATGACACCTTTGCCTGCAATTCCAAACAGCGTGTCATAGTTTGCGTGTGAGATGGCGGTGGATTACTTACAAGAAAGAGTAACACGGATAAAAAGCAGGAACGATATGAGAGTGATGTGATCACTGATATCACTTAGCTTCACTCGGTTAAGGTACTTTTGTTACCTGACTCCATTTCCTTCGTTCCTGCAGGGAATCGTTTTTGCTGCCTACGAAGATTTACAAGACCCCCACCGCTGAAAACAACTCCATTCGTAAATTCCCAGCTTGCAGTGTTGAAAGATTTCAAGTTTGGCATCTGACGTGTAGCTCATTTAGACTTGCACACTCTCACCCCAATCTTGTACAAATCACAGGCACTCATTTGTACAAACATGCGTAAAGCATGCGCACCGTGAAAGCACGTGCAGAGGATTTTGATTACGACACATGACACGTACAAAAATCTTGATATGCATGCTACATACGTCCCCCTGTGCACACGCACCTGTGAAGGCACGCACAGAGGTGCACAAGTTGGACTCTGGGTGCTTGCAGAACTTGCACTCTCCACAGTAAGCTTGGTAACAGGGAATCACATGGTCCCCTGCAGCGCATATGTGTAAGCATGTGTGTGCGTGTGTGTGTATGCATTTGTGTGTGCGTGTGTGTATGTGCAAATGTCTGGGTATGAATGTGCCCTTGCTTGTGGTTGTGTATGTCTGTGAATGTATGCTCGCGTGTGCAAGTACATATGTGCGTGTGTGTGTGGGGGGGGGGGGGAGGGGGGCTGCAGCACAGCAGCACATGACATAGGCAAGTCATTAGCAAATACGAGCTTGGTTTCACAAGGACAAGCTTTCCGCTGCAGATTTGGCTCAGTGCACAGCGCAGTAAATACGCCCAAGTTTACCTAGCAAACAAGCGATGGCATAGAACCTTGCACATCTCAAGGCTGGCCGGCAAGAGCTTGGCAGGCCTTTAGAAGCTTTTCAACCAGCACTTAAGACTTAGGACCTTGCAGCATCTTCAAGCAACTTAAACTCACGAGAGATGCTTGCACAGACTTAATTCGGACAAGCTGTATGGAATACAACAGTTTATACTAATAATCGTGCATGCCTTGCCACAGCACCCTCTCCATCACACTTTCCTCTTAGGCACCAGCCTATATCACATCGCACCTGCACCCACAATCTCCACCGCACATTCATCTCAAACACCAGCCTACAATTGATTCACACCAGCACCCTCGCTCTTTATCACACTTTTCTCTTACGCACCAGCCTAGGATTCGTCCACACCGCCACCTGCGCTTCTTATTGCATTGCTTTCTTATCTACCTGCCTATGCCTAAATCCCACCAGCACCCTCGCCCTCCACCACACTTCCATTGTACGCACCAGGCTGCAAATGAGTCACGCCGGCACCCACGCTCTCCACCACTCCTGCAGCCTCGTGGCTGCGACCAGATTGAAAGATGCAGTACGTGAGATAGGAGTCATAATCAGATATGCCTCCAAACTGGTCATACTTTATGACGGTTTGAAAAATGGAGCTCCGCTGTCTGCAGCCGACTTTTTGTGAGTGCACCTTAGCTCATAAAATATACATCAGCATGTTGCTACCCTCCCCCCTCAAAGATGCGCTCCATGTAGACGTGTGCTTCTGTGTGCGTGAATGTGCGTGCACGTCTATGCATACATGCACATGTGTGAATAATAGTGGCGGTGGCAGTTACCTACCCAATCGCTGCTGCTCCAAATGAAGACAGAGCATGTTAAAAGGGGTCTACGAACAAGGCACAGAGCATGTAAAAAGGCAAACGAAGGCAGGCTATGTAAACAGGGGTCTACGAACAAGGCACACTTGCTGCCATCCACCCCATTTAACCAGGCGTTGGGTTCTTTTACTTCAGGCATTCTACGCAAATTTAGCAACCACAATTAGGCACTAGGCAAGAAAGCAAAGCGTTTAATTTTTTGCTCTCTAATACTTTGTGTGCGTGTTCATCTGCTTGCAGCGGCTGTTAATTTGTATTTGCATCTGCACTCAAGTTTAACCTTTGTAAACTCCGAAAACACTTACAAAGGTAACCCACCTGCTTTAAAACTGTATATGGGTGTGTACACGCATGACACTTGATACATAACAGGAGGATCTGAGCCAAACGCTGGCGCCAGCTCGTTTCCAGTAGACAGCTGCACAACCTGTTCACAACAATCAGCAGTTCCCCTACTAGAAGCAGTCCTTACCCAAGGATGCACGGGAAGAAGCCTGCAATGTGCACGCAGGAGAAAAAACAGTTACTGGCACTGCATGTCATCGTGAATAATGCTTACGACAGCTCCAAAGCAGCTGAGCCAATCGCTATTGCTGATGCCAATCATAATATATACGATATCTCACCTTCAGAGTCCAGGCCATCCAGTGTGTACGCATCAGTGTGGCACAGCGCGGTTGCTGCAGATGTGTGAAGAAGGAGAGTCGTGGACTGCTGTTTCTATTAAACTACTAGGCCACTGGCAGAGATGCACGCAAAGTAGATGTGAAGCGTGCTTCAAATTTTTTGCGGCACAAAGCCAAAACATGTGGGCCACATGGCCTGAGACACGAACACGCCCACCTGCAATGCGAACTCGCACTTCTCCAGGTCCAGGGGGTGCAACAATCACGGTGCACACGTCCAGAGGCTTTTTTGGCTCCCAGGCCACAGCTGCCTGACACTGGATGGGTTGTCCAACCGTAGACCTTTTAGAGAGGAGAAGGAGGTCAGGGTATGTGAATTCACAATCAGGGTGGTCATAAAACACACGATTTCTAGCCGCACCCACATTGCGGCCTTGGTGATGAGGCGAGGAGTAGGAGAGGCGAGGACTTTGGTGGGTGCGGGCTTGCAGAACTTTTTTCGCTGGAAAAGTGGAGCACTGTTGAAACGACTTGACGCCAATTGCATGGAAATTTGTTTTTAATTATGTTGATTTGTCTTACTCTTTGATTTGGGTGCGTGGGAAACTTGAAGGGTAGAAGACAAAGTTCACATAATTTTATTTTACCGGGCCGAGCATTTACAAATTTTATTTGCCCTGCTGAGGCCACTGAGTAGTCTTAGATTGGGGAAGGTGTAAATGGCCCTCGTATTTCGCATCAATCAGGATCTGGCACAGAGGGTGTGGTTTGAATCTTCTAAACCCACAAATCCCAATATATGGATTGGTGCCAGGCAGGGAAACGGGAACAACGTGTCAAGCTTCACTAGCATTTCCTAGAGGTTACTTAGGGAGGCAGTCCTTTTGTTGCGCTTTTTCTCGGTATCACCGCTCTGATAATGCACATCTATATCAGAGGGGATTTTCTCGAGCATATTTCAGACAGTCCAAGTGCCATTCATATACGTGCGTAATAATTATACGGTAGATTCGTCTAGTAGTAACCAACTTACTATCCAACTTGTCCAACTTATTTGTGTGCAATGTGTGTGGGTTTCGACCTTTCGAAAGGTTACTATTTTCAGTATGCGTCTACTTTGGTGAACCAACGTCTACACTTTGATGTGTTTTTGCCTACTTCTTCTCGTGTCTGTAAGGTTAGCAATTTCCAGTTGCGTCACAGCCCTTTTTTTACTTGGTTTGTTTTGAGGTTTACCTCGTTCTCATAGGTTGAGCAGCCATTCCAGGTTGAATGCCTTTGTAATCCAAACTAAACTAACCAACTTACTATCGGTAACGGGGGACAGAACGTGGATGCAATGAGTGGTAAACACTTGGCCTTCCTCTGAGGATGCTGATACTCAAAAAACCACTCAGTTTGGTGCTCTGGCTGGTCAGATACAGTATGTGACTGCTCAAAAAATGGGTTTAAAGCCGCGGCAGATGAGGCATACCAGGGCTGAGCTTGAAACCAGCAAGTTAGGGGGGGCCCAAACTTTAACATTTGACATGCAAAACCATACCCCTCTGTTAATATATATTTTCTCTGCATAACACTTCCTCAGATAATCCCCTCTGCATAACACTGCCTCAGATAATCCCCTCTGTTAATATATATTTTCTCTGCATAACACTTAAAGAACCCATACCCCTGCCATGCCCAATTGATGGTAGTGACAAATCGTGTGATCTTCAGGTGAGGTCGTTTTGACTAGTCTCGTTAAGCTGGAGGAGCCAGTATAGCATTTCCTGATTGTGATATTGCGGTATTCAATTACTACTAGCTTACTACTAGCTCAGTAATCTGCTCGATGCTCAGCCAGATGGTTGAGTAAACTTCCCTCTCTTTGTGACTTCTTTCCTCCTTCTGGTACTCTGTTGGACCTCTCTGACTGGGCCTTTTTTGTCTGCTGGTAAAGGAGTTTTGCGGTACTCACTCGGTACCAAAGCGGCTTTATTTTCCTTAATCAATGTGGGGAGTGGTTTTAACTGCCTGCGTAGCAGTTCTTCTAATTATTCTAAACTTCCCAGCCCTAGGGGGAAGAGCGAGAGGTGGCAGCCTTTGCTCAAGAGATACTCGACCCTGGCTTAAAACATTCTAGTTCGTGCAAAGCGTCTTTTACTAGAGTTTTCCATTTGTACCACGAAAAAGGAAACAAGCGGGCACCAAAACAATAAGCAAGATACATCTAGGGTGACATTGGACTTAAAGAACGCAAGATGCATCACGCTGGCAGCATAAGTGGTGGAGCAACTTTACTTGACAGCGTTTCAGGCTGTCAAATTCAAACCTCATTTAGATGTTCTATCAGCACGGACACGTGACGCAGCAAAAGCTACCTCAACCTCTTATCAATATTGGAGCAACATGAAATTAAATTCTGATAGAACACACACTGCCCTGCACTCCCGATATTTACAGGTTTTAAGCCTCTACATAGCATCCTGCACACAAAAATTGCATGGTCCCTGCGGTTTAAAAAAAAGGTGGCAAGGGGAAACGTAGGTAGCGTCATGATAAGGTCAACAGTGATTAACAGCACTGCATCTGCTTCCACCTGCGAAGAAACAGCTTTGCAACTCATCCTGCTAAACTCCCAAAACAACGAGAGCTATACAATACATCCTGCTCCTACGGTCTAAATACTCCCGGCGCAACTCAATACTGCACGCCTGCATTGTTGGTGAACCATCCTTATTCAAGGCCTGTACATGCACGCTCACCTATCAACTGCTTAATCACAAATCACAGGCAAAACAAAATTCAATTACATAAGCCTCCTAGGCACCACCAAACACCGAAAGCCCATTTTGCATCAATCTCGATACCCTGATTTAGGCCCAATGACCAGCTGCTGTGCGAACAGCACAGCTCCTCGTGCACGCCTGTCCAGTGGGCGGACACGTTTTAAAATGCTCACTGGGCTACGCAGCAGCGTGCTGCTCTTGGAAATGCTGCTCAGAGGGGTAGAGGCAGGCCCAGTGGGCAGTGGCGGGCAAGGCTCCTGGCCGTCAACTACCGTTCCTGCGGTCCTTGCACCGGCATCCTCGTGCATGTCCAAAGCGTCTGCATCTGCCCCTGCGCAGCTGTTGTGTTCGCCCGTGCAACGAAGCCCAGCTTTGCCCCCTATGACCAGCCTGATCTCAGCGTGCACCTGCACTCCCCCATCACCTGCACTGCCCACACCTGGTGTGCACAGCTGCTGCTCTTTCTGGTGCTGGGGACTTGTGATGGCACTTTTTGTGGGGCCAGAAGCGGGGGAGGAGGTGCGGAGGCTGCAACGCTGAAGCGCGGACTGCCTCACACTGTGTGTGTATGTGAATGCGTGTGCGTGCGTGTGTTTGTGTGCACATGTGCGTGTGTGTATTTGTGTGTGTGTGTGTGCGTGTGTGTGTGTGTGTGTGTGTGTGTGTGTGTTTATGAGAAGGCCAGCAAGGAACAGGCAAAACGCAGCGAGTGCTTAGTAGCGTTGACAAAAAAGAATCGTCATATTCTTTTGACCACCTGTGGTTTCAGACCATTCACCTAGAGCTAGTGAGCAACCTTTTTAACTCATGCAAAATGACATTCGACGAATCACAGTGTCTTATGCTGATGAACTCAGCGTTTCAATGGGTACGCTAGATGAACAAGGCATGCCAATTGTGCCCCTCATTTCACACACCTTTTCAAATGAGCCCACTCTGCCTCCATGCGCCGCACCAGGGCAGCACAGCTCAGCTCCCCGATCTCAGCCACCACTTTTCTGAGGAGGACGTCACATCTAGCAGCAATACCACGGCCACGAACAAAGGTTATAGTGCAGCTTGGGATGCCAAATTCACGTGTGTGCGTATGTGCTTAACATGTTAACAGTTCCAAGCAGGAAAGTCATCAAAGATGTGGTCATACACACGTTCCATGCATGCCGTTCTGACCAGCCCTCAGTACAGCTCATCTCTTCTCAGCCATTTGGTTGAAAAAAGTTACACACAAGCGGTGATAACACCACAGGTATGGACTAAGGGAACGGAGACGGACAGTAAAGTACTCACGTCACAAGGCAAATTTGAACCTGTGACCCCAAAGGACCACTGGGCTTTTAGACAGGGCAGCTAACCACAATTTGACTGGAGACATGCATTGTAATCATTTGAGCATCTGCACTGTCTTTTCGGCAGTGAAGGTCAATAAAGTTGCATTTACCTCATAGGCAGCTGTATGTTAACGAAATTGAAATCACTATTATTTCTGTCTACAGTGCGCTTGCTACGGATGTCGGAAATACTGTCGATACCAATCGTCAAAGTCCTTCAGATTTGAGAAACATTTTGGCTCTAGTGCAACCATTTCACACACACACACACACATACACACACATACACACACACACACACATACACACACACATACACACACACACACACACACCTGACAGTGAAGGCCCCCAAGTTTGAGGTCACCTCCAGGCCTGCCATATCCATGCGTGCCCAAGGCTCTTGGTGCACCAGCCAAGCCTCTGCCAAACGTGCATTTAAGAATGCCTCCCTGGCCTGTGTGTGTGAGCGTGTGTGTGTATGTGTCACGCAAGTCTGAGTTGGAGGATGCAACAGCCGAGACTTGTGAAATGAGCGTTCAGACATGTCTCTCTGGCCTGTGTGTGGGTGTGTAAATTCTTGTGTCTTGTGTGTGTGTGTGTGTGTGTGTGTGTGTGTGTGTGTGTGTGTGTGTGTGTGTGTGTGTGTGTGTGTGTGTGTTTGTGTGTGTGTGTGCGTGTGTGTGTGTGTGTGTGGCATTTGTGTGCGTGCACCTATGTGTGTGTGCACGTTTGTGTGTGTGCATGTGTGTGTGAGTGTGCGGATAGGATATCATGAGGGCAAGCACGACACAGTGTCAATATTCGTTCATTTCAGGCTCCCTAATATTGGTGTTCCTATTTGCCTGCTGCCTATCCTGTATGACGACACTGCAGACAAAAAAATTACTTAGAAGCAACGGATTTTTCTGAAGTTCACGGGTTACCTGTTAGGTATACGGCAACAACTAAAGTATGCAAGAGCCATGCTCGCTTGCTACGAAGTAAGTTAAGTTAGGTATACCACAAGAATTAAATTATGCAAGATCCATGCTCGCTTGCTATAGGGTGTGCTAAGTTACTGCACCCGATCTCTTTTGCTTTGAATTGAAGGGTGGCACCATCACCCACCTCAGCGTCGGTCCTTTCAATCAAGGATTAGCACCATCACTCACCTCGACATCAAGGGAGTAGTTTGTGGGAGTAGGTCGGACAGAGGAGCCGTGTGGACTCTGCAGGACAAATGACAATGAGTGGCAGATGAAGATCAAGCACTATGCTGACTGACGATGAGTGATTAAAAAGATACGGCTCTGTTGGGATACTAAGGAAAGCCACGTGGTCGTGATAAATGACAGAACAGCAGGCCGTTTGAAAGTATCATGCGATAGGAACAGGTACGGCTTAGTTGTGATACGATGAAAAGCACACATGATGATAAGTGAGATTTGACAGAACAGCAGGCAGTATAAAAGACCATGCGATGGTAACAGATGAAAAAAAGGGTGCGAATCAGGAGCAACGAGAAAGCAGACAAAAGCAGAATGACAAAAAGTCACACAGCACCTTTTCCTCATAGCGAGGTTTGTCATAATGCATATGTTATGTACATATGTGCCCATTGGTTAGGCAATCAGGCCCAAAAGTTATAGAACACCAAGAACAAGACTGTAGCTATTACTGAAGGCCGTGGCATAGGCAGCAAAGCCCTTTTGCTGTGATCATTCATTATTGCTAGCCCACATTCCCTCACTCCCTAAACACTACAACACGTACACACACACCAGTGTTTCTTTTAGATCGATATACCATATTGATCAATATGACAACATGGGTTTTCAACTTTTGGAATTGAGATGATATATAGGTTTTGGGGGTGTCAAAGAGCCCCTTTGTAAAACGATGACCCTCAAAGGGCCTTTGACGGCCTTCATGCACCACAGTTTCAGAATATATCAAACGTTTCATTACAAATTTGAATGAGCGATTAATCCCCATCAAAAAGGCTCAAAGTTGCAAGGGGGGAAATTGTTGGTAGGACTTAGGGGCCCATGGGCCTATAAAAGCTCCCACGGACAAGAGGATGCAAACCCTGTTGCAGCAAGCAGCAGCGATGTGTTTGACAACGAGCCACAACCAGCACACACACCCCCCCCACCTCTCTCTCAGCCAAAAAGTTTTGAAGAAGCCACGCGCTTAGGGGTGCGGGATAGGTTTGGGGAGTAAAGTAAGGTAGCAGAGTTGGTGATGGTAATGGTGCCAGGGTAAGTTGAGGATGAGCGTATGTTCAACATGCTCAAATACATCCGTAACCCCCAGCGCAACAGGCTACAAGTGCAGCACTTAACGTGTTGCGCACGGGGGCTTAAGAGCTCAGCAATCAGCGTGGAGTCCTTCCCATATTCACAGACCATTTTGGAGTGGCTCAGAGCTAAGAAGTGCCGTGGGATCAATTAGATGATGAACAACTCAGTAAAAATGGACAGTTTGCCAACCTTGCAATTACCGACAAGCTTCTTTATGTCAATGCAAAAGCTTCCGCACAATTTACTGCTGAATTACATAATAACACCGAACGCTGGGAGGCCACAGGCCTCTCGGCGGGGTGGGGCAGCGAAAGAAAAAAGATCACAGAACAGGATTCCTCAAATTCCCAGATTGGGGGGTGACATGAAATTAAGGTTTTCCATAATTCTTAAAAGAAACACTGACACACACAAACGCACAGGCACAAACACACATAAAGACATACACCCACACCACACATGCATGCAAGGCAACGGTGCAAGACTTACCCGTCTGGGGGGTGGCTTGAAGGTCGGCCGCGGTACATGCAGCACAGCTCCCTCATCACCCATTCTCTGTTGCCCAGCCCTGCCCCGATCCTCAAAGTCATCACAATCCTCCTCTTCTGCAACAAGGTTGCATTAAGTAGGTGTCGAGGATCAGAGGAATTGAGAGCAGCAGTACCGAGACCCTCACCCTAACTGCAATCAGAATCTGTGGCACAGACGCAAGGCTACTGTAACAGCCTGAGGTCCTCAAACCAGCTGACTGCCTTGTGATTAAGGGACACACCACTTGTTATTTGTGCATTTCTGTGTTTCCACACTGAAGTGAACTGGAGGAAAAATCCTGTCTCTCTCCTCCTGATTCAATTTGTGCTCACTTGCATGTACACATGCAACATCTTTCCCGTTGTAACTTCTTCACAACAGTGACCTGCAATCACAGGCAACATCTTTCCCGTTGTAATACCGTTATTCCTACTTAGTATGAGCCCTGGTGTATATTTGCCTGCTTCTTTCTCGTTCCAATACTGTTTTTTAACAACATGGTATGAGCCCACCTGGTGTATATTTGCCTGCTTTTTTCCCGTTGCAATACTGTTTTAACAACATGGTATGAGCCCGCCTGGTGTATTAAACCTGCTTCTTTCTCCTTTTCTAGTTCCACAAGTCTCCCATATCTGGTAGGTTTGCAAAATGTTCTAAACCCACCTGCAACGCATTGCCTGCCGCCCACGCCTCCTCCTCCTCCTCCTCCTCCTCCTGCTCCATCCATTAAGCCCATTCGCCCGATGTAGCTGCTGCTGCGGCGGTTGGCCAGTCTTTGGAATTGGGGGTTGGGCCGGATGCTGGACGGAAATCCAGGGCTGGAGGTGCGGCTCAAAGGTAACGAGAGGCGGGCAGCATTGGTAGAGGGGCCTATATGTGTGTGTGTGTGTGTGTATGTGTGTGTGTGTGCGTGTGTGTGTGTGTGTGTGTGTGTGTGTGTGTGTTTGTGTGTATGTGTGTGTTTGTGTGTGTGACTGTCTGTTGGATTATACCGTACTGGGGCCTTTGGTGGTTCAGCATTTAGCTTTATTACATACGTGCTGTTCCAACAATTCCTTGAACAAACTATAGCGTGCCCCACCTTTAAGCGTGAATCAGTGATTGGTGTAACAGAGGCAGCGTGTGCTCTGCCCCACTTATTTACATGAATCAGTGGTTGGTGCAACACAGGCAGTGTGTGTTCTGCCTCACCTATGAACATGAATCAGTGGTCGGTGCAACAGAGGCAGTGTGTGCTCTGCCCCACTTATTTACATGAATCAGTGGTCGGTGCAACACAGGCAGTGTGTGTTCTGCCTCACCTTTGAACATGAATCGAGCGGCCGGGTTTTGGAGTGAAGAAGGGCGGAAGTAGGGGCTCTCAGACGGCTTGGATGTCAGGAGGCCAGTAGTGCCTGATGAATGCTGGTGCTGATGGTGAAGCGGAGGGGGGGGAGAGGCAGTTGACGTTTGTTGGCCATGGCCCTGCCCTGAACTCTGTGACTTGTTGACAAACATGTCACCACCCCTGCTGCTGTTAGCACCTACACCCTCCCCTCCTTCTGCTGGCGGTGATGGCAAGAGCGGTGACGCCTCTGCTGCTGCTTCTTCTGTTGTGGCTTCGTCTGCTGTGGCTGCTGTTTCGGCTGTAATGTGATTGTCAGGGGATGTGCACGGTGTGGCACACCGTGCTAGTGAGAGATCAGAGGGTGACACCGGGAGGCAAGTTGATTCTGCCTGGTGTGCTCTCCTTGCACAAGCTGCTGGCTCAACATCAGCAGCTTCTGTGGCCATCCTCGTGTGTGTGGGTGTGCCCTTGGGGCTAGTGTCTTTTGCGGGGCTGGTGCCGTGGGGAGGTTCAGTTGAAACGTGCTCAGGAGGGGACACCTGGACCACAGACGCGTCTGGCCTGCTGTTGCTGCCGTTGCTGCTGTTGGCGCCTCCTTGGGAAGGGGAGGAAGACTGTGCCCTGTGCAGGTTGTTGGCCGCCTCTAGCATGAGCATGCCCCTTCGTTTCTGAACCCGCACAAGCGTGTTCACAGGAAAATACGTGTGTGTACGTGTGTGTGTACGTGTGTGTGTGTACGTGTGTACATGTTTGTGTGTGTACAGGTGTGCTTGTACTTGTGTGTATTTGTGGCATGCGCTGTACAGCAGTGCGGCAACATCTGAAGAAAGGCGCAAGGGCTTACAACATTAGATGTGACAGCAACACAACCTCAGTCCTACTCACCTGTGCGCGGTATTTCTCATTCTCTTCTTACCTGAAAACTGGAGCGGCCCACGCCTCCAGGCAAGGGAGGCGTGAAGTTGCTGGACCGGGCAGCAGAGCCTGCATTGGCCTGATGCTTTGAGTGGTCTGGGGGAGACAAGCCTGCGCGGTTGGGCTGCTGCTGTAGGATGTCCGGAGGGGATGAGACATGGATTCCTGAATGATATAAATGTGTTGTACACGTCTGTTTGTGTGTCTGTGTGTTTGTAAAGTGATTTAGTTTCCTTATCCATATCGTTGGCGGTCACACACTATGCTCAATCCTTCATTTCCTTCGCACGCTTCCCTTGCTCCTGGTTCCAACCAAGCCAGGCACAGCGTACAAACGTTCCATGGCTTACACAACCATAAAATTTTGGCAGATTGCACAGCCAAACTCCTTTGTTCCGTTTCCTATGAAGCGCCAATTTCTACTCAGCGCAATAGGTTCCTCTTGAATCCCGCATCAGACAACGCTTTATCCTAACAAAAATACGTGGTACACACTTCTCTGCCAGCATCTCTGTTGGCATAATACCCTCCGCGGAGGCCTGACAATACGGGGGGCGTTTTACTGCCGGCATCATTGTAGGCACAGCGCCCTTTGCATGCACCTCACGCACACTCCACTAAACGCTGCCCCTTTTGCTCACCTTGCTGCTTGTCCCCTGCACCCGCTTGCCAGCTGCCAAGGTTGAAGTTCAAACGAGTTGACGGCCCCAGATCTGGGCTCGTAATGGGGCGGCCATCGTCACTGCCTGCATATTGTTAATCAGTGGCAGCTTTTGGTTCAGAATTCGACAATCAGATGCCTGTGTAGTGTTTTTTGTCAGTGGCAGCTGCAGGTCTGTACCTTTAGGGACTGGGGCGGCTATTGTCACTGCCATTGCTTTTGTACTCAGTGGAGACAGACTTCAGTCAAGCTATCACAGAATGTCACGCAAGGCATCGTCTGTGCTTGACAAGTAATGGCAGCTTTAGATCTGGGCTTCTGCTGGAAAGGACATTGCGTGCGGTTGCTAGGCAGCTAAACAACAGCATAACTACACACAATATCAGTTCAAATGCCTAACTTCCTTCTTTCGGTAACAATTGACACCATTGTCTTTTCTTACCCCGAAGATGTCAGCAATTCTGAGCTACAATATGCAAAGTCCCATTCCGTTTCACAAAACAGACAGGCAGTTTCAGAAACAGAGGCTGCTTGTAGAAAGTGAATTGCCTGGGCCCTTCTCCCTAGCAGTCTCAACAACCCCTTCAATACGATGAAGACCTCTTTAGTCACAGTGCCAAAAAGGGAGCAACTCCTCCCATTTCATTTCCAACTCACCATTTTCACCACATGCAGTGCGCTTTGCAGGGGGTTGGCACGAAAAGTGGGGAGGCTCAGTGCTGGGGCGGGGATGGGAGGAGGGGCTTGGGCTGAGGGGAGTAACGGATGATGCAATGGGAGCAATGAGGGGGTCTGTTGGGACTGGGGGACTGCTTTCTGACATGGGAGCGTCGGCTTGGCTTGTGTGTGCTGGTGCTGGTGCTGGTACTGACTGCTGCTGAAGCTGCTGCTGCTGCTGCTGCTGCTGCTGCTCCTGCTCCTGTTGCTGCTGCTGCTGCTGCTGCTGCTGCTGCTGCTGCTGCTGCTGCCGCTCCTGTTGCTGCTGCTGCTGCTGCTGCTGCTGCTGTTCAGAGATTTGGCGTACGTGTTGTTGCTGCTGCTGCTGTTCAGAGATTTGGTGTACGTGTTGTTGCTGCTGTTGCTGCTGCTGCTGCTGCTGCAGCTGCACATCTTGTTGCTGTCGCTTCTCACACTCTTCCTGCTGCCGCTGCCTCTCTTGCACAGCTTGCTGCTTGCCCTGCTCTTGCTGTTGCTTATGCTGTTGCTCTCGCTGCTGCTGCTGCTGCTCGCCACTAGCAGAACCCCACACAAAACGGACGGCAGCCGCAGCACCCTTTGCTATTGCGCGGAACGGCAATGTCTGCTGTTTTTTCTTGCACTTGCTGCTGTCCCCTTGCTTTCCGTTCTTGTGCCCTGCCTTGGCAGCAGCAGCAGCAGCAGCAGCTGCTGCAGGATGCGATTGGGCAACAGGTACGTTGGAGGTGGTGGAGGGTTTTGGAGCGTCTGTGCTGGCAGGTGTGCCAGCTGTGGGAGCAGCAGCGGTGCTAAGAGGAGGATCAGTGGTGGTAGAGGCAGTAGCGAGTGGAGGAGCCAAAGGGGTAGCACTGGATGAGGCTGCTGTGCTGCTGCCAAACCAGGGTGAAGCAGCTGCCCCTTGAGACCGTGCCTGCGCTTGTGCCTGGCAGTCAGGCAGATCCTCCATCAGTTCCTGTGCCTGGCAGCCGGGCTGGACCGCCACGTGTGTCAATGGCTCCGCCTGTGCATGTGCTTGTGGCAGTGCCAAGCAGTCGGGCTGGACTGCTATTGGCGTCTGTGCCTGTGCTTGTGGCTGTGCCAGTGGATGTGCCTGACAGCCAGGGTGAACCTCTGTCTGCGCCTGTGCCTGTGCTTGTGCCTGTGCCTGGCTGTCAGGATGGAGTTCTGTACCCACGCCCCCGCTCACACCAACAGCACAGCGCTTGTGTGGCGCAGGTGCGGCTTGATCGTCTGTGCCGGATGACTTGCGCTTGTGGCCGGTGGCTGCCTTGCATTTGTCCTGTCTTAGGGGCTTCAATGCTTTGGGGAGGGCTTGCGGCTCTTCAGGCTGCTGCTGCTGCTGCCGCTGCTGCTGCTCTTGCTGCAGTGGCTGCTGTGATGCTAGGAGCTTGAAAGGTAGCTGTCGCTGCTGCTGCTGCTGCTGCTGCTGCTGCTGCTGGACATGAGTGGGCTTCTTGCTCTTCTTCGTGACCTTCAGCGACTCTGGAAGGCTGTCAGAGGCTTGCCGCTGTTGCTGCTGCTGTTGCTGCTGCTGATTATTTTGCGCTGGCAACAAGTTGGGGCGCTTCTTCTCCTTACTCCCGCTCTTTTCTCTGCCCTCACTGCTGGCCTGAGACGCTCCCGTGCCTAGCTTTGGCTGACAGCTAGCACCCTCTGTAGGAGTGTGCTTGTGCTTCTCATTGCGCGTGCGTTTGCGCTCAAACGGCATTTTTTCAGGCTGCTGCTGCTGTGGCTGCTGTTGTGGCTGCTGCGGGAGTTGCAGGAGCTGCTGCTGCAGGAGCTGCTGTGGCACCTGTGGCTGCTGAGATTGCGCGCGCTGTGTTTGGCCCCCCAAATTCAACACGCCTGCCACTTGCGAATGGCTGCGCCTCCGCTTTTGCTTCCTTCTCTCCTCTTTCTGTTCAGCACTGGTGGGAGTCCGGTTGTGTGGGGGAGATGCAGCAGGAGCTGCTTGTGCTGCTTGTGCTAATGCTGCTGATGCTGCTGCTTGCGGCGCTGCTGATTTTTGCGCTGGTGCTGCTGGTGCTGGTGCTGCTGGTGCTGCTGCTGCTGCTGTTGCTGCTACTGGAGCTGGTTCTACTGCTGTTTCTGCTGCTGCTTGTGTTGCAGGTGACCCTGAGAGTGGCCGCTGTGGAGAAGTTGGTATTGGTTGCACACTAAACTCTGCTCCATTTGGCGCTGGTAGCGAGGAAATATGTGGGGTACCCTCAAGCTCAGGTGCCGCCTCACCACCCTCAAGCAAAGGTGCAGCAGCATCAGCAGCAGCGCCCTCGTGCACAGCAGCAGCAGCAGCTGAGGCACCACCACCACCACTACCACCGTTGTCATTGAGCGCAGATGCTGCCCAACTGCCCTCGAGTGCAGGTGCATCATCAGCAGCAGCGCCCTCATCCACATGTAAAGCAGCAGTTAAACCACCACCGCCATCACCACCACCACCACTGCTGTCATTGAGCGCAGGTGCTGCCCCGTGTCCATCTGTTTTCATAGTCCCAAGCGCAGAGGCCAGAAGTGCAGCTGCACGCCGAGAGCTGCGGTGTTGCTGCTGTTGCTGCTGCTTTTTGGCTGCCCATGATTGTGGCAGAGGGTTTGCCTTTGGTGTGCCAGCAGGTTGCTCTGCCGGTGCACAAAGAGGCATGAAAATGTGAATGTGTGTGCGTTGTATACAAATGCATGTACCGGCTATTCTTCTCATTTTAATGCATGGAACAATGGCGATGCACTCTGTGGATAAATTTGTGCTGCATTTCTGCACTCTCTTGTGCAAGCTGGCCAAAAATGTGCAATATCTCAACGCCGTACTGGTGGCGTGTACGCGAATGCAGGGCCTTCAAAATTAATCAGGAGGGTACAACAAAAAATCATGACACACGCGGACTGACACACGCAGACTGACACACGTGTAAATTTTGGGCCTCAGGCCCAAAAGGACCCCCCCCCCCAAACCCCTTTTCCTGACCCCCCACACTGATAAAAAGGGTGTCAATCTGCTCAGAATTCAGGCAGCTACCTGCCTGCACAGTTCTCATGCCAAATAATGCAATACCTGACGAGCTATAGGGCAAAAACTGGTTTGCGCACGCTTTTGCACTGACCACCTGTTTAGTGCACCAATCCAGCCAAAACCTTTGCCAAAGCACTTTTTTACTTCAATCATGCAACTTTGCATGATGCAATGCGTAAAGTGCAAGTTTAGTATCAATTGCTGGTAATTGGCCTGAACACACCCCCGCGGCCTACTTGGGGACATTCCATGCATTCCTATGACCAGGCATCCAGATCCCCCCCTTTAATCAAATCACCCAACAAGGGTGCCAATGGACTGGGCTTGAGCTCAGGATTCCAGAAATGTAAATAAAATTCCGTGGGAGTGGCCCAGAAAAATTTTGGGGACCCCCTCAAAATTTTTCAAAAGAAAGTCTCAATTGCCCCCACCCCCCCCCCCCGACCCCCTCAGAATCGACTCATTTATATTCCAATCAAGAGCTCTCGACGTCAGGATTCCGAATATGTAATTTATAAGTCGATTGACACGTAACGTCAAAGAGTTATGATCCTGTACCCTCCCGATTTAATGGTTGCATGCAGCGTTTTGCGTATGTTGCAACTAACTAGCAGCACTGTGCGTATGCAGCCGAAAAGGAAAGCGTGCAACATGGTACTAATAGCAACACAGTACTACTAACACGATTAGTGCTAACACTGTTTCACTGCATGCGTAACTTTCTCTCTGCGCCATTCAGCTTGTAAGAGCTCACCGTTTCATGCGGGGAAAGGCTCACTGCCTGCACAGCTGTCCTTGTGCTTGATTAAAATTGCAACAGCCTCACCCCACAAGTTGACAGCTGAGCCTGTCTGTCTGCGTACCAATCTGATGTACGATCAATAGCATGCCTCACTCACTTTGAGAGGAGGGCAAGTTTGGGCAGAGCAGGGCGCGTCTCATACTGGCCGTCAGTGTGTTAGCACGAGCGGGGACAGAGGTGCGTTGCAGAGAGGAAGGGGGGCCTGCTGATGGTGCTGATAGTGCAGTGGCGCCAGGTTCTTGTGATGGTGGTCCAGAGGCCCTTCTGGGTGCTTGAGTGTGGTGTTGGACCACCGTCGTCGTCAGAGCGCCTGGTGCTGCCTTTGTGTGTGATGCACCCACAGCACATTCGAAACTCACACCTCCCACATTTCCCACTCCCACTCCCACACCCACGCCGCCCGCATCCTCGCGCACTCCATCTGCAGCCACACCACCAGCAGCCACTCCATCCTCATCCACACCACCAGCAGCAGCAGCAGCAGCAGCAGCAGCTTGCCTACCAAATCGCGACGAGAGGCGGGGGCGCTTACGTGGCAGGAGGGACGCAGCGGCAGGGTAGATGGTAGTGGCTGGAATGGGGACGATGTGGCCTTCTTCAGTGGTCACGGAGCCATCAATGGTGCCTGAGAGTGGATGAGGGCTAATGCGCACCGGCGTGCTATCGTTGGTGCTGTCGTGGGGAAGTGTGTGGCTGGCGGGTGTGCTGCTGTGGTCATTGGTGCACGCAGAAAGGCAGCGAGGTGGCGGAGGAGAAGGGGCAGAAGGGGGGCTGGCATTGATGGCAGGGGTTGGTGGAGGTGTCCAAAGGGCGGAGAGGTGGGAGAGGTGCTGCTTGCCCACACCTGCCCATGGACAACAAGCAGATAGATAACAAGTTTTGCAATGATCATGCGTCCTTGACACGCCAAGTCTGGAGGCAACGCAGAAGCATTACACACAAGCCTGATTGGTACTCGTGAGCATGGGTCCTAGCAACACGCGTGAGACTGGTGGCATCAAAGTAGAAGCAACAGAAAGGTTGGTAGGATTACAAGAACAATTTCATACCTGAAGCTTTAGGCAGCACCGCACGCGACTCCAGCACTGTGAAAGCTGGTCGTTGTTTAGAGGAGTGGGGTTGGGTGCTTGTGCCCAGGGAGGGGCTTATTTTGCAAGTTGTGGTGGGGTTGTTTGCCAGGGAAAAGTGTTTCAGCTCAGCAGCTGAGATGGAGGGTCTGGCAGGCGTTGGGGGGCAGGGGCGAGCCAAATTCCATCCAGGGCAGCTCTGTGTGTGTGTGTGTTGTGTGTGTGTGTGTGTGCGTGTGTATGTGCGTGCGTGTGAATATATGTGTGTGTGTGTGTGTGTGTGTGTGTGTGCGCGCGCGTGCGTGTGTGTGTGTGTGTGCGTGTGTGCGTTCGTGCGTTCGTGCGATCATTACATGCACACGATGAAGATAGACCATACACACTCACCCATTTTGCAAGCCAGAATCCTAAACGGTTGGTCGATGTCTGCGCAACTGCCACTTGGCTGGTCTCTCTGTTTTTTTTTGGTGCCTCTTGATGATTGCTCTCTGGTTTCTGAGTGTATAAAACGATGGAATGGAGGCATGGCACATGTTCCACTTATTCAGGATAGCTATGCGCTGCACACACGCAAACATCAGCTGAGGAAGTTTTTAAACGCTGTCTGTCAGGCAAATTGCAAACAAATGTGTGCGTACCTTTGCATTGATTCTGCCCTTGATGAAATTGCTTGTTGTGTAAGATTTGCTGGGTTGTTGAGCCTCCCCAGCCGCAAAGTGTTGCAAATTTGCAACAGCTGCCATTGGACACAACCGTCCTTACTTTTTTACGAGCCCATTGTAAATAATGATTTTATATTCATAGTTTGGGGTCATGGGATTTGGTCTGCGTAAAGTCTGGGATTTGGTCTCCTCTAACTTTTCCCTTACCGATATATAATATATGTGAAAAAACAATTACAATGCCTGCTAGCTGCATTTGTCAATAGTGTCAAAGACTCCATGCAAAGTTGTCCAGAACCCCAGCGCAGTCACAGGAATGTACACAATCGCACAGACAAGGCAATATGCCCTCTCATTAGGGGCTGCAGTACTGCTTTCAGAAGCGAAGGGAAGACCAGGGGGCAACTTTTCAGGACACCCCTAACCAGAGCGGGAAGCCACGATGAGCAAAGCAGCGGTCAGCAAGCTCATGGGGGAAAAACAAACCAACCTGAAGGTGCTGGTCAGCAGCTTGCATCGCTCGGGAACGGGCAACCCAACGTTCAGCATCAAGCTTCCCACAAGCAGCCTCCTTCCTCAAACTCCATATACAAGTGGGTGTTTCCTTCTGACTGCTCATCATCTTAGCATGCTCCAAGCCATTGTGATTCCCTGTGAGCATAGAGGATTCAACAGGTAGTCATTGCAAACAACTTTTATGAACTTCCTGTTGTAAAATTCTCCTCTACACCTGTCTACAATTATTGTGTGTGGCAGCCTGAATCTGGCTAAATGCGTTTCTTCACCATGTCCTTAAACCCTATAAGTTATTTGGTTTGTATCGCCAGAGCCCCTCTCCCATTGTTCTTTCCCTACAGGTGGCCCAAGTCACGGCCCCTCTATGAGCGGCCTACCTTCCTCAAAAAGTACCCTTGTCCAGAGGGACAGCTTTACAATGTGAACTCGTTTCTGGGCCGGATGGATGCACATGGCGGCAAGTACTACGTGCCCCCAAGCAAATACAAGCGCTTTTTGGAGGTGGGCTTACTAGTACTCAGGGTACACACGTATGTAAAATGTAAATACGCATGCACGCACTCACACACTCATACACACACTCATGCATACCCTCACACACACAAGTACACACACATTCACGCACTCACACACATTATACACATTACACGGGTGTACTGACGCACAGGCGCATACACACGTGCACACGTGTGCTCGCATGCGCACAATTGTAGCATACATAGAAAGGGACAATTTTGGTCTCTTGCTTTATTTAGGTTCGATTCTTGCAAATTGATAGATGAGCAGATGTGATTGATTCTGCAAGAGAAGGTTTGTCAATTTGAGCATAGTTGTTCAAATGGCAGCAGCCTTGAGTGTAAGAAGGGATGATTGGGTACACAATGCACAGTGTACCCAGGCACAAAGGCTAATGATTCCTTTACCAAGCCTACCTGCTTACCACACACAACAAGCAAGAAAGCAATGCTTGTTCATCTCATATGCGCATATGCGCTATGCAGTTTTTTTACCTGTACTTTACCTCAAACATTTACATGCACAAGCTTTCAGGAGTACTACGAGGCATTTTTAGACGGTTTTGAGCTCTTTCTTACCGAGAACTACCATGTCCAGCCTTTCCGCTTGTTTATGGAGCTGGACTTTGACTGGGAGCTGCCCGGTGTGTGTAAGGGGATGAAGATGCATGTACGTTTGTGTGTAATTGTGTGTGTGAAAATGCACCTGTAGCTTTGGTAGGCATTAGTGCCATTGTTATCCTCCATGTAGCCTAAACCCCACTTGTTGCGATGTTTTGCCTGACTCGCAGCAAAAGTAGATGTTTGCTTCAACTAAGCAATCAAGTCAAAGTAGGATGCAATGTAGCAAGGCGTAGGAAAACCATGTATGTTCTCTTCTGCCTCCTCTGACACTTCCATCTTCCGTTGTGCAAAACCTGTAGATTGCGTGCTGACAATGGCATGTAATTGTTTTGTGCATGGTTGTGTAGGCACGTGTGTGTGTGTGTGTGTGTGAGTGTGATTGTGTGTGTGTGTGTGAGAGAGAGAGAGAGAGAGAGAGAGAGAGAGAGAGAGAGAGAGAGAGAGAGGGAGAGAGAGAGAGAGAGAGAGTGTGTTGGTGTGTGTTTGTGCACGTGTCTGCAGTAAGCAAGGTTTAATCCTGGTGCAGTATTCATGAGGTAATTCAAAACGTCATTTCCCGCAAAGATACTGGTAAATGTTTTTCTGCGGACAATTAAAGTCACGCACGTTGTGACTGTGACGAATTCGCACCAGCATCTGCAACAAGCGCACGCATGCGTGCACCTTTAAAATAAATTATTACTCCTTATTACTCCTTAGAATTTGCGTACCAGGGTGCATGGCAAGGCAAAGTAGGATTGAAGGACGCATTGCTTGCGTAGCGTGCTTGAAGTCACTTATTTAGGTCAACTCTTATCAGGATCCAGTTTCAGGCCTACCTTGCAACCCTCCTGATCCTCATCGACTATATTTTTCTTGTTTCTGTGGTGGAGGAGTTTTACGATGCCCGGTACCAAAGTGGCTCCTTTTCCTTATTTGATGCGGGGAGTTTTTTGCTGCCTGCCTTGTTTTTCTTTTAATTTTCTTTGAAGTCGTTTTACTTGGCCACACCCATTTTGATGCACCCATCACTTTGCCCATTGCAAGCATATTAGGTTAGCCTGAACCATGTATAGCGTATGTAGGGTTGGCCAGAATCGTGAATACTTATATTCGATTATTTTTGGGCTGAAGGTACCTACATACTGTGTATATATGGTTTTGGCAGACCCTAATTATACATGATTTTTGGTAAGAGTTAAAACCTTCTATCTACTCATCATGGAAACACACAGGGCATGCAGCCGGTGTTGACCAACCCTGCGCAGTTGAGGCAGCACATGCAAAATTCCTTGTTTCTTTGATGTTACGTGCAGACTCAGTTGTGGAGGATGTACTTCCGGAAATGATCGACACCATTGTGAGGACTGTCCAGGTGTACTTCCAGGTGCGGCGTGTGCACACAAGTCGAACATACACGTGCCTGGATTTAAGCAATTTTGATTTAGGTACTGGCCATTCAGGATTTGGTGTTACCTACAAGCCTCTGTACGTTTTGTGTGTGTGTGTGTGTTTAAGCACACTTGGGACTGTGTGTTTCAGCTCATAGTGTATGAGGGCATTGCACTTCATGTGCCCTTGCACCTAGGTCCAGACTTGCACGTGGCGGATGAATTCATGCACGCAGAGAAGAGAGAGAGAGAGAGAGAGAGAGAGAGAGAGAGAGAGAGAGAGAGAGAGAGAGAGAGTGCATGAATCACGACCTGCACGCCAAGCCTCTGATAACGTTTCGTTCAAGATGGCGCTGACACAGCTGCCCTTCATGCCCCCTCCTTGTGGTCAGCGTGTGCACAGTCTGTTTTGAGATGCAAACAATGACTCTGTCATGCAATAAGTTGCAATGCATCTTTCATTCAGGTGCCCGCACACCCCTTGCACATGATCAGCATGCGCACAGCACGTAGCGTACACATCAGGTCATCATTTTGGTCTGTCATCAAATACTGCACGCACCATCCCTCAGGTGCCTGCACGCCCCTTCCACGTGATCAGCATGCGCACAGTCCACAAAGTGCACATCAACTTCCCGGACATCATCACCACAGAGCTCCTCGCTCACATTTGCAGGGACAGAGTCATCAAAGACTGCAGGTAGGTCCTGTTAACTCCAAAGGGGCTCCTTCTATTCAATTTTGCAAATGTGTGTGTATCACAGCATTTGAACAAGAGCTGTGTCGTGGTTAGTGCTTGCAATGTTAGCCGGCAGATGCCACAAACAGCAAAAGTTATTCCCTTCAAAGAAACTGTAACGCAGCAGCAGTTAAAATTTCAGGTGCCAAGCATATTCATCCACCCAGCACATTTTGATATCAGCATGCCCTAAAGACCTAAAGACCTCAGCAAACCTCGGCGTGACATCCACCTTGTCGAGATCAAGTTCTGTGAGGACACCAGACCTTAGAATTGGCTGAACGCCGCAAAGGAACAGCACAAAGACCTTTGCAACATTCTCCAAGGAGCCTCTGTTACTCTTCACATCATCCTTTTGGGTGTGGGCGGCACCATCTACAACACTCACACTCTGAAGCCTTTCAAGGAACTGGGTCTTGATTCTCAAAGAGTTAAGAAGCTTGCCTCCAAGCTCCATGTGCACTCTGTGAACTTTGCTGCTAAACTTGTCCATACCAGACGTGCCCTTTCCAGTACTATTATCAACTCTCATCAGGAGCCGGTTTCAGGCCAAGCCTGCAACCCTCCTGATCCCCATTGATTTTTCCTTTCCTTTTCGCGGTGGAGGAGTTTTACGGTACTCGGTACCAAAGTGGCTCCTTGTCCTTAATTAATGTGGGGAGTGGTTTTCACTGCCTGCGTAGTTTTTCTTTTCTTTTCTTTTCAAGCCCTAAATTTATACTCTCTCTGTACTGTCCTGCTCCTGCGGAAGATTGCTCGTGTCAAAATTAGTAGGGACGGCCATCGGTGGTACTGCTAGCAAGGGGCACTACGAAACTGCATCCTATGCAATATACGGTTCGCTGACATAAGGAAGAGGCACATGTATTTGTCACCTCTCTAATGCATTGCTTTATGATAACCTCACATCTAGGTTTGTAAAGAATTACTAAGTGTCATTAATATGTAACTCATACAACGTGTGTGTGTGTGTGTGCGGTGTTTTAGGCAACATGCTTACTAAACAGTCGTAAACAATGCTTGAATACAATTCTGGCCAACCTTACCCATATTTTTGGATGAGGATGCTGCCATAAATGAGCAAATTCTGTAGGGTATCGTAACCAATGCAAGGCTCGGGAAAGTTTATTTATGAAACCCCAATGCGAGGGGGGCTACACTTAATAATTAAACGCAATGCGAGCACATGCGGAGGCCTTTTGGCCCTCTGAGCTGCATGTGCACACATAAGCACGTGTGTGAGCATGCTTGTGTGCGCGCGTGTGCGTGCGTGTGTGCATACCTTTATGTGCGCGTGTGCATACGTATGCATGCACAGGCATGCGTGTGTGTGCGTGTATGCACACGCATGTGCATGCATATGCACGCGCGTATGCATGCGTGTGCGCATGCGTACATGTGCATGTGAAGGAAGGCACCCGATTACATTGCTACTCCTCCCCAGAGACCCCCCCTGCTAATGGCTGAAGTCAGCCTAGGCCCATTAGGTGGCCTCTGCCTTGCTGCTGCTGCTACTGCATCCCGCTCTGCCAGCAACTTTGCTGCCCTGTCCTCTTCAACCCTCTGCATGTCTCCTGCTCGCTGGTCTTCTGCCGCCTTCTGACTTGCTGTCCGGCTACTAGGCTTGAAGCAGTCGCCCACAACAAGCTGTTTGTGCCTGGGAGGCCTCTTCCCGTTCATGCATGCTGAAAAAATCAATATTTTGCCCAATGCAAGCTTCACAAGGCCTTTGTATTTCAAGTATGTTTAGTGCTCGTGATATGCCGCGAGGGGGTCAAAAACTTTTGCAGTACGCAGTGAATTTAGCATCGTACGGTAAATATATGTTTTATTGCATTGCGTGGAGAGGGCCTCGTGCAGGCGGCTCTCTACACGCCCCTTGTTCATGCTGTCATACCTATTAAGTATCAGGCTGATATTCATGTTCCACCGAGTTCCTCCGTGCATGCCTCTAATTGCACCTAGCTGCTACTCCCCATGTTCAGCCCGGCTTATCATCTGCTCACTTATTTACCAGCTGGGGCACATCCGTGTTCCTCTGAGTTGCTTCGTGCATGCCTCTAATTGCACCTAGCTGCTGCTCCCCCATGTCCAGGAAAACTCTAGGCGACATGCACGCTGACTTGCTAGACTTGGAGCACATCATCGACTTCTCACACGGCAGCTTCAGGCTTATGGGGTCCCGGAAGCCTAAGCACATACAAAAGGTGGCACGTGTGTTTTCTTCTTAATCATGCTGGGTATGTCTCCTTCTTCATCGCGTTAGTCATGTGCTCCCGATATAGGATGTTGGCAAGTTGGGCAACAGAAGTACATGATGGGACCTCGAGAAATGCAACAGAGGCTGGAGGGATGAGTGTTGCTGTGTTAGTCACGTGCTGATAGGCAAGCCGCGCAACAGAGGTACATGGTGGGACCTTGAACCATGTATCAGAAGCTGGATGGATGTGTGTTGTATCGTTCATCATGTGCTGATACAGACCAGATTTACCCAGGCGTAGGGCTTTGTGATGAAAGCCTGCTCTCCTACTCATACGGGCGATAAGAGTTTCATATAGTTGTGACTCACAATGCGTAACTGCAAGTCACTCGTGGCCTGCAAGGAAGCTGGAAGCCAAAGCGGCCTGGCGGCATCGTTTTGTGTGCACGCAGAGCATCGTGCACAAAACATGTGCGCAAGTTTCCCTATGGGTGTACTGTGAGCACACCTATGCAACTCACATGAACATGGCGTCACAAGTGCCATTGGATGCACTGTGGTCAATACGAGCACCTGCCACCTGCACGCAGGATCCACCTTGGGTGTATGACAAGGCCTACTATAAGGTTTCCTACAAGCTTGACAGCCAGGGCAACTTGAAGTGGGTGCCGGAGAAGATCAAGCTGGATACGCTCATATGGAGCAGCCTCTTCCCCACCAAAAAGCAGCTCGGGCAGTTTGAGCGGTCACCGGCCTTCCTGGACATGATCTATCAAGTGAGTCTGTGCATCAGAAGAGTGCGTTTTTGAGGAATGGTCTGGATCAGCGTCTGTGAACACAAAACTCTGTATTTATGTGTGTATGTGTGTGTGTACATGTGTGTACATGTGTGTGACACAAGAAAGAACACAAGACGCTGTATTTGTGCATGTGTGTGTACATGTGTGGATGGATGTGTTTGTGCATGTGCATGTGCATGTGTGTGTGTGTTGGACATTTTGAGTGTCACTTGATCGTGGCCTACTCTTGCACCGAAAAATTAAATGAGTTTACACGATCACAAGAAAGGGAAAAAAAGCATACCTTCTGCGTCCTTGCTGATTCGTAAAGCTTACATGTTGAGATGACCAAGCATGGGCTCTCTCACCCTATACTTATTTGGAGTGCAGCATTGCCAAAAAAGGCCCGTGGAATGAGCTCAGGTGCCATGAATGGCAAGTGGGAGCATCAAACTTGGCCTGAAGATAATCAACCTTTATCATGTCCAGTTTGCTCAGACAGAAATGCTTGCAGTTGTCGTGACAAATGTGCAAGATGTCCTGTCCGAAAGCATTGTGTATACCAGTTCAAGGATGAACGCACTTGGAAGCAATAACAACCTGAGAAACCACCTTCCGGCAAGTCTGCAAAAAGGAGGGTCCAGGTCCAGGGGCAACACTCTTGATGCAAACTCCGTACTGCTTTCTGCACAGGACCTTTCTGCCGATGCCAAACGCATGGAGGAAAGGCTGGAACGACGTGTGCAGCGCACGCTACAGGCCCTCGGTAATGCACTGGATCCCAACTTTGATGTCGTAGCTAGTGAGATGGGCGTCAGTGGTGGCAGTGGCAGTGGCAGTGGTACGGGAGAGGATATCAACATAGTCGACAGTGAACCGGGGGTTGGCAGTGGCAGTGGCAGTGGCAGTGTAGGGGAACGCAATAAAGCAGACAGTGAACTGGGGGGTAGCAGTGGCAGCGGCAGTGGTAGTGGCAGAATGGAATGTAGCAATGCTGCAGGTATTGAGGTGGAGGTCAGCAGTGGGAGCGGCAGTATAAAAGGAAGTGCTGCTCAAGGTAGCAGCAGATGGGGCGGCAGAGATGGTGACAGCAGTGGGTTGGGGGAGGATTTTGCTCTGCAGGGCACCTCTGCTGGCGCTAGCCCTGGTCAAAATGATGGAGGGGGTACCATTGGCAGTAGCCTGGGCACGGCAGTTGAATCAGGTGGGTGCAGCCATTACTGAGATACTTTAGCTTCCATCTTTTTGAACGTTTGCTGAGGCTGTGTGCGAGGAGCTACAGCTGCAGCTACGGACGTCTTGTTTGGTTGACATGTTGCACGGCTCCTGTGGGTTGTTTTGATTCACACTGAATCTCACACGTGTGCCACTTACATTCCACTGGATTTCACTGGATTTCATTTAACAGGACATCACACGTGTGCCACTTGCACTCACACACACACACATCTATGTGTTGGCTGCAGGAAATGCAGACGCAAGCAGAAGCACCAACAGCAGCAGCAGCAGCAGCAGCAACAGCAGCAGCAACAGCAACAGCAACAGCAACAGCAACACTCCAAGTTTTTTGCAGAAGCAGAGCCAGATTCTTGAATCTAGACTGCATGGCTTCCAGCAGATCAAGCTCACACTAAAGGTGAGCTGCTGCTCCTTTGCAATTCAGCAAACGCACAATCATTGCGTGCCATAGTGAGAGTATGAGGATTAATCTGACTCACGACCTATGAAATTAAGCCCAGGTTCTCCTAACGGTACTGAACTCGTATATAGCATGTTCATTCACAAATGTTTAGCTGCCCGTGTTTTTTCGAGGGAAGCAATGTCATATCATGCGAATGTGCCTGCTTTGCTACGCACAGGTCATGCCATCTGGAGAAATTAAGGCATGGCTCCGCCCGGCTAGTAGACAGTTTGGACAGGTGCGTAACCAAGTTTGGCCTAATTACCTGTCACTTTCCTCTGATCCATTTCCTGTGAGTGCTGCGTGCAAGTTTATTTCTGAAATTAATCAAACCGGAGCAGCTATTTCAAAGCACTTGTTCCAGCCTGATATGCACACATTCCTTTCTGCCATCACAATCTTGCTCCTAGCATCTTGTCTCATCATTATGTTGCTCGTAAAAGTCAGTTGACCTAAAAGCACAACTCCATTGGATAAAGCAGGAAATCGGAATCAGGAATACGTACGCTTTCCACAGGCAATACAACATCCTCCGCCCAGGGCAGGCGGATAAAGTCAGGTGTCATTGTGTCATGTTTCTTTTCTACTCAGGCAATGCCAACAGAAAGGCAGCCCACAGCGGCACGGAGCTTGAAGGCTAGGAGGGACACCAAGCAGCAAGCCTTACAGCTAGCTCAGGCAGACCCCACAGCCCCCAGGCATCAGGAGCTTCTTGACGTGGTAGAGAGGTGGGTGGTGCCTGGGGTGTGATGCTACAAGCAAGGATCGTGTTTTTTTCTAGGGGTCTGATGGGGTGCTTGACATGGAAGGAGGGGGGATGATGTCACATGCGTCGAAGCAGCAACGTCAGAGTTCTAGTCATGGCGGTTTAGTTTTCCATCTGGAGTTGCAGGCCCTCTGTGCTTTTCCGTCTGGAGTGAGTGAGTTGACATTGTGGTGCACGACAGCTGTGTTTTAAATGAGTGAGGGAGGTAACGATGCAATGCATGACAGCATTGTCTGTAATGAGTGAGGGAGGGAGTATGACAGCGCAGTTTGTAACATGTGAACACAGCCTAGCAGTTGCACGTTTTGACTGATGGCTTACTCTGTAAAGTCTGTAAACTCTGTAAACTCTGTAACATGTGAGTGAGTGAGGTTACGATGGGATGCACAAGCAAATACGTTTTGTGCAATTGGCCAGGGAGTTTTGAGGAGGATCTTGCAAAGCGCGTAAGAGCAGCAGTGAACTGAACTAAAATTTGCGGTCAGAGAGTCATTTGAAAAATAACAGCATTTTCCTTTCCAGTGAGCGTAATTTGTACGCAGGACAGAGGTGAACAATTAGAAAGTGAACGACTAGAAAGTGTGTCTTTGGTCCGACGTACTTTGTACGCAGGGCAGCGGGTGAACGATTAGGAAGTGAATGACTAGGGTGTAAAAATAGACGTCTTTGTCTGAGATACCAGTCTGGATTTGGAGAGTATATGTATTGCATTACATAGGGAGTGTGCCTGTGGTCTGACGTAAACCTTATGCACCATGCAGCTGCTGGGACCTTTTGATTGTTAAGCAAAGACTCATGTTACACAACGCAGCTTTGCGAAGGTGCACCGGCAGCTGCTGGAGGTGCAGCCTCATGTGGGACTGCTGATGTCGAAGGCCCGAGCCTTGCATTCCGTGGCATCTAGAAAGGAAGCCACTGCTGCTCAGCAACAGAGCAGTGGGCAGCATGGTCAGACCACTGCTGCTCAGCAACAGAGCAGTGAGCAGCAGCAGAGCAGTGCTCAGCAACAGAGCAGTGGGCAGCAACAGAGCAGTGCTCAGCAACAGAGCAGTGAGCAGCAACAGAGCAGTGCTCAGCAACAGAGCAGTGAGCAGCATGGTCAGATCACTGCTGCTCAGCAACAGAGCAGTGGGCAGCATGGTCAGACCACTGCTGCTCAGCAACAGAGCAGTGAGCAGCAACAGAGCAGTGCTCAGCAACAGAGCAGTGGGCAGCATGGTCAGACCACTGCTGCTCAGCAACAGAGCAGTGAGCAGCAACAGAGCAGTGCTCAGCAACAGAGCAGTGAGCAGCATGGTCAGGGTATCAGGAAAGCCAGTGACAAAGAGCAGGAGCAGGGCAGCGCTCACAGCGCAAGTGGGCAGCAGGGTCACGGCAGGGCAGACGACAGCAGCAGTGATGAAGAGCAAAAGCAGAGCAGTGTGTATGACATGATTGGGCAGCAAGAGCAGAGAAGTGGGTACAGCTTGAGTGGGCAGGACATACAAAATAGAGAGCATGAGCTGCACAGCATAGACAGTGAGAGTGGGCAGCAAGAACACGCGCATCATGATCCTAGCAGAAGTGAGGAGCACTGCGTGAATAGCAGGAGTGAGCAGCAGGAAGCAGGCAGCAAAGGTAGCAACAGTAATCTGCAGGGAGGTGAGCTAAGCAGCGGGGATCAGTCCGTGTCTGAAAGGGAGGGCAGAGGGCAGCCGGAGTCACACAGCACAGTAGGCGGTCCAGAAAGTATCAGTACAGAGGGCACGGACAAGCCACATCACAGCGCACAGCATAGTAGAGAGGGAGGTAGCGGGCCACAGGCTGACAATGAGGCAGCGGGTGCTCACACTGAGGTGCAACATGGAGAGGAGGGTGGTGGTGTTCCTCAGGGCCATCCTATTAGAGGTGGTGATGACTTGGATCCGGCGGTGGGCCCTCCAGGTGACGAAGGAAGCAGCGGCTCACGAGGAGGCGGTGCTGAGCAAGGAGTAGCGCTGCAGGATGGCAGTGGGTTGCAAGGAGAGGACAATGGTTTGCAAGGAGATGGAGTGCAAGGGTTGGGTGGGGCGCACGAAGATGGTGGTCAGAATAGCAGCTTCAAAACCAGTAGTGGTGCAGATGGGTCAAGTGTAGGTCAGGAAGTGAGCAAACACAGATCTCGTAAAAGTCGGGGGAAGAGTGGGCTAAGGGGTGAGAAGAAGGGCAAGGATTGTAGTGGGCGCAACAACGGCAGCAACGCGCTGCCTGCTTTCTGTTCTGCTCTGCCTGTGGAGAAACAGGATCAGCTGTGTGAGTACAGGAGGCGGGAGAAAGAGGTGCAGAAGGAGTACTCTCGCCTGCAAAGCAAATTCGAGGCCCTGGTTGATTACGTGCTTGCACAGGACCAGGCACGGCGTGCCTAATTTCTTAATCTCTTTGCCATCTTTCTATTGCTGCTGAATGACACGGGGAAAGGTAGAAAGTGGTTTTGCCATGCACTGACCTTCAGGTGTGCATTATTTCCTTTAATTGTTTAAGTTTTTTTTTTATAAGGTGTAAGGTTACATCGCTATATGTGCCTCTGGGGGACATCTGAGCGGAAGCTTAGAAGAGGCCTGCAACCAAAAATGCGTCAGAAAAAAAACAGGAGAACTTCTTTGAAAAGGGCTAGGCACTCAGCTACAAAAGAGGCAACACCAGACACGTCTGGTTGATTCGAAAAGGTCCTGTACGAGTTGGGCCTTGCTCATATTGAGGTGGGAAGAACAAGCTGGTGCTGTGTGCGAAGGAAGAAGAGGTGCTAGGCACATGGCATTAATGGGAAACCGCGAAGACAAACTACTAACTAATAGGAGCATAGAATTTGGTAAAAAGACTATCAACAAAATGAAGACAGAAACATCATGCAGCCTTGATCGAAACCTTCTCCTTGGAAGAGCGCGTCTCCCTGGTTTGGACAAGATGAGCTCGGATTATTATATTAAATTTTTTATTTTTTCGGGTACTATCAATAGATCAGAGGAATGAGCTATATAGGGGTGCCTGTGGACGTGCAGGAGTTCAAAGATGATCCAGAAGCTCTGAAAAGGCAAGAGACCTCATTGATCTCTAGGACGTCGGCCCCGCTTTGACGTATGAATCAAAGACATGAACACCCTTAATCACTCTTGTTAGGAAGGTCAGCCGGGTGGCCAACATCTTCCGCGAGAGCCAACGCTTGATAGCATTCACAGGGGCAGGAGTGTCCACAAGGTGTGCAAGGCTGAACGCTCTGTAATTATATGTTATGCGTCGTTTGCTTTTCACACAGAGCATACTGTATGGCTTCAATAGTGTGCAATAGGCGGTGCTCTTGGACACTTTTTCTTATGTTTTTTGCTTGCGTTTATACTCCAGCGCAAAATGAAAGTGCATCTGAGTAACACGCATCCCACAAAAAAACCACCTTATTATTGTATTATTTTTACATGTAGCGCTGGCATTCCTGACTTCAGAGGTCCACAAGGTGTATGGACGCTGAGAGACCGAGGTAAGCTGCTGACAAAAATTGTGTTTAGCGTTTTTTGTGTTATTGTGTACCTCAAGCTCCTATTCAATGCGCACGGTAAATATTTGGTTGCCTCTAGAGGTCTTGCTCTATTTTAAGCTTTCTATTCTTTTCTTTGTTGCCTCTAGCTGGTCTGTTTTTGTTCCTTTCCTCTTTTCTCTTAGAGCAAGTTGCGAGGGCCCTTGAGCAGTTTTGTGTTTCCTGGTAATAATTCCTCGTCCTGTGCATCTCCAATGCAAACAAAATAGAACGTACCTGGTTGATCATTGTGAAAAGAAGGGGAAAAACAAAAAGCGAGTGTGACAATCATTTTTAGCAAAACTGTTAATCATGTGTTTTTGCACCGACCTCAGCAGAATCTGTGCCTGCATGTCCAAATTTACCATGAAGCATTGTACAGTCCCCCCTCGACACATTATTTCAGGGATACCCATCAGCCGCCCATCTGACATTTCAACGCTCTCTCCGACCTTCACGCACCGCGCCATTGTTGGTCTACATGATGTGGGCATTCTCAAGTTTGTCATCAGCCAGGTGAAAGAGCACCACTGAGCAGGGTCATTGATCAATCCATTTGGTCTGGACAGACCAAAAGGCCAAGAGGCAGGCACTACACCAGACCACAAAATTTAAATCACATTGGGTACTAGCAGTCGGGACTGCCCCAAGAGGCAGGCAAATTTGATATACTGGGTGGTCTGCAGCATGCAGATACATTTGTTTCCTTAAAAGGAGAGAGCAACCAAAGGCTAGTTGGCTTGTCTCTGCACAGCTTGCTCCTTGGCAACTATATTTAAGGCTTGGAATAGCCACCTTTACAATCAATGACTCATGAAACTCATGCCTGGACTCCAGTTTGTAACGCTCAAGCCCATTAAAAGCCCATTATTTCAGTGTGATAACAGCTGCTGCTTCAAACTCTGCAGAGTCCCCTTGTTCTGATCACCACGTGCAAAACCTTGTATTCTATGTGGCCATTTTTGTCTAGGTGGCACTGGTGCAGAACAATATGTGAGCTTTAATCCATATGTGTGTGTTTGTGCGTGCGTGCGTGCGTGCGTGCGTGTGTGTGTGTGTTTGTGTGTGTGTGTGTGTGTGTTTGTGCGTGTGTGCCAACGTCACTGTTTGAATGCACTGCTGAAATGGACAAAGTTCTGAGATGATCCACCACCAGCTAAATTCAAATGCAGTTGTTGTTGGCTCCACTGGTTAAAGACACTCGATTATTTATTGACTATTTTTGCAACGCAGAACACGGCTAGCCTACGTTTTTGCAGTAACTTGCCTGTTTTGATTACTTGCTTTGCATGCATAACATGGATGGCTTACATGTGCGCAGTAACTTGCCTAGTTATATAACTCATTTTGAAAGACACAGATGGTCGACATCTACGCAGTGGCTTGCCTAGTTTGAGTACTTGTTTTGTATGCAGAACACGGATGGCCTACATGTGCGCAGTGGCTTGCCTAGTGAGGCCCTGGCAGAGCTGCATGGAAACAGCAACATCGAGAAGTGCTCCATTTGTTCAAGGTGTGCTTTGCTGCAGATTTATTGTTCCAACAGTATATCAATATATGCACATCAGATGGAGAAGTGCCAATCATTTTTGAATGATCTGATGAGTTGGAGGTGCTGCTTTTTTTGCTTCAGTTGCCCCCCTGCACAGAAGATAGGGGCGCTGATAAACATTTAAAGGCAAACAAACTGTGGGGTAAAGTTGTCATGGATAACTGCACCGGGGAAATGTAAGAAATGGTCCTTTATTGCCAATGAGGAGCAACTACTTACACACCACTCTGTTCAAGCTCGAACCAACCCAGCTTCAAACCAAATCTGACAATGCAAGCTACCAGAAAGTGTCATGTTTATTTAAATAGCTGTACAGATCCACAGGATTAAACGTGCACGTAGGGCAACTCCACCCTAGTACGGTGCTTCCCATGAACCTCTGGTTGGCACTCCACGAGCTTAGCAGCTTTGGAATCTACATATCAGTATCAGAAGTGCAAGCCATACAATAGGAGCATATTAAAGACAAGCCCGATTTGGGCCAGCCTGTGTCCCCCTTTCGGAAATACTTGTAAAACAGTGATTTTTGCTGCAGGAAATTCTGGAGGCCTTTTTCAACGCGTGCTGCGTACGGAGTACACGACCACACAACAGGGAGGCGCTGTGAAGTGTGCGGGGGGGGCCTTAAAGACACCATTGTCAATTTCTCTGAAGCCCTGTGAGTATCAGGACACATGTCATGCGTGTATTTGCTGTGGTACAGGGTTCAGTTAGCTGTTTACTTTTCTGCAAACTCTAGTCATTGAGGCCTATGCTTGACGGCTAAATCACCAGGATAGTAACATCATGTGGTGCTAACTCATACACATATTTATATGCCTTCCAATAATTCATAGCAAAAAATAACTTGCATTTTTGGTTTGTTGCAGGCCTGAAGATCAGCTGAAGACTGCAATCGCTCACTCACGCACCGCAGATGCGTGTCTTGTTCTAGGTAACATGAGAGCACTCATTACCCGCTGCCATCATGCACACATATATACACATACACACACTGTTCATTTGCGCTCTGCTTTTTCTTGCTATGCTCACCACTCAGAGCCATAGGTGTAGTTTTTATGCAAGAAAGGATCAAGTCCTGACATACACCTTCAATATATATATATATATAATATTGTTGCAGGAATAAAGGGGAAAAATAATGATAGTGAATGCAGCCACCATTATAAAATAATTTAATGAACCCACTTTGGTGCTCACCTCTTGCCATTTCTTGCCTTGCAAGTATCAAGTCTTGCATGAAGATCCCCTTACTCCCGCGCGATGCACACAGGCAGCAGCTGCCGGGTATCACCTGCTGCTGACCTTCCAGGTGATATTTTCATATTTTTTCACTGTGTGGGAGTGTGGGTACGTGTTTGTTATGTGCATGTGCAAACCATAATTTTCGGTGGGGCTCTGGCTAGTGCGAGCACTAGTTGAGAGCCTTTCCTTAATGCACGCTGGTGACTTCCAGTGTAGACTTTTACTTTTACTTTTTTACGTGTTTGTTGTGCGTGCATGTGCAAACTATACTTTCTGGAACTGTGTAATCGACTACGTCATGCTGTTCAACACCCAAGCACTAATAACAAGCGTAGTATTTTTGCCGACCCAGTTCTGGTTTATAAACGTACTGCATCTGCTGGTAATCTCTGCCTCAACTGCCACTTTCATCTCTTGCTCGACTGTTCTGGTTGCCATGCAGAGGCAGTGAAGCTGCACGGAGGTAGCCTGGTTATTGTGAACCTTCAATGCACCCCCCTGTAAGTGGCCTGTGACCAGTATAAACGAACGTGGGCAGGCTCAGTCTTACCACAGCTGCGCCTATGCCGAGCCTTTTTTTCACACTTACACTTCAATCACGCCTTCAGGGACAGCTTGGCTGATGTGCGCGTGTTTTGCGAGTAAGTGCTTCGAAGCAATGTTTGATAGCTGGTATATGTATAGAATATCTGTGTAGCCGTGACTCTTATCCACCAAGAAATACTGCAACTGCATTGCGATTTTGCAATATCCTGTAGAAAAGAAAAGAAAAGAAAAACTACGCAGGCAGTGAAAACCACTCCCCACATTATTTAAGGAAAAGGAGCCACTTTGGTACCGAGTACCGTAAAGCTCCTCCACCGCGAAAAGGGGGAAAATCAATGGGGATCAAGAGGGTTGCAGGATTGGCCTGAGACCGGCTCCTGATGAGAGTTGATAACAGTACTGGAAAGGGCACGTCTGGTATGGACAAGTTTAGCAGCGAAGTTCACAGAGTGCACATGGAGCTTGGAGGCAAGCTTCTTAACTCTTTGAACAAAGACCCAGTTCCTTGAAAGGCTTCATAGTTTGAGTGCTGTAGATGGTGCCACCCACAGCCAAAAGAATGATGTAGAGAGTAACGGAGGCTCTTTGGAGAATGTTGCAGAGATCTTTGCGCTGTTCCTTTGCAGCGTTCAGCTGGTTCTGAGGTCTGGTGTCTTTACAATACTTGATCTTGACGAGATGGATGTCACGCCGAGCTTTGCTGAGGCCTTTAGGTCGGTGCTGTCTGGGGTTGGTGGCTCTACTGGTGGCTGGCGGTGCTGCTGGGGTACTCCCAGTCTCCCTCAACTGCCCCCTGCCACTTCGAAGAACCCACCCCCCTACATTAGTTTGTTGTTTTTGTGTTTGCAGCGATAGGAGTAACCAGCACAAAATCTGGCTGCAATATCCTGTATAATAGCTTTTCAATTACCCGGCACAGGACTGACACATTCATGGCAATGCTGCTGGAGGATCTGAACTGCCCTCCAGCCCCGGCCCGTGACAAGCTCAAGGAGGAGATTGTAAGGCTTGCACCTTTGGGCGTACAATGATTAAAGAAGTGCAAAGTGTAGCTGAATGGGAATGATGGTCAAAGCTATTATAAAGTTTTTACTGGTTATGTCAAAAGGTCACACTGTACCTTTGATCAGTGTGCTTTTTACATTTTGTTCTGCACATCAAAAGAAGGTCGGTTTGACCCTGGTTACAATGTCTGGTTGAAATGACTGGATTAAACGTGCACTGGTCACAGTTGTTGCTCCTGTTGAATACAGCCACATATGTCTCTAACAGACCCTCTGGCTATTCCAGATGAATTGATTGACGATTAATGGTTTTCAGCAGCTATTGAAGCCACCTGCCTAAGGTTAAGGTTAAGGTTAAGGTTACATCACTATATATGCCTCAAAGGGCATCTCAGCGGAAGCTTGGAATAAAGCCTGTAACCAAACCTATCTAAACAAAAGGGGAAGCGTCTATAATAGATAAGATACAGAGGGAACGTCTGTCTGCAGAAGAGTCTAAGCGGACCGCAATAGAGCAGAAAGCAGAATACTAACAGAAGAAAGCTTGTTCAAGAAAACCCGTTTGTCAGTGTGCATGAACATGTCAGTGAGCGTGTGAGAGGCTGAGAGAGCCTCGTGAAACCAGGAGCGCCAAGAAAACAAAGTGCAGCGGAGCAGAAGAGAGAACAAAGGACACAAGCAGCCCCAACACCCAAGACACGCACCACACCTGGGCCACGCACCACACCCGGGCCACGCACCACACCCGGGCCACGCACCACACCCAGGCCACGCACCACACCCAGGCCAAAACAGCAGAAGTGCCTCTGTCTCCTCTCTAACTGCCCCACCCCACTAGCTCACCCAGCTACAAGCAACAGACCAGCCTAAACATTAGGTAACACAGATACCAGAAAATACTTAAGATCGTAGCATCAGGCCAAGCTGTAAATGAGCTAAATGGAAGGATAGGTGTTCAAGGCCCCAGTTACACTAGGGATTTTTCGCTAACTTTTCGCCCAAAAATGAAAAAGTTTTTTACAGTTTTGGCTTCATTCACTGCAGTGTGTGGGTTTTGACCTTTTGAAAGGTAAATTATTTTTCAGCATGCGTCTACTTTGGTGAACGTTGGTCTACACTTTGATGTGTTTTTGCCTATTTCTTCTCGTGTCTTTAAGGTTAGCATTTTCCAGTTGCGTCACAGCCCTTTTTTTACTTGGTTTGTTTTTAGGTTTACCTCGTTCTCATAGGTTGAGCAGCCATTCCAGGTTGAACTCATTTATATACCAATCGATAGCTCTCAACCTCAGGAATAAAAAATGCGTTTGATAGTTGACGTCCAAAGGTTACAAGGACTGGCGCAGGACCCTGTGCGCTCCGCTGATTCTTTTTCCTAAAGAGGAAAATGTTGAGGGTAAATCTGAGGAAAAAAGTAGGAAACTTCTCACGTGTGACGCGGCCTAAACAACTCACAAAGGGAATACTATCATATATTGGGCCCCAAAAAAGTCAAAGAATGATTAAGACGACAGAGTAACTTTCTCGGCTCAACTTAAATATGTTTGATTATAAAGCAGCATCCTCAGTAATTGTGGTATTTACAAAATAAACAAACCACGATGACATGCCTATCAAAAGTATAGTGCACATGGCTCAACAATGACTTATTAGGCTTTGATACAAGCAGATTATACAACAAATTTAATGTACACGTGCTTTGATGATACATTAAAACAATAAAAACACTTCCATCTCAACAACAGCTGCGGCCACATTGTCTTTGCGATTAGCTCTTGGCCTTTAACTCCTTGACCGCTTGCTCAAGCTCTGGCACTATTTTGTAGAGGTCACCCACCAGGGCGTAGTCAGCTTCCTTTGGTTCAGAAGCAAAAGGGAGTAAGATGTTTTCAGCAGCAAATAGATCTCTAGCAGCATGAAGTCGTAAAAAATGTCGTTCTGGCACTGTATAACCCTACAGATGCAGATAGCTCATCATCCAGTACACAAGTCAAAAAACAGGGAGCATAGGATTGACGTGGTTTAGGTGGGTGGTACAGAGGCTTAGTGCCACACCAGACATTACCAAGGTGACAAAGGAAAGACTTGCCGGATCCTTGCGCTTCTGTAGAATCCATTGTATTTTATATGAATAGGACCTTATGCAGCACAGTGGGGAAACGTACCTTGACCATTGGGCATTCGCTATCACTGTTTATTGCAGCAATTGTCCTGGAGTCTTTGATGCCTGCGCATACATTCCCACGTGCATATAATATTCTGCTGTGAACGTCTGTGTATATAAATGTGTGTGTCTGTACATATATGTGTGATGTTTGTGAACTCCCCTCTCTTACTGCACTGGAGAAGAATGCGAGCAACGACCTAGCACGGGCCGAATTGTGCAAGCATTTGCAGTGTGTCTGTGCAGTGCGCTGATTGCGTTGGTTTTGCAGTGCCCAAACTCTGGAGGCTTGTACACACATAAGATAAAAACGAATGCTCATTTGCATACGATCACCGATACTAGTACCCGGCATAAAGGTGATGCTCGAGCAAGACAATAAATCCCCATTACGTTGCGCGTCTTTTGAGATAGGTGTTCCAACAAATGATCCATTTATGAAACCGTTCAACTGTTTAGTATGTGCACCCACCTGCCATGTGCTGGATTGAAACCGTTCAATTGTTGAGTATGTGCACCCACCTGCCATATGCTGGATTGCTCCAGAGACCCCCACACCTAAGTACAGGTCTGGTGCCACAACTTTACCCGTTTGCCCGACCTGAGCGCGCGACCGCAGGGTGGGGGAGGGTGTGCGTTTTTGACTAAAAGGAGTGAACTTGGTTTGGAGAAAAGAAGAAAGTATGGGTGCGCGATTGATTGAGGGATTGGAGTGGGTTTGGATGAGAAAGTGCATGTTTTATCCTTTACGGTGCAAAATGTGGTGCGGACCTGCATTCAATAAGCAAAATGGAACATAAAAAAGACGAACGTGATTGCTTCTGGGAGCAAAATGAAGTTGGAGACAGGCGTGTGCGTTGTTGCTGAGAGGGATTGCGTGGGTTTGTGTATCAGCCTTACTCCCGGCTTTTGTTGCATAAATTTTGTCCAGAGTTATTATGCCGGCCACTGTTAAGGCTGTTCTTCACGTCAGCACATGCCTTGATTTGGGGGAGAGAGAGAGAGAGAGAGAGAGAGAGAGAGAGAGAGAGAGAGAGAGAGAGAGAGAGAAAGAGAGAGAGAGAGAGAGAGAGAGAGAGAGAGAGAGAGAGAGAGAGATAGAGAGAGAGAGAG
>Ga0307947_1000107_pt1 | contig 46859 bp, 51 predicted proteins | sample OrgLakmetagen232_FD_201840 | JGI IMG/M metagenome (GOLD analysis project Ga0307947, IMG submission 201840) | Saline water microbial communities from Organic Lake, Antarctica - #232 | ecosystem: Environmental > Aquatic > Non-marine Saline and Alkaline > Saline | place: Antarctica: Organic Lake...
CCAGCACAGAACACCACGCACTTGTACTTCTCCTTGAGCTGGTAGATCTGATCCAAGGGTGCCAGGTCACCGTTGCTGGCGTAGATGCCCTCCACGATGACGATCCGGCGATTCAACGGCCGCCTGTGTGTGGTGGTGCCAAAAACACACAAAGCTCTTGACACAAACTGCTCCGGCGATTCAGCGGCCGCCTGTGTGTGGTGGTGCCAAAAACACACAAAGCTCTTGACACAAACTGCTCCGGCGATTCAACGGCCGCCTGTGTGTGGTGGTGCCAAAAACACACAAAGCTCTTGACACAAACTGCTGCATGATTGCATGCACCAACCAACATCCCAGGATTAAACTTTCTTCCTTGAGATGATCTGGGCGAATGGTCAGAGGTGGTCGTGTGATGTGCAGCTTTTATTAAAAGCTCACCTTGTGTGTTACGGCCATCAAACAAAAGGGAGAAAACAGGACAGGGTGGAGGCACACAAAACAGGGGTGTTTCTTTCGCAGATGTCACTTTGCACTCCAATGCCTTTGTGATATGACCTTCAAAACACACATTGATACACAAACAGACTCTGTCTCTGCTTTGAATTTCTGGGCCTGCACACACCACGACCAAAAGCTGCATCCCAAAAATGCAGTCGTGTTGATTGAGTTCCAACAGCTCCACACTGGTCATGATCCACTCCAGATTGTGCATGTCGCTGTATAACAGCTCCACACTGAGCATGATCCACTCCAGATCGTGCATGTCGCTGCTAAACAGCTCCACACTGATCATGATCCACTCCAGATCGTGCATGTCGCTGTATAACAGCTCCACACTGAGCATGATCCACTCCAGATCGTGCATGTCGCTGCTAAACAGCTCCACACTGATCATGATCCACTCCAGATCGTGCATGTCGCTGTATAACAGCTCCACACTGAGCATGATCCACTCCAGATCGTGCATGTCGCTGCTAAACAGCTCCACACTGATCATGATCCACTCCAGATCGTGCATGTCGCTGTATAACAGCTCCACACTGAGCATGATCCACTCCAGATCGTGCATGTCGCTGTTAAACAGCTCCACACTGATCATGATCCACTCCAGATCGTGCATGTCGCTGTATAACCGCTCCACACTGATCATAATCCACTCCAGATCGTGCATGTCGCTGTGCTTGAGCAGATGCAAGCAGCATACCCACAGCAAGCAGCTCGAGATACACACAGCCCCCTCACCTCTCCTTCTTCGCCTCCTCTTCCACACTGATCATGATGCGCTCCAAATCGTGCATGTCGTTGTGCTTGAACAGGTGCACGCTGGACCGGCTCAGTGTGCACCCTTGCTGGATGGGGTATGCACAAAACTGCGGATGCATTACAGACAGATGCCGTGATATTCAAGACAGGTGTCGGTTCTGGAGAGATATAAGGCGCTGCATCACAACCCGACCCAGACACTTGTAAATGTTTGGAGCAAGCAAACACACATATGTGCGAACGAGAACCTGCACACGTACTGTGCTGAGTAAATGCCCCCCTCAATTCCCTGTATGGAGTGTGTATGTGTATGTGTGTGTGTGTGTTTGTGTGTGTGTGTGTGTCGCGCTGTGCTTGCATGAAAGGAAAAAGGTTGCAAAGCATGCATATTTGCAGCAGCACACATCACACATCACAAATACGCAGCTCACATGTTCCTTGGAACACACATACACACACATGCTCATTTGCCCAAGCCCCACACACACACGGCTCACATGTTCCTTGAAGCAAACACACAAACCCATTTTCTTTTGTCCCACCCCACCTCGTCCACGATGAGCACGTCCTTGCGATTAGCAAAGGCTGGAATGATGGAGGACACTGTGGCGATGTCGTAGCTGTAGATGATGGCTTCGTCAGTGCCCATGAACTTAGCCAGCTGGTCTTCGAGCTGCGTGTGCGTGTGTGTACGTAAAAGTTGCATGCGTTTGTGCTAAAATTATTGATCCTGATAGTAGGTTTGCTACACCGTTATTTATATCATGTTCTGTTTTAGGACATGATCAAAGCAAGGATAATATCGGGCGTGCACGTTGCAAATGTGCATGTGCAAATCTAATGCAGATGTACACGTTGCCTTTGTACATACCCATGAACCTAGTCAGCTAGGCCTGGAATTGTGCACATGCACATACGCGTGTTGTGCGCATGTGTGTGTGTGTGTTACGTACAGGTCTGGCCAGAACTGACAATATGCATGTTGTGCGCATGTGTGTTACGCATAGGGCTGACATTAAGTGACGACAAGTGACGACATGCGTGATGTGCGCATGTGTGTTTTTTCCGCATAGGGCTGACCACAAGCAACATGTGTGCTGTGCGTGTGTGTGTCTGCATAGGGCTGACCACAAGCGACATGCGAGCTGTGCGTGTGTGTGTTCTACATAGGGCTGATAATAATAAGTGACAACATGCATGTCTTACTACTCAGCACGAACATGTTCCATCCATTTCAGCTATTCTCAAGCGCTTATTACCTGCAAGTGTACATCAATGGTTCCGTAAAAGCCACGAGGCCCACATGCGCCTACTCCATACTTCTCTACCGTGGCTGCTGCGGTGGACTGTGTGTGTGTGTGTGCGTGTGTGTGTGTGTGCGCGTGTGTCACAAGCAGATGGTAGTGCTCTTAAAAAACATGTTCAACAACGGAGCTTGTAAAACACCAAAAGTGTAACGGAATAAGAAGCATACAGGAACCTGTGACTTACCAGCACCTCTGGCGTGTTTGCCAGGTTCAAAAAGTCGTGGGACAAGAGGTTCAGAGCTCTCTTGCCGTCTGCCACAGCGTGCTTGCCCTCGTACCTATATGTGTGTGTGTGTGCGTGGTGTGTGGTGTGTGTGTGCATGTGTGTGTGCATGCGTGTGTGCATGCGTGTGTGCATGCGTGTGTGCATGCTTTGTGTGTGTGAGTGTGTGTGCACGAGAGAGTGTGTGCGTGTGTGTATGTCTTCGCGTGTTGTGTGTTTTTGTGTGGGGAATTGTCGTTGCGACAGCATGCATCCCCACGCGACTACATGTGCAATGTATATGTATTCAGTATAAATAACTAGTGGTGATGCTCATGTCAGTGCTTTATGTGTGTATACGCGTGTGTGCAGGTGTGCACATCAGTACTGTATGCAAGCATATGCAGGACTGAGACGTGCCTGGGAGCTGCACACAGCATGAGGCAGTGTGCAGCACAGCAGCGAAGAAGTGTGCATGCTTGTCTGTAGCGTTTGCCAGAGCCACACACGAACATCAAACACAAACGTAAGGAGCTGCACACAGCATGAGGCAGTTTGCAGCACAGCAGCGAAGAAGTGTGCATGTTTGTCTGTAACGTTTGCCAGAGCCACACACGTACATCAAACACAAACGTACATCAAACACACACGTAATCTTGCAGACAATCTAGCCACACACGAAATCTTGCAGACAATCTAGCCACACACGTAATCTCGCAGACAATCTAGCCACACACGTACATCAAACACAAACGTAATCTTGCAGGTGTCCCATACAAAAGTGCCGTAATTACACCCTTCAGACTTAAGTTTGGCCAACCCTGCTTGTTTGTGCACAACAAGGACACACCCATACATGCACACACACACATGCACACACACATGCACACACACACACGCATACACATGCACAAGCACACGCACGCACACACACATGCACACGCACACGCACACACACACATACACATGCACACACACATACACACACACATGCACATGCTGTGTCACGCACAGGAGCAGGAGGCAGAAATTATGCCCCAGAGCCAAGCTCTCGCTGTACATAAGGCAGGACGTGTACGTGTTCCAAAAACAAATAGTCTGCGCGGGTATGACGAAGCCTACAAATGCTCGCGATCTGTCGCGCGAAATGGCTAACCTTAAAAAAGTGGCAGACCTGGTGATGATACACATGTGCACCCTCTGATCAACACATAGGGGAACATGAGTAGTCTTGGCCAAAACCGATACATATACGCGTGCACGTACATGGTATTTACGATGATTTTAGCAGAGATATCACCACACAAACGGGTCATGTACGGTATATATTTACGGATCTGGCAACCCTAAACATGAGCAAAAGGCTTTGAATGCAGCATACCCGATAATAACCAAAGCCTGCACCCTCTGACCATCATCAACACATCCACAAAGATGATCGTATTTGGTAAAGATATATGGGGGCAGAACTTGGGCCTGGTCATGGCACGCGCGTGCACTGTGCTCAATACATTGAGGGATATCAGCACATGCACAAACATGCACAACCATGCAATACATTGAGGAATATCAGCACATGCACAAACATGCACGACCATGCAATACATTGAGGAATATGAGCACATGCACAAGCATGCACAAACACATGCACAAACATATAATACATTGAGGAATATCAGCACATGCACAAACACGGTTGGAGTAGCTAAGGCGCATTTTTTTGAAGCACATCAAGCAACAGCAGCATGTCCAGGGACATGGATGTACGAGTAAGAAAAAAGCCTCGGAGAAAGTAGGCATAATGCGTACCGTGTGATGACCCTTTCACGTACGATGTCCTTTTTTGCCACTTCTGGCACCAAAGGCTCCGGCCGCCACTCCTTGCACAGCTGGTTGATCTCCTGTGTATGTGTGTGTGTGTGTGTGTGCGTGTGCGTGTGCATGTGTGTGTGTGTGCATGTATGTGTGTGCGTGTCAGGGAACTTCAGCCCGTGCGGGCGCCGCACTTATAAATCAAATTTTGGTCTTGCCCGTAGGGCAAGGCCGAAATTTAAAAAGTTGACTCCGGGCGTCCCGGAGAAAAGCCAGTGGCCGGAGGCCACTGGCCGCGGGCTTCCCGCATTAAATTAAAATTCAATGTCCGGGCTACCCGGAGAAAATGTAATGATGCTGACTTAATGGCTCCGGGCAAGAGAGGAAGGAAGGGAGCCCTCCTACACAGAAGGAGACTCCCAAGCTGGCTGACGTATGTAAGTGTTTCTTTGCTTGTGGTGCTTGTGGTGCTTGTGGTGCTTGTGTGGTGGTAACGGAAATTTGTCTTTTTTAGGGAAACGCGCGGGGCGTGCCTCAGTGCAGCCTGCAGCAGGAGCACCAGCAGCGGCAGCACCAGCAGCAGCAGGGGGAGCAGCAGCAGAGGGAGCAGGCCCAGTACCAGAGGAGGCAGCTGCCGCAGAACCAGAGAGGGAGGAGTTCCATGATGCTCTCGAGCAGGACGAGCCCCCCGCTCTAGCCCCTGCTGCTGAGCTCTCGGCACCTCCTGCACCCGCTGCTGAGCCCCCATCTGCTCTAGCCCCTGGGCCTGCTCGACCATCGACCGCCTTGCCACTCGTAAGCCTGGGCTGCGTCAGCAGCCCAGGCAATTTTTTTTAACCCTTATATACCCGCACATTTCTTCACTATTTAGAAAATCAACTGAGGGCGACCCGCACAAAAAAAAAATTTAGCTGAGGGCGAACCGTAGGTTTTACAAACTCCCTGAAGTTCCCTGGTGCGTGTGTGTGTGTGCATGTGTGTATGCATGTGTGTGTGCGTGTGTGTGTGCATGTGTGTGTCTCAGCGCCTGCACATCTCCTGCCCTCTATATCATTGCAAAATGGATTACTCCCCCTGCACATTATAAGCACACAACCGCAGCAACGTTGCCAGGAAGCCTGAAGCGTGGCATATACTCAATGCTACGCAGCACTTCTCGCATCCCTGGGTATTTTTAGCGTTGTTGTAAGCGGCCATAGGACTTTGTGTCTGCACATTCCGGCCTGGTCCAATAAATGGTATAGGCCTGCAGCCAGCGCACTCCATCTCACCTGTCTGAAATGACAGACCACACGACAAAAATCAACGCACTCTCATACAACAATTGCGTTGGCATCACAGATGCCTATAAAGAGGGACGTCCAGAACCTTATCTCGGGTTAAAAAGGTTTCCGTGGAAAACAGGGGCTCTTAAGCTCAAGGTCGCATGCAATCAGGACCATAGGAACCCTTCATCCACAACAATTCCCACCAAGTCTGGCAAACATAAGGGGGCTCCTGGCCCTATTAACCAGCTACAAACTTTCACCCACCCACCCTCTCACTGACTGCACCGAGTACACAACTTGTCGGTGAGGGGCTCCCGGCCCTATTAACTAGCAGTGTTTTGCACCTGACGCTTGACGGCGTAATTTATGTCAAATTGACGGTGAAAATAGTAAATTACGCCGTTAATCATCAGAGTTTAGTGACGGTAACGCCGTTACTTACGATCGTTATTTACGGTGCCATTTTTGAATGACGCCGTATGTGCACAACACTGTTAAGTAGGTAGCTACAAATGTGAGCCCACCCTCTCACTACTGACTGCACTAGGTACACACTTTGTCGGTGAGGGGCTCCTCTGAGCGCGGCTTGGGCTTGAAGGTGGACTGCAGGAACAAGTACAGGATGATCACCAGCAGCAGGCCCTCCACCTGTCAAAGTGGACAGGCATTTTTAAGTGGATGCACACAGGGAGGAATGTGGATCGAACTTGGGTCGAACTTGGAGGAATGTGCATCAAACTAGGGACAGGGTGATCACTACCAGCACGCCCTGCACCTGTCATAAGTCAGGAGTGTGTGGACACCGCAGGCAGGCATACTGGTAGGCCAGCACCCCTAATTTGGTGTTCAAGAATTGGATTGGTGCATCACTGGGACAAGGTGTTAGTGGATATATACCAGGCACCACGTTTGCTTGCCAGCACACACACACGTACGCACACACACACACACACATCACAAACACACGTACGCGCAAAGACCCCCCCACCCACCCACCCACCCACACAAGTGAGGCTGTATGTGCACCAATAGCATAAAAGACACATACAGGAGGCACAATCAGAAACAGCAAAAGGATGCAGCGCGCCTGAAACATACAAGAGCAAGGCTGCGTGCGCACCATGATGTGTCCGTGGAAATGCTCCAGGAAATAGGCGGGGTGCAACTTGCCTCCTGGCCCAAAGATGACCCAGATCTCCTCCACACCTCGCACGATGCCCAGCTCCATTCCCCTCCAGCCCCCATTGGCTTCCCTCCAACCCCCTAGAGCCGCGGCAACCACGCTGCCCGCCAACCCTCTCACTGACTGCACAAACAAATGGAGAAGCTGGTTTGTGCACCATGTGCACAATCACAAAGCAGCAATTCAAGAATACTGTGCCCCCAATGGCAAGAGACCAACACAATGCCTTTGGCAAGCACGTGTGACAAAGCACCCCTACCCGCACCTGACGATGAAAGTAGTCCTCTGACTGCTCCGTCTGGGTGGAGCTGTCTGTGGCTGTTCCTGCAGGTCTGCTGTGGCTGTGCTGCGCGTGTACTGCTGGTAATGCCAGAAGGAGAACAGCTGCTGTGGCCAGCAGGGCTGCCTGTCTCCAGGACTGAGGTGTTACACCCATAGGAAACAGGTGCACGCGGGTCCAGGGTAACACCGGGCACCTGTGTGGGTTGGGTCAGAGGAGCAGCACAGCGAGTGGTCACCTCAAGGAACGCACACTTGCTTGCGGTTGACTGCCAATTTGTTTTAGTCAAGAGCGGCAACTGAGCAGCACGGCAGTCCAGCCAATGCACACCCACACAACAACTGGAGAGAGTGTTGGGATGGAGCCTGCCTTCAACACCAGAAACTAAGTGGGAGTAAATCAGGCGGAAATGGAACATGACCGAAGAAGTTGCGGATAATCAACATACAAATGTGAGCTCACCAGGACGCGATATAGCGTTGAGCTCTTTCTCGGGACCGCGTCCTCTCAAATTATTCGTTCCATTCAAATTAGTAAATCTTACGAATATAAAATACCATATTCGCAAAACAAAAATCGGCAACAGCGATCGAAAATCAGCAATCCTGCACGATTTCCAGAATAATAATTAAAACTCCTTTTCATAGTAGCTGCATCAGTTTTCAACGCCACCTCAATTTCCTGCTTTTCGAGCGCACTCCATAGGCAGCACAATGCGTGTGTTCAGAAGTATCATGCAACTAGCACGGAGTGTTGCAGTCTCGGAGGATCTTCAGCCTGGCTTGCAACAGCACTGACCTCCCTCCTACAGAGGCAGCGCTAGCAGCAGCAGGGGGACCTTGCTCGTTGGCCAGCTGCTGGAGCAAAGAAAAGACAGAAAGAAGGGAGCGCAAGGGAGAAGAAGTAGAGTCAGCCGAGAGGGAGAAAACAAGGCAAGGTCTGAATTGATAATGATGTGACAGCGGGCGGTCCATTGCGGGGCCATTCTCTTCCCTCCCTCCTGTCATCTCCCTGCAACACAATTCCTGCATCCATTGCTAGTAGTTCTTGGCAGACTCACATGCTTACATGCTCCTACATACAGGAAATGGTGGGGCCCCTCATCAAACTCCCTCTAATCCTGCTGATTTCTTTGGCTTGGGCACCGTGCCGTTTCCCTCCCTGTGCCCATGCTTTCCACACCCGTCATGGCAGTACTTTCAGTCACAGCAGCAAGTCACCAGCCGAAGTCAGCAGCAAGGGCGAGGCTGTGCCTTTGACTGCGACAAGACGAGCGCTCCAGGAACATGATGCAATGGATGAGCAGCAGCAGCAGCAGCAGCAGCAGCAGCAGTCAGGACTTGCCGGCAATGGCTGTCTCCTATACGTGCGCTATGGGGCGGCAGTAGGTGATATCGCACGCCTCAGGTGTGTTCACGTTGTGCCTCTGGGCCCTCGCTCCTCTTTCTTGCGACGACTGAGCAGTGCTTGCAGCCCTGATCTCATCTTTTGCCAGCTTGGTTGGCAATCGTTCTTATTAAAGATGAACTGATCGTGTGAATAAACCTACCTGAATTTTATGCTCGTCCAAATTCTGTTGACCAGGCACGTGCCTGCGTTTGTGGGGAGCTTTGACATCATGCCAGCAACCCCACAGGTGTGTGTACTCTGTAACAATGGCGTGTTCTATGTTTACAACAGCGATGCCATAATCATTTCAAGTTTAAATAGCCTGGTTATTGCGCACTTTACAAAACACAGGAAACCTTTACGTTCATGACTTGCATCTTGGTGAATCAGACTGCCTTTTTTACACTTTGCCCCCAGATTGAGGTGGATGATTGGCTGCTGGCATGGCGCTTTTCAGCGGGCGAGAACATCGTGGGGGCAGCAGATGTGTTCGGTGAGTACAAGCAAAGCATGTACCAACGATATGCCATCAGATCAGTGGCCATGGCCTTTCTAGCGCCCTTTCGAGCGCCTTTGTAGGTGCATTGTAAGTGAGCAGGCCATTGTTGACCAATTAGATCATGCTAATTTTTATGCTTCAGATCTGGCTGACGAGCTTCTGGTGGCCTCCCTTCAAACCTCCAGAAGATCTGTGTGGAAACCCTTAGAACAGAGGGGCGCCCACATACATGCGTTGCTTTTTGCGTCTGTTAACTTGCAGGCGACATCACCATCACGGATGTGGAGTTCCTTCCTCCTGAGTTGCACACAGACACAAATGCGAGCAATCAGGAGCAACAGCAAAGACGGGGTCAGGAGCAGGGAGGTGGTGTGGGCTCGCGCCTAGAGGCTGCTGTGAATAATGCAAATCAGGCGCCTCGCCCCCCCTTGATTCAGGTAGGGTATAGGTGGTGTGGGGATTGTGAGAATATTAATAATGTGGGGTCATGTAAGTAGTGTGATATGGTGGGGGATGTGTAGGTAATAACCATTTCCGTACAGGTTACTTCTAAGTAGGTACAAGGTTTGCTAGATTTTCCTGAAATAGCAGCATTAAATATTAAATGCCTGTGCAGATATATATGAAACAGCAATAAAGAGGGAGAAGTGAGAGTTGCCAGCCTCCCTGTAAAGTTTTCCTAAGGTTTCCTTCAAATGCTGGAACTTGTATTGCTTCAGTTTGAAACCTGTGCATGTTCTTCTGCTTGTACATATAGCGTGACTAAACATCCAATGGACAATCCATTCCCTGCTCTTTCCAGGTGCACCACCAGAATCTCGCACCCATTTGATGGTTGAAAGGCAGTTTGCATGTAATGCCATTTGCTACCTAATTTAACATGTAACATGTTTTTGTATCGACTGCCCTGCTGTTTGCAGTCTGTGGCAGTAAGAGGGAGCACACCCCTCAAGCAGCGCTCCAGGGACCCATTTGATTCGGCAATGTCTGCTTCAGGTAGGTTGATTTCATGTGTGTTGCCCCGCACCACCTTGTTTTTGCCATCCTACCTTGATAGTGTCTCTTGCATTAAGGAAAGGGAATGAAAAAGCTACGCAGGCAGTGAAAAAACACTCCCCACATTTATTAAGGAAAAAGAGCCACTTTGGTACTGGGTACCGTAAAACTCCTCCACCCAAAGAAAAAGAACGAGATAAATGGGGATCAGAAGGGTTGTAAGCTTGAGCTGAAACCGGCTCCTGATGAGAGTTGATAATAGCACTGGAAAGTGCACGTCTGGTGTGGACAAGTTTGGCTGCGTCGTTGACAGAATGTGCATGAAGCTTGGAAGCAAGTTTCTTAATTCTTGAAAGTCAAGACCCAGCTCATTAAAATGCTCCAGTGTGGGGTTGTTGTAGATGGCGCTACCGACACCCAAAAGGATTATGTGGAGCATAAATGCATTCCTTACCCAGAAGCAAATGGATAAACGCAGCTCCCTGTACTGACTTCATCTCAAACTTCAACTTTGTCCACACAGCAAATCCACCTCACCTCGCATTCCTTTGTTATGCCAAAATGACTGCAGATGGCACTACTCCCTCCAACACCAGCATGCCAGTCACCGATGACAGCCAAAGCAGCATCACAAGCTCCACTGCTGCAGGGCTGGCGGCTGCATTGACAGGCCCTTCTTTTACTGCTAACCCCTTTCAAGGCATGGACAGCAGTAGTGGGTTTGGAATGACAATGCAGCCCATGCCGGGGGCGGCTGCAGATGCCAACTCAGGAAATGCGGAGCAGGAAGAGCAGCAGCATGTGAGTAGGACGGCACATTGATGTAGTGGTCTGTAATTAATAGGGGGAGCAGTTTTCACTGTCTGTAGCTTTTTTCCTTTCTACAAAGTGGTTTTGCAGGGGAAGGCTGGTACTGTCGGCAGTCAATACTGTGACAACACCCTCATCTGGAGTTGGGTGTAGGCCATGCCTGCCATTCTGTGAACTTTGCTGCTAAACTTGTCCATACTAGACGTGCCCTTTCCAGTACTGTTATCAACTCACATCAGGAGCCGGTTTCAGGCCAAGCCTGCAACCCTCCTGATCCCCATTGATTTTTCCTGCCCTTTTCACGGTGGAGGAGCGTTACGGTACTCGGTACCAAAGTGGCTCCTTTTCCTTAATTAATGTGGGGAGTGGCTTTCACTGCCTGCGTAGTTTTTTCTTTCTTCTCTTTTTTCCTGACACTCTCCTGATACTTACCATTCTTTTTTTCTTGCTTTCTGTGGGAAAGTTATGTGGAGCTCAGTACCAAAATTACTTGTTTTCCATGATGGATTTGGCGGTAGCTTCATTGCATGCACAACTGTGGCGTTCATGCCGCTCAATTGTTTTACTGACGTGGGTATACTGTGACAGTATCTCCATCCACGATTTGGCAGCTTAATGTATTTTCATCAAGTGTGTCAATTAAGCGCCTTGCTCTCTCATCCCAATGTCAGGCGTAGTCCAGGTGCTGTTCACATCTCACATACTTTCTCAGGTGTCCTTAAGCTTCGTGGCGCGCAAGGGGGCGCAGACAAGCCAAACGTATGAAGAGGCCAAATGGGACGCAACGGGCGTGGGCATTCCTGCAGATGTATGGCTCAATGGCCTACACTGCCCAGCGCACCGTTTCCCTCACAGTGATGAGCAGCCAGAGGACCTAGCATCAAGAGAAGACGGCAGCAGGTACAAAAAGAGATAAATAGGGTACAAGGGCATCCTAGCAGCTAACAAGGAAAGGTGCCAACCAGGTGAATTGCATTTATCCTGATGGAAGTGATGATAGAAGAAAGAACGATGATCAGGAGGCACGGACTCGCTGAAACCTATGCATGAGTAGTAACCAGGGCTTTTTTACTTGTTCTGAGCCCTTGGCAATTCCCCAATAATACACAATCCGTCTTTTTGGCCATATACCCGTAAACCAGCAAAGAGACAATTGTGATTCTTTTGCTTTGTTTTGGTTTTCTGTTCGTATGATCACACCATCTGCAATATTCCTTTTCACAGGGGCAGCAGTGAGCAAGCTCACCGAATGAAGCCTGACGCCCAACCACTCCTTACGAGTGGATGGCCTGAGGTGATTGCCTTAGTTACATTGCTAATGCCGGAGTTTGAAGAATCATGTTGTGCATTTGTGTGCTTGTTTGCTGTTTTTGCATGTACGACACACTGAACTCTAATTTTTGTGTTGCTGCAAGTTGATAAAGAGACGCACAAAGAAAAAAGGAACATTGGTGCATGGCGTCCATTGTTGTTAGCTTGCTGTAACGCAGAAAGTGAGAGCCACAAAGGTTGACGGCCTGTCCATCTCATCCACAGAACAGTGGACTTCTCTTTGTCCTCATTTTCTTGGAAGTGCAAACTAGGGAGCTTTTTTGACCTTCCCCCGTATCAATTACCACTCCTTGAATTTGTTCTGGGCGTAGATCCTCCGTGTGGACTATATGCCCATCCAGTATCAAGACGACAACATGACAGTACCAGGGGGATCAGATCTATTTGCAACATCATTTACTCAAATGTACATCAGGTGCGGATGCACATACATTGTCCCGTTTTAAATTGCAATTTGAAACCCCTGTGTGTGCACCTTACTGCTTTGAGCGCACGAGTACTTGCCTTACTTGATCAACGGTCTTCGATAACGAGTGGTCTTCCGACTGTTCAAAGACCACAGAAGTGGATGCCCTGATTCAAAGGTCTGAATGCATTACGTCAAATTGCTCATTGTTCAGGCTCGTTAACGTGGGTGGTAACACAAGCAAAATTTCAACTGCTCAATGTTCAGGCTTGTTAACGTGGGTGGTAACACAAGCATCAATCTGGAGGAAGTGCAGCTGCAGTACTGGTTTGATGCAAGCTTGGTAAGATACGGCTCTCCATATGATAAGGCACGGTTCACCATATGATCAGACTTTGCTTTCCATATAAGGCACGGCTCTCCATATGATGGTAAGATTCGGCCCTCCACATGATGAGATACAGCTCTCCATTTCATACTGCTGTCTCTTTCTTTGTATGATTTTCTGGCTTCATGCAGGTTCTGCATAATCCATGCATCCCAAAATTTTTTTAAACTGCATTGTATTGAGGAGACACCTGCTGGAGTTTGCTTTCTTTAAACCAGCTTGATGGGTGTTCTGCTTTTAATTTTGTACTTGACAGGGATTTTTGGAATACAAGAAAACTGTTTAATTGTTCTGACTGCAGGAAGCAGATGCAATCATGCGAAATGCAGCAGGAGAGGACAGCATGTCTGGAGACCTGAGCAGTTTGGCTTCGTCCCAGTTCAAAATGTAAATCCGCAATTCCACTTTTGGCCGTAAATGCTTGCCTACACTTTTTTGAGTTTCTTACATCCATCCTTGACTTATTATCTCCGCAGTTTTGAACAAACGCACCAGACCATGTAGACCATGTATCTAAAATTCTGATGCGTTCTTTCAAGATCTTGAAAGAACGCATAAAATTTTTAGATAGTTTTGGAAGAACGCACCAGACCATGTAGACTGTCTTGAAACAATGCACCAAACATGTAGATCAACTTCAGTGACCTTGCTCGAGGGAAAAAACACCGCAGGACACAACTAATATTTATGATGTACAATGATGCCTATCTCAATACTTGTTTGCAAATTGTATCTTGTTTGTAGGGGGCGGTTGTAGAAACTTTATAAATACACTTCTTCTTATTTTGAGGCAGGACTAGATTACAAACTTCGGATTTTATCAGCTTTCACCCCAAAAGTGCTTACCTCCTCTTGCGCCTATTGCACTGCAGGTATTGCAGTGATGTTAATGAAGGTGTCCGTGGAGGCTGCGAAGCTGTGCAAGGTAGCTTTTCTGCTGGCCTGATTGGAGTCAGAAAGGCCAGGTAATAAAATTCGAATTACGAGTCAAACTGTAAAGCTGCTTTCCACTTTTGCAGCTTGATTCAAACCACATCCATAGCCAAATCACATCTACATCCAAAAGTAGCTCAGCAATTCTTGTCCGCTACCCTAGTTTTCAAATTTTCTTCCTTTTTTGAATTATACTTGTGCACTATGCACGTGTACCTCAAGACTAGAAGCTTATTGCATACAATGTGCAGGTTTGTGCTGAACCTCACCTTCCGTCCTGGTTCTGGTGCTCTCGTGCCATTGAAGGATTTTAACGGTAGTGCTTCCTCCAACCAGACCACAGCTTTTAGGGTGAGTGTGTAAGATTGTCAATCCATCTCATCTACTCCTTTTTCCATTGGTGTTTTGCATGCAGCGCTGGTCATGTAAATTCACATTCGTTCACAACCTGCTCCCAAAATCACATATGTTCACAACCTGCTCCCAAAATCACATTTGTTCACAACCTGCTCCCAAAATTACAATCGTTCTCAATTTGCCCCCAAAATCACAAATGTTCACAACCTGCCCCCTAACTGATACACAATCTTGGCAGACCTGCATTTCTGACACGCACAAGTTGCGGCCCATTGTCCTTGTCCCCGCAGGCCTCTCCACCCTCTGGAAATGCCACTGGAGTGCCCAGCGTGACCTCACTACAAGCCATCGTCAGCATTGAACCACGTAGGCAAGTGACGTGTATGACTTTGCAAGTCGTGCAGGAATTAAGAGCAAGGCTTTAATGGAAGGTGGTGTAATAATCAATGCAAGGAGAAATGCCATACGACGTTGGGTCAGTAGGATCGCCTATCACAAAGAGAGGGACAGCGTGCATTAATAAACAGCTCCAACAGTTTTAGCACTGTAGCAAACGCCTTTCTGATTATAGATAATTTCATTGATGCATAAATGCAGCAGCTGCACTTGCTTTTATGTATCGAAAGGGCAGTGGTTCGCAAAATTATCACAGCAAAGTAAGGGTTGTTTGCTACACAGCATTTCCAGACGAGCAGCTTGCAGGGAAAAGCAAGTTCCATTTGGCTCTTTATTTCAGCCGCTTTGGACAACAAGCATTTTTGTTGCCTCTGCAGGATTGGAGAACTTAATCTCCCTACGCTGTAGATCAGTCTAGTACTCCCCTCAGACACATGAGACAACTGGGCCAGTTGTGGAAGCGCTTATGTGTCCGGTTACTTCTCTTATGGCATGCGCAGTAGGCAATTCATGAAGTGGCATGCACAGTAGGCAGTTCGTGATGTAAAAGTATGTTAGTCTCCGTCAAAACGTATTTTGTAAGCATTTAACCATTCCCTTCCAACTTTCTGGCAAAGCTGGATTTATTACTGACGTAAAGCTGGTCTTGGGGAGAGACACCCTGTTTTTCGCGCTTTCCATACGAGTCTCTGGTCTTCATACTTTGCTTTTCTGGGAATTCACCCCCATTCTAGTGCATTTCACGATGGAAAAGTCTTGCAATAATTAATATTTGCACTGAACCATGTACACAAACTGGTGCATCATGCAGGTACCTCACACAGTTGTTTGCAAAAGAAGATTATAGCTACAGGGAAACACCACTGCGGAATGACGAAGATTTGGAAAGGAGCAAGGTAAATCATTCCTGACAAGAATTGGGACACTTGTTGCATCTGGCTAGTCCACTGCAGAATGATGTTGCATGATAGTTATCGGCCTCTTTTCTTTCCGAGCATTGTCACATCAAGGTTTGCAAGCTTTAAAGAGCACGTGTGTCATTGATCAACTTTTGTAGGCGATTAATCACATTGATCATGCAAAGTAAGCAGAAAAGAGTCGCTGCGCATAATTTGCAGCAAAACACATGCTGTGCAAAGCTGCACACTTACAACACAAGGAACAAACTTATATTAAGCAGTGGAGAAGCTTTACAAAACCCGGTACCAAAGTGGATCCTTCTCCTTGATTAACGTGAGTGGTTTTCCCTGCCTGCAAAGGTTCATATTTTCACAAAACTGCACAATCCATTCATAAAAACAGATCATGCTGCGTGTGCCGGAACCCAATCCACTGATGCCTGCTTTTGTGGGCGGTATGCTGGCGTGGGGGACTCCACCCCGAGCAGGCCCCGCGCAAGAAAAGGCTCCTGAGCAGCAGAAGGTGTGGCAATTGCTGAAGCAAGTTTTGCATAATCCTTAAAGAAGGAAGAAAACTGCTGCTTGATCTGGAATTAGAAGGAAAAAAGACTGGAGCAAACGTGATGTAGACTAGTGATAAAGAATTAAAAATTAACGTGATCAGTTTGCATGCCATGGAAAGCCATCCTTCTGCTCACAGAGCCCACATGCAGTAATTACACAACTAAATTAGAATGCGCATTTGGATCACTCCACTGCACCACCTCTGCATTGTCAGCACAAGTCACCATGTGAACGCATTTCAACAGCAAGCTAAAAACTAGGTTCGAAACTGCAGCAAGATGCATTGCCTTGCCTCATTCCCTCTGCCAAAAATTGCTTGAAATTTGGGATGGACGTTGAAATAAAAAGCTGCTTTGGGATAGACGTTGAAACAAAAAGCGGCCTTATTGCATGTGTCCACCAAACTCCAGGCTCCTCGCCCACAGCCGGGTCTGCCTGAGGACCATCCTGGACAAGATCTGCCGCCTGGAGCTTTCTGCCATGAGACTACAGATGGATCGCAGGTCTGTTACTTAGCGCTGTCTTGTATGAAGCAGTGGCTGCGTGTCACAAGCAAGAATCTGAAAGAAAGCATTGAACTAGTTGGTCACACAAGCATAAGGTCACACAAGCATAAGGTCACACAAGCATAAGGAGAGGAAATGTCCAGGCATAAACAAGCAGCGGTTGTTCGTCACAGGCAGAAATCTCAAGTGAAAGCAGTCGGTCAGAGAAAATTGAGAAGAAGAAACGATGCCTTTGTATGGAAATTGTCCACTTTGATCTGCAATAAAACATAGCCACAGTGATACATGCACATCAAAAAGAGCACCTTGTATGCAATTCGTGCAGGTAGCGTGCGGTATATCTGCTGTATTCTGCTGCACAATGATATATGCATATCAATAGTAGAAACTTGTATGCTCGCCACAACGTTGGAAGGGCCTCCACCTTCACCACGAACGGAAACCCCGCGCTCACAACGCTACTCAAAAAGGGTATCCAACCAAACAAAAAGGAACCACAACTCTATAAGCACATCGCCAATACCACTGCCACAAGCTACAGCTATTACCTGCCTCTCTGAGCCTGCACCCACTAACCAATTGGCCACTCTCTCCCAAGACCAACAAGCAAAGCGTACACGGCAGACAAAAGATGCCCTCCCTGGTACCAGAAAGAGGACACGCAGCCAAATAGAAAGTCAGCAACATACGCCCCTGACTCAAATCCTAGACACTGTTGCTTTAAACTCAGCCAAACAAACACACCACACGCTCACAAATCACTAGCCACAACCACCATGCAACACAAGCGTTCACACAAACAATCACTCCTCCCACCCAGCATATCAATACCATCAACCCGATAACTTACCAGATACACAACAACCCAACCTTTGAGATTGCAAACCACCCAGCACCATCATCACAGCGCAGACCCCAAAGGAAAAGAAGATGTGAGATCCTCGATACACCCCATAACCTTCCTAGCCTAAACCCGACCCCCCTGCGCACCACGCATATTCAACAAGAACTCTGGGCATACAAGGAGGACAAAGCTTTTTCAATGACACCCACAGAGGCCATCAACACACTCTATTATGATGTTATGGATATCCTGCACATAGATAATTGGAGGTTCTTCACCCCCAAGAAAAGAGACAGAGATGATACACCCCAAAGACAGAAATAATACCACACTTACTATGCCCCTATGATTATTTAAAGATGGGCCCTACCCATCTTTAAATCAGTTGGACTAGTGCCCGAATCCAGTAAGCTATTGCCCGGAGCCAAATTAAGTGCGCAAGCTGCGAAATTTGCTCCTACCACTCTAGGACTTGAATCTCCAGACCTCTCCCCACCTTTTAAAGACTTGTACATCTGTGACGTCTGCAACCGTATCTACCAATGGCAATGCTTGCTTAAGACAAGCTGTTGCAACACCACAGAAAGGGAAGCTATTGATGCCAATGATTCATGGGCCTGCCCTGCCTGTATCATTCTGAATCAAAATGAAAAGGAAAGCCGTATCCACTTTCAGAAAAGAGAGTCTGTGGAAGTCTCATGGAACCCAACCTGGGAGCCAAAAGAACTACAAAACACGTGTGAAAGCTTCAAGCAGAGCCTCAATAAGTCTGAAGAGCATATCGCCGCACCAAACTTATCTCCGCCTGCACCAGATGATCTTCAAAAACAAGGGTTCTCTGCCATCCAAGAGGGCAACAAGTACCAACCCTACAATGTCGATCTTCAAAACAAAGTTAGCTTTGACATCCAACCCACCAACCCACAGGCTGACATTACGGTCACAGGGCATTGTGATTACTGGATCACAACCATTGATCTCATGGAGTATCTAGAAAAGAGTACCCTATCCTCCCCAGATGACACTTTGCTTCCTGAAGTGTGCACTGACACAGTAGCCTGTATTTACAACGTCGACGGAAAGTGTAAAGGTATGCTTACTCCCGAGCACCTTAACATACTACGAAAGGCCTTTGGCAGGGCAAAATGCAGCGGTCTACACGATCACGTCCAACCTCCTCCCATTAGCTTCGCATCAGAACTTGTAGGCCTCACTGCACGTAAAGACATCTCTACCTCTAAACATACGAACAAAAAAATTAGACTCTTTTGCACGGATACTCCCCTCCCACAATACCGCCTCCTTTCAAAAGTGCCTGGTCACTAAAGAAAACATGGCATCCCCTCTTGACCATGACCCCAAATTCCCCCATTGCTGGAGTGAGCACCCAAGGGACAAAGTGATAGGGGCAAACACCAATGCCTTCTCCACCCGACTTTCTGTATTCTCCATCTACCATCCCATTTACCATGAAAACACCATGCTCTTAGCAACAAGACACGCCATCTACTCTGCTGCTGTCAGCAAAGAGGAAACAGCCACATTCATGCTCCTCCCTTCCTGGAATAAAGATATGACCACAAATCCCTATGCATCACTCTGCCGCAAACAATACCCACACATGTGTAAATTCCTGGGCACCATCCCATCAAACCAACTCCAGTATGCGAAAGTGCCTTTCTGGAACAACATACAAATACCACTTTCCAAATACTCCTGGGAATTGCAAATAATTGCCATATGGAACACCAAGGGCAGGCTCTGCCTCAATGCTCACAACAAAGACCGGCTAAAAGAACTTGCCAAAGAAATCCCTGAGGCAAAGTGGGAAACTCAAAACATACATGACCATCCCTACCAAACAGCCTTAGGTTCAGGACAACACTCAGGACTCAACAAATTAACAAGCTACCAAATGACCACCCTCAATTCTCAGAAGGCCCAGATAAAACAAGTGGCCTGCTGATTAGCACTGACCAACCTCATAATTGTAATATCGACGAAGCACCCCAAAACAGCTCCAGCCAAAACCTAACCCGTAAGGTATAAGATTGGCGGGATTGGACGTACACTGATGGCAGCCTCCAAAAGAATGAAGTAGGGCAAGACACCGGATCAGGCGTATACCACCCTCACTTAAATGTTTTCCACTATGTAAACCCAAAAGGCATGGGTATAACCAACACCATTTCACGTGCAGAGCTAGCAGCTATAGCAGCTGCAGTCATACACGGCTACTCACATATAGCCACAGGCAGCCTTACATCACTGCGCCAAATCAAAAAGCAGCTGTCACACCCGAATCTCCATCGCCACCACATCCAAGGACATGTCCTTCAATCCATTGCTAAAGCAATCCGCCAATCACCATCGCCCATCCACTTCTTCAAAGTAAAGTCCCATGCCGGTTTTATTGGTAATGAGCATGCCGACGTTTTGCTAAAAATTCAGCCACCACCTACTCCGACCTTGCAGACACCTCCATCTCGATGGAGGTGTCTGCAAGGTCGCAGGCCCTGAGCAAAGTTCCTTCTACGACATACTGGCTTGCAAAAGAAGACATAGAAAACCAAACACAAACCCATAATCATACCCATACAACAAACATGGCCCATTCTCCTCCCCAAAAGCTCTGGTACCTACCAAACCACCGTGACGCCCTTCAAGCACACATGCATTTTCTCCATAAACTGGGAAATGCCAAAACTGAAGCGAACTACCATGCGTACTACCAGACCCTCATCAAGGACGGCACTGCCAATGGAGCCACTAGCAATGCTTACCTAACATCATCCGATGTCCCCTTTAAGACCAAATGTATCATTACGAAATACAGAACAGGTACCCTATATATTCAAAAACATGCGGTATTGTTCAAACTCTCAACAAGTCAGACTTGCCCCCTCTGCCCCCAAGTAGACAGTGCCCTGCACATCCTTTCTGGGTGCCAACACACGGAAATAAGGAACATGATCACCGAAAGACACAACATAGCATGCTGCATGATCCTTAAGGCTATCAGAAAAACCAGGCTCCTTATTATCGTGCGTTGTCTCCATGGATATAGGCAGCAACAAACGGATGACCATGCAAAACCTCCAGATTCCTGAAACAGCCAAAAGTACAATTGTTTCCAAATGGCTCTTCCCACCCCGCTTCCCAGATAAAGACAGATTTCCTCCAGCCGCCAAGATTTTGTGCTGGTTACTCCCATCGCTGCAAAAACACAGAAACAACAAACTAATGTAGGGGGGTGGGTTCATCGGAGTGGCAGGGGGCAAGTGAGGGCGACTGGGAGCACCTCAGCAGCACCGCCAGCCACTAGTACAGCCACCAACCCCAGACAGCACCGACCCAAAGACCTCAACAAGACTCGGCGCGACATCCACCTCGTCAAGATCAAGTACTGTGAGGACACCAGACCTCAGAACCAGCTGAACGCTGCAAAGGAACAGCACAAAATTCTTTGCAACATTCTTCAAGGAGCCTCCATTACTCTCCACATCATCCTTTTGGGTGTGGGCGGCACCATCTACAACACCCACACTCTGAAGCCTTTCAAGGAACTGGGTCTCGATTCTCAAAGAATTAAGAAGCTCGCCTCAAGCTCCATGTGCACTTTGTGAACTTTACTGCTAAAGTTGTCCATACTAGACGTGCCCTTTCCAGTACTGTTATCAACTATCATCAGGAGCCGGTTTCAGGCCAAGCCTGCAACCCTCCTGATCCCCATTGATTTCTCCTTTCCTTTCGCGGTGAAGGAGCTTTACGGTACTCGGTACCAAAGTGGCTCCTTTTCCTTTATTAATGTGGGGAGTGGTTTTCACTGCCTGCGTAGTTTTCCTTTTTCTTTCTTCTTATGCAAATCCGTGCAGGTAGTGTGCGGTGTGTCTGCTGCATCCTGCTGCACTATTCCTGTATGCAAATTCGTGCAGGTAGAGCACAATGCGCAACCCCTGTGTGCACAATCCCTGCTTGCAAATTTGTGCAGGTAGTGTGTGGTGTGTCTGCTGTATTCTGCTGCACAATCCCTCCCAGCAGCAGCTCCAGCAGCAACCCCCAATCCCTGAGCGAGGCTATCCTCCGCCCCCCCCCTGAATGGAGGACGCAGTGGCAGAGTCGGCATGAGGCAGCCATTGCTGCTGGGAGGGGTGTCGTGGATAGCGGAGACGATGAGGATGGGGATGAAGGAGGGAGTGGTGGAGGTGGGAGTGGTCAAGGCAGAGGAGGGGATGCTGACAGCGTCAACCCTCCTGCGGGCTCTCCTGGTGTGGGCTCATCTGGGCCAGCAGATGGGAATGGAGAAGGAGGGCAGGGGGTGGATGAAGGGGCTATTGCTGGCATTGGTGAGTGCAGTGATAGGACTCTTTTTTTTTTGTTGTCTGTCAGGTCCCTGCTGGAGGCCGTAGCTGTAACAACCAAAAGAAAAAGGAGTGCAGCACCCTGTGTGATCAACACTGTGTGTGCCTTATTCCAATGACACAGTATTGCTGGCATTGGTGAGTGCAGTGATAGGAGTGCAGCACCCTGTGTGACCAACACTGTTTGCGCCCTATTCCAATGACACAGTATTGCTGGCATTGACGAGTGCTGTGATTGAAGCAGAACGGGTAGTGGCCTTGGTGAATGCGATGATAGAAAAAATGAGCAGCACCCTGTGTGCTCAATACTGTGTGTGCCCTATTCCAAGGACACAGGTGTGAGGTGCGACCAGGCTGGAGGTTTGACCATTCTAGTTCATTATCTTGCCTGCTAATTATATTCATGCAATGCCTGGAACATGTAATGCCTGCTCTTTATATTCATGTAATGCCTGCTAATTATATTAATGCAATGCCTGCTAATTATATTAATGCAATGCCTGCTAATTATATTCATGCAATGCCTGCTAATTATGTTCATGCAATGCCTGCTAATTATATTCATGCAATGCCTGCTAATTAAATTCATGTAATGCCTGCTAATTATATTCATGTGATGCCTGCTAATCATATTCATGTAATGCCTGCTAATTATATTCATGCAATGCCTGCTAATTATATTCATGTAATGCCTGCTAATTATATTCATGTAATGCCTGGAACATGTGATGCCTGCTCATTATATTCATGCAATACCTGCTAATCATATTCATGTAATGCCTGGAACATGTGATGCCTGCTCATTATATTCATGCAATGCTTGCAAATTATATTCATGTAACGCCTGCTGATTACATTCATGTAATGCCAGCTCATTATATATTCATGCAATGCCTGCTAATTATATTCATGTGATGCCTGCTAATTATATTCATGCAATGCCTGCTAATTATATTCATGCAATGCCTGCTAATTATATTCATGTAATGCCTGCTAATTATATTCATGTAATGCCTGCTAATTATATTCATGCAATGCCTGCTAATTATATTCATGCAATGCCTGCTAATTATATTCATGTAATGCCTGCTAATTAATTTCATGTGATGCCTGCTAATTATATTCATGTAATGCCTGCTAATCATATTCATGTAATGCCTGGAACATGTGATGCCTGCTAATTTTATTCATGTAATGCCTGATAAATATATTCATGCAATGCCTGGAACAGAGTGACACAGTGAGTCTGCACTTTGACTGGCCGTACAGCAAGACACACCGCCAAGTAAATGCCGGCAGCCACTAGCCCAAAATATATTGAGCCCTTTGCATTTCGAGGATGTCTTAGGCAATTGTGATTGACATTTAAAATGTATACCATCAAGACGTGCAGCAACGAAAGTGTTGTTCGCGTACTCACTGCTCCTCTGTGCACTGCCTGTATTTAAATTTTCACACAGTGGTGGGCGTGGTGGTCGGGACCTCTTTGATTGCCTTGTGTGCTGTGAGCTTTGTGGCTGCTCGTCGCCGAGCACTCTATTGTCGCCGTCTTCACGGTCATGACAGCATTGGGTCCCACCCCAGTCATCACCCCCTTGATCCTCTTACTGAGGTAGGCCATTTGTTTGAGATCCTGTTACGCAACTTTAAGATGAACAACACTTTAGTGGATGCTTGTGTTGTGAGCAATCTTTGGAGAGGAAAGTGAATACGCGGAAACATGAAGCAACAGCACACCATCATGCTTTGCCCCAAGTTTAGGCTGTCTACATGGTGCAGCATACACAGCACAAACGCACAAGAATCCACACACATCCGCACGCTTCTGCAGTACCAATATGGTGATCTGGACGAGGCGGCCTATCCTCTTTCACTGTCAACAGCGTCAGCTGGTGAAGGGGGTGCAAGTGCAATGGGGGGAGCGGGGGGATTAGGCAGGGATTTGGAGGTTGGCCAAGGAGGGCCAAAAACAGGCAGCGGCAAGAGAGGGGCATCAAACACAGCGTCACATCCCTGGCTGCAGTCTTCTGCCAGCATGCCAGAAGCAGCAGCAGCAGCAGCAGCTGGCAACGGCAAGGGGGGATTCCAGGCAGTAGAGAGCGCAACTTGCCGGGGCGACCACGGTGGTGTTTCTTCTGCCTTGCAGATGTCCTCAATTCCATCCTCCACTCGCCCCCTGCAACGATACGGCAGCCTCCCCAGCGGCCCTCCAAGCAGCAACCTGCTTTACAACCCCACGGGAAAGCCTAGCTGCCATGACAGCCTCACAAGCCAACGCCCCACACGCCACAACAGCATTGCAAGCACAGCGCAGCAGTCCAGCCAAGCTTTCCATCCCCCTTACCCACCTCACCTGTACGGCACCACTTCCCTAGATCAGGGCAGCCGTCAGGGTAGCCTCGTCACGCCTGCCACCACTACTACCCCCACTGCAGTTGCTGCAGCTGCAACTCCTGCTAGCCAGTCAACTCTGCATGGCCGTCACACCACCAACAGCAGCCACTCCAGTCAGCCCTTGCAGCAGCAAAGTGGCACAACCAGCCGCCACACCAGCCGCCACAGCTCCCTGATGTCCTTCTTCTGTGGTGGGGGCAGTGGCAGTGCAGTGCCTCGTCAAGCCAGCAGGTTTGAATTGGATACAAGAAAACCATGCAGGCTGCGCAATCATACCAAACTTATGTCCAAGGCACAGGAGTCAGAAAGGAAGAAGATTAATAATATAATTTGCTAAAAGCAGTCTGCAGCATCATTATTTCACCCCCCCCTTTCCTTTTTTTTGGTGCATTACAAGATTCCTATCTTTCCTACTAATCTTCCACCACTGTTAAGAATTAACGCAGGGAACAGGAACTCATACTGCTGTAAAGATTGCACAAATGCGCTAGCAGGAATACGCTCGACAATTCCAAAGCCGTGCTGGAAGGCCTGCTTTGCTGACACACCTCACTCAATCGTAGCAAAAGAAAACCTTCAGTTGTTCAGAAGCTGCTGTTCATGAATGTTTGGTGCAATTACATTTATTACGTCACCCTTGGCACTACATCACATCCCATCCCATTCCATTCCAATCCATTCCAATCCATTCCAATCCATTCCAATCTATTCCAATCCATTCCAATCCATTCCATTCCATTCCATTCCATCGAACCACACCACTGTTGTGCACCACACCACACCACACCACACCACACCACACCACACCACACCACACCACACCACACCACCTCACAGAAGCAGCAACACAAGGAGCCCCATGCGCCCTCACAGCAGGTGCACCAGCGGCAGCAGTGGTGGAGAGCAAGGAGAGCAAGAAGGGACAGTGGGGTGTCCCAGTGCCAACCCTGATTGGCGGAACACCATAGGAGGCATGCTGAGTGGGTGTGGGCTGCTGGGGGTGCCGTCGTCTCCTTCTATGCTGGGTGGGATCGGGTCGAGCATGCAGCCTCATGGTATGACAGACGGCGCTCTAGAAACTGGCGGCGGTGGTGCAGGTTGGTGCAGTGCTGTGGTGCAGTTTGGTGCAGTTTGGTGCAGGTTGGTGCAGTAGTGCAGATGCAGTGCTGTGGTGCTGTGGCGGCTGTGGTGCAGGTTGGTGCAGTAGTGCAGGTTTGGTGCAGTGGTGCAGTTTGGTGCAGTGTTGCAGTGCCGTGGTGCAGTGGTGCAGATTGGTGTAGGTTGGTGCAGTAGTGCAGGTTTGGTGCAGTGGTGCAGTTTGGTGCAGTGGTGCAGTGCCGTGGTGCAGTGGTGCAGATTGGTGTAGGTTGGTGCAGTAGTGCAGGTTGGTGCAGTGGTGCAGTTTGGTGCAGTGTTGCAGTGCCGTGGTGCAGTGGTGCAAATTGGTGTAGTGGTGCAGGTTTGGTGCAGTGCTGCAGTGGTGCAGTGTTGCAGTGCCGTGATGCAGTGGTGCAGATTGGTGTAGGTTGGTGCAGTAGTGCAGGTTAGTGCAGTGGTGCAGTTTGGTGCAGTGGTGGAGTGCCGAGGTGCAGTGGTGCAGATTGGTGTAGGTTGGTGCAGGTTTGGTGCCATGGTGCAGTGGTGCAAATTGGTGCAGTGCCTTGGTATTTGGTATAGATTTGTGTGGGGATTAATTTTTTCAATAAGGAGGGGAGATCAAAGTAGTAAGGTCTCTGCACAACTCGTTGATATGCCATAAAAACGGCATCACAGTACAAGTACAACGCAAGAACCACACACATACGCGCACGCACAAACACTCACACACATTCACACACACCCCACTTTACTTGCCTCCACCACAGCACACAACAGCAGGAGCGACAGTAGAGGCAGGCACACAGGAGGTCCTGCTCGGGCAGGGGCCCTCCCTCCATCCAGTGTCACCAGGAGGGAAAAGAGGGCACACCGCCGTCAGCAGCAGCTCGGGTCTTCTCCTAAGAGCCGTCAATCAAATAGCAGCAGGAGCAGCACACCCCAACACAGGGGTGATGGCAGTAGTGCTGCCACTGCTGGCCACTGTAGTGTACTCCCTGTTGGCTCGAACAGGGCTTCAGACCAGGCTGGAAGGGTCGTTGGCTGTGGGAATGGGGGAACAGCAGGTGGTGGGCAGCTCAGTTTGGGGAATGGGGCTGCAGGGCAAAACTCGCACGCAGGAGCCACGGCATTCCTGTACCAGTTCACCAAGGTGTGTGTGGCAAGGCGTCATTTATTTATATATATGCTCACCTGTGTGTGTGCTCACCTGTGTGTGTGCTCACCTGTGTGTGTGCTCACCTGAGTGTGTGCTCAACTGTGTGTGCTCACCTGTGTGTGTGTTCACCTGTGTGTGCTCACCCGTTCATCAAGGTGTGTTTTTAGCAAATCCTTTGTGACCTGTGTCTTGATCTCAAATCTGCTGCAACATGCACTACGGCATGTATATTTTGACATGCACCACACCCTTTGGTTCAATACACCAAGTGTGCTGGGAATGGGGTACATTTTGCTGTGGAGCAATCGGACCAACTCAAAAATTGACTGTGTAAGGCTATTCTGTTGCCACTGCTTGCGTATATGTCCTCAAGCATACACAAGATGTACTTTTTTTAACTCGCATTTTTCCTGCCAGAGGTGTTCCTTTTGCCTGCATCCCAGATCGATCTTTATCTGCAGTGACACATACCACGAGTTGGCATTTTGACACATACCTTGAGTTTGCATTTGGACACACACCACGAGTTTGCATTTTGACACATACCACGAGTTTGCATTTGGACACACACCACGAGTTTGCATTTGGACACATACCACGAGTTTGCATTTGGACACATACCACGAGTTTGCATTTGACAAACGTTGCAACCTTTGCCTAAAATGAAGGAAGGCCTTTTTTGTTGGATGTGCCCCTTCACCTTTGATGCCGCAACTTCTGCGTATAGACACACACATCAGGCGCAAGTACTGAACCTGCCCATCTATCCCTTTTATGCTCAGCTTTAACTTAGAGCCTAAGACTTACCTTTGCGTACACCTTGTTTGCGTATTTTATGCAAAATGATGTTTTGCGGTTGCACCTATTATCCCTTTGTCTGTCCACCGGTGCTCTCATTAACATTGAAGCTATGCAACACACATTCACACAGACAGTACACACATTACACACACGAATGCACACCCAAGCATACACAAACACGCACACCCACTTATCCCCCCCCCCCCACCCCACCCACCCACCCACACACACACCCACACACACACGCGCGCGTGCAGGAGGACGAGGACTGGCTTGTGCGTGCTCCACTGTTGAGTGTGTGGGATGATAAATACCCAACAATGCCTGCTGCTGTGGGTGACGACGGGTATGATGGCTTTGGGGACGGCAGCGGCTTTAACGGATGGGGCACTCATCCAGATCAGCCGGCCATCATGGGTCCAGTGTGTTACCTGCCTGCCCGAGACCAGGTGTCTGCGCTTTGTTGACTGGTGCACGCAAGCGTGTCAGTATGTGTGTGTGTGTGTGCATGTGTTTGTGAGTGAGTGTTTGTGAGTGAGTGAGTGTGTGTGTTTGTGTGTGTGTATGTGCATCAACACATTTGTGAATTACATTCCCATATGGATGCTCCTAGCAAGCACGTTTGCTGGTGTAAGCTGTTGTGAGATGTTGTAAGCTCACACCAGCTCACACCCGTTGTCTGTACTTCTGTGCTGACTGGTGTGAGCTGGTGTGAGCTGGTGTGAGATGTTGTAAGTTCACACCAGCTCACACCCGTTGTCTGTACTTCTGTGTTGACAGGTGTAAGCTGGTGTGAGCTGCTGTGAGATGTTGTAAGCTCACACCAGCTCACACCCGTTGTCTGTACTTCTGTGCTGACTGGTGTGAGCTGGTGTGAGCTGTTGTGAGCTCATCTTGCTCTCACTTTGTTTTGACCCCTGTCATGGCCTTTTTGTTTACATCTTACATGTGTTGTCAACCAATATAAGCGGTACTGAATTGATTAGAGGAAGGCAGATATGGTGCTTCAATCAGTGCAGCATGAATATGTGCTGACAAGCCATTCCCAATTTACTTTGCATCAACAGGTGGCTTTCATTCCGCGCCGCAAGACGTCCAGTGTGTTGGATGACTGTGCTGAGGTGAGATCTAGATGCCTATTATTTCCTGTGATATGCTCTATCGTGACGCTGCTCAATGTTTCCATGTCCTCTGCAATCCTTTTTGGACTTTTTGGAGGAGGTGTAAGTATTTGGTATTAAAGAGGGGACCCCACTGCCCATGTAGTTCTCCCCTTTCCTTTCCGCATTACTACATATGTAACCAAAATTGTTATTTTAACAGATCAACCCCAATTTTCTTATTTAGCGCAGCTTAATGATACAAAGCAAAATTTTTGTTGCTGCAGGTTATTTTCCTGCAATCGTTAGACAAACTAACTATAAAAAATTGTGAATCGCTTGCACGCATTGTGCAGGCACTCATTAGCCCAAACCTGCCTCTTCCAGACGATCTCTACCTACAAATTAACCTGGATATAATATTGGATAGCTTACACGCATTGTGCAGGCACTCATTAGCCCAAACCCACATCTTCCAGACGATCTCTACCTACAAATTAACCTGGATATAATATTGGGTAGCTTACCCGTATTGTGCAGGCACTCATTAGCCCAAACCTACCTCTTCCAGACGATCTCTACCTTCAAGGGGGAAACCTTGCCCTTTTGAATAGTACCACAGATGAATCAGGTGCGGGGGGGGGTTGGGATTGGTAAAAGCAATGCTAGTTAAGGCAAACACAAAAACCCAGGCATGTTAGTCATACAGCGCTCTCAAGAACCATTCAATCCTTCTAAACAGTACCTGAACACGCACCACAATGTTTCCCGGTGAAGCAAGTAGCAGCACACTGATACTTGATGAAGCAAGTAGAGGCAAAAGCAGCATCCAAGGAGATGGAGGAATTCAAGAACTGTCAAAGCACACTTCCACTGCAGGTGCGGCTGGGTCAGCATCCCTCCAGCGCAAGGCCAGTATTGTGCGCGTGGCACAGGGCAGCAATGGGTCGACGTATCCCCACACTACGACAGACGACGACGATGTGCGCTCACGCATCATCAGGTAATGAGTGATGTGATCAGAAAGGGATGGAGGCACTGATCGCGTGTTGCAAGAAAGTAAAATCATTGAGATAAAAGGTAAATAAAAGCTGATAGACGGCAAGGATGTGCACTTTTGCATCGCACATCTTGTTATTAGAAAGGGATAGCGCATCAGGTACCAAGTTCTGATACCAGAAATGGATGACGGCACAGGTTGCAGCCAACAAATAAGTGACAGACAGGAATGAACAAATCGTGCAATCAGAAAGGGATAGCGGCATAAATGCTAGCAAAGGACTGATAGATAGGATTTATAGATCCTTGCCTCGATAATGATTACCTATATTGTGCCCTTTCACCTGAAATTCTCACTACCCACCTTGACAAAGGACACTGCCCTGTGTATGCTCATTTTGTTGCTCCTGCACATCATTTTTGAAAGCATTTTGGCAATCATAACAAGGAATTGTAATAAGGCACTAGCCCCCCTCCACACACCACACGCCTTTGCAAGTGCAGGCGCAAGTGCCTGACTTGGGCAGGTCGGCCAGGCTTGGACAACGACGGTGATGAGCAGCACTCCCCCTTCGTTGTTGACCTGCCTCATGGTGTGATGGCAAACCTAATGCCCCAACCCAGGCGGTGCGTAGAATGAAACGTTGCTTTCGCATTGCGAAATTCGCAATCAAGCCAGATGGCCTGACGAAATGAGTGTAATGAGTATGAAATGAGTATGAAATGAGTGTGTTTAGTAAGCATTGCAAAATTCGCAATCAAGCCAGATGGCCTGACGAAATGAGTCAAATAAGCATCGGTATAGAAGGTATATAAAGTGCTAGACGGATTTGCTTATCAAACCTATACAGTCTCATGTCACGGCCAACCTGCAGGCAGGCAGAAAAACTACTCAGCATCGATTTCTTTTTTTGTCGACCCAGATCTAGTCGAAAGTAATAATCACCAAGGGAAACAACTCCCCAAACTTTAATGATGCTTTTATCGTATACATTATGGAAACAAAGCCACTTTGGTACCAGTATCGTGAAACTCAAAACATAAATGTGATGAGGCTTTGCTAGAGGTTGCTTATCAAACCTGTGCTAGTTTTCTTTTTTCCTTAGGGGCAGGGAGTGTATGCAGTTGAAAGTAAGTGTGCTTAGTGCCTTTTGCCCGATCCATGAGTTTAGCATTACAGGCTTATGCCTGACTAAAGCTCTGTGAATTTGCTGCATTTGGCTCAAAAGAGCACTTGATTTTTATTCAGGCAGGTGTACAAACAAGCGCTCCAAACCAAGTGTGCACCAATAGACATGCAGTTGAAAGGAAGTGTATGCAGCTGAAAGGAAGTGTATGCAGTTGAAAGGAAGTGTGCTTAGTGCCGTTGCCTGAAACAGGAGCAGACTACAAAAGGCAGTACACGTTGAGTTGTGGAAAATTATCCACTTATTATGCACAAGTTACGTTGCTGTATCCAGGTGCACACTTGCATCCCAAGCAGGGAGCCTCGCGTCTCTCCAAGACGCGCCAGGGCCTCCCCACCCAAGCTCCTTCTCAGTGGCGTACGGTCTGACGTCCACTCCTACATTGCTGACAGGTATTGAATCTTAGTGTGTTCTTGTGTGCCCTTCCACATTAAGGCCCTTGCTGGCCGGCACTTCACTAGGACCGGCACCTCAGTAGGGCCGGCATCTCAGTAGGGCCGGCACCTCAATCAGTCAGTAGGGCCAACACCTCAGCAAGGCCGGCATCTCAGTCAGTCAGTAGGGCCGGCACCTTAGTAGGGCCGGCACCCACTAGGGCCCTTGCTGGTCGGCACCTCACTCAACACTTACCAGTGGTAACCTAAGACATGGCCAATCCCCTTAATTATAATGCTGTTGTATTGCTGTCTACTTTTAACACCTCTCACTGCCTTTTATTAACATCGGGTGGCACCGATGCTCCTCCCAGCAGGGGGATCATGTGCAAGCCAGCTAGCAGCCCACTACTGCCACCCAACACAGCTAGCACTGCAACAACAGCGCCAGCAGCAGCAGCAGCAGCAGCAGCAGCTTGCACCTCCGGTAAGGCAAGCTGTGTGCGCCAGCAGCAGCAGTGCTAGCAAGAGCGTGGGTGTAGGTAGTTTGGTAACGTGTTGGTGATTAAATGAAGCAAAGCAAAATTGGCAATGAATTGATGCAGACATACAGAAAATAGCTCTGGCACAGTTGGCGTCCCATTTGCCCGTCTTAAGACCACAACTGTGCTGACTGTGTTAGCTCTGGCACAGTTGGCGTCTCATTTGCCTGTCTTAAAACCACAACTGTGCTGACTGTGTTAGCTCTGGCACAGTTGGCGTCTCATTTGCCAGTCTTAAAACCACAACTGTGCTGACTGTGCTAGCTCTAGCACAGTTGGCGTCTCATTTGCCCGTCTTAGACCACAACTGTGCTGACTGTGTTAGCTCTGGCACAGTTGGCGTCTCATTTGCCCGTCTTGGACCACAACTGTGCTGACTGTGTTAGCTCTGGCACAGCTGGCGTCTCATTTGCCCGTCTTAAGACCACAACTGTGCTGACCGTAATCACAAAGTGAGCAAGGAGACTATCATGAATCTTCACTCTGATGAATGTGTCTATGCAATTTGCATACTCTCTATGACAATTCTTTTTGTTGCATGCTGCAGATTGATCTGCACATAGACTTTGACAACGAAGTGGCCCCCACTCTGGGAAGGCTCATTGGTGCGTGATGTGATGCGGGTTTCTTTGCGTGCTGCCTGCCTGCGCAAGCAATGCTTTGTTTTGGCATGATTGGACGATGGCTGCTCACTGTGCCTTGTGTCATGCATGAAATGGAGAATGTTCAGGCCTGTGTAGCTGTGTTATGCTGAACAACCGTCCCTGGCTTCCTCTTAGGTGTGGGGGGCTTTGGTCGGGTGTATGCCGCTCACTGGCGTGGCCAGGAGGTAGCAGTCAAGATTCTTGCTTGTGATGACGCCAAGCATTACCAGGTAATTTTCTGTGGATTTCTCGTGGAGTCGACCCGACTGCACACTCCTTGAGCAGGCCTGCCATTGGTCACTCTCAGCATCTTGCACATTTCAACAACCACTGTTCTTTCTCCTAATTCTGGATCTGAAAGCAATGCAAAGCTTCTCAAGACGAAGACCTTTGCTGATGAAAGTAAGGTCAACAAGTCATGCTTGGCTGGTGCTAAATTGTTCTGAGTTTGATTCATACGTGCCCATCTTCACGGTCAGGGTAATGGATAGGGTAATGTTGCTCATAACAAGATCGTACTGCTACAAGATCATACTGAGGAACTTATGCACAGTGAGATCAATTACACTAAGAGTCACAGTCAATAACCCAAAACTAGCAGGGACACCAATACCTTCAGCTCATGTTCATTGAGTGTAGTTACAGGATACATACCGCCACTCAACCACCACACAGTCCTTGCTGAAAGAGGTCCAGCTGTGCGCTCGCTTCCGCTCGTGTCCCTGCATCGTGCGCTTGCTGGGGGCTTGTATGGGGCCAAAGCGCAAGAAGAGGGGCAAGGTGCACCCACATCAAAGCACCACCACCAGCACAACTGCGTCCGCCTGTGCTGCTGGCAGCGCTCCTGCAGTGCGCAAATCCACTACCACGCACCACACCTACAGCAGCACCAACGGCACGGACATTGCATTGATCGACAACGGCCCTGCAGATGTGAGTCCTGCATTGCTGGAGGACTGCACTGGAGATGGTCGCAGTGCTGAAGGAGTTATGATCACTGGCAGTGGGAGTGGTGCACATCTTGAAGGGCTTGGTGCTGCATCTGGCCTGGGAAGCATTACGGGGGCAGTGCAAGAGGAGGAGGGAACCCATTCACAGAGCCACCCACCTTCCTCTCAGCAAGCACATCCACACCAAAGTCACCTCAACCACTACCTCCTGCGGCAGGAGGGTGAGCAAGATCAACCCCACCATGCCCGCCCCTGCAGCAGCCACCAGTACATCTTGCAGCAGGAAGACTGGCAGCAGGGGCAGGAGCAGGAGAGGGAGGATCAGAAGCATCAGGAACAGCAACAGCAACACATCACCACTTCCTCTTCACAGAAGCAAAGCAGTCGTGGTGAGGCAGGCACTGAAGGAGCTATGCACCAGCCCTGCCCTCCCCAGTACGGTCCCAGGCGTTCCTGCAGCCTTCCTTCTGTAGAAGCACTGAACAGCACGAGTGCCGCCCTTGCTCCTGCAAATGCAGAGCAGATGCCGCCCAGCGTCCCTAGCACCAGCAGCTCAAGTCAAGAAGCCCCTGAGGTCCGCACCCTTGGATGTGATTCAGACCATCAGCAGCAACAGTTTTGTGGGAGTGGACTTGGGCAGCAAAGCGCGTGTAGTAGCAGCCACGTATTTCAGTCAGCAGGATCTTCAGCACTTGGGAGCAACAGCAACAGCAGGGATTTTTACAGCCTGCAAGGGGGCAGCTGCAGCATAAAAGAGGCTGAGCATGCTGGCATTGAAGGGGGGGGGTTTGCGGTTGCTTCAATGCAGAAAGGTGCAGGACCAACAGATCTCAATTCCGGCACCGCAACATCCTTGCTGCGAGACAGCCCTGCAAGATGCAATTCGAGTAAGAGTGAGCTCAGCAGGCAAAGCTACCAGAGCCTTTCCCCAAGCAGCCAGAGCCGGGCTGCAGATGATCCCCAAGGTGAGAGACTACAGAGCTCCTTCCGAACCCTTGTTGGGTTTGCTGCTCCCCAGCGAGGTGATTGCTCTTACTCCCAACCGGGTTTCAAGCGTAAATCTATTTTTCTCCCTCAAGCCTAGATTTTCTGTACATCTTTTGGGTGAGACCTGGGTATTGTTAGGTATATTTGGAGCCTGCACCTGATCATCTCATTCCAAACCTTGCCCTGCATGCTGCATCCAGGTTTCCTGTGTTTTAATGCAGACAAACAGTGCAACTTTTAAGACAAGGACTGACCAAACCACGGCCTTCAATGCTCAAAAATTGCTTAAACACCTATATTTATGCAACCAAAACTAGAGCCTGTATATAGCGGATGCTGAGATACGTCTGTCATTCTCACAGTACAGCTCACTAACTTCTGTCAGTCTCCCAGTACAGCTCACTCACTTGCTTACCTTTAGGTGATGATACTTCCGCCTCCTCATCTCTGACAGTAGCTCCGTCATCTCAGGCCAATTCGGGTGGTGCAGCAGAAGATAGTCCAGCAGCAACAGCAGTGAGGGGCATACAGGAGCAGCAGCAAGGACAGCAACAAGCCCAGGATGCAGGTCAAAGCCAGCAAAATCTGCATCAAGGCAAGGGCTCTGAGTGTGCGTCCCAGCAGCAGCAGCAGCAGCAGCAGCAGCAGCAGCAGCAGCATCAAGAACACAGAGATGCAGAAGAAGAGGAGGAAGGTAATTTGGAGGTGGAGGTCCACGGGCCACGGCAGGTGTGTCTGATTTTGTACGTCTGAGTTACATGCTGAAGTGACATGCTGTTATAACAATGATATACTACTTTACAGCAGGAAAGCAACTTGGAGGGAAGCAGGCCACGGCAGATATGGCCGAGCCTCTTAAGCTTGCTATTTACTTAAGCAAATGCTAAGGTCAGGTTTATATCATCTGTATCAGCTGTGGAATTGAAGAGGAGCGTGATTTGTGGGCCCAAGGATCACAGCAGAAGTAAAAGAAAAGAGCAAATGGAGAAATGATTACCGGGAAGTATGTGAAAAAAAGAGCAAATGGAGAAATGATTTCCGGGAAGTATAAGTATGTTTTCCATGCCTGTGTTCATGCAAGGTCAGGTGCAGTTGCCTTTTACTCTGTCCTTGTCCACCATCAAGCACATTTGTCTAGGCTATTACTTAAATTGATCGACCAGCAAGTCCAAGCTGCAAGCACAAAAGGCTGCTCTGACTATTGATCTTCTTAGGAAGTAATTAATACCACACACTGTGCGCACACAGGTGTCCCTCATCATGGAGCTGGCAGACTATTCACTGGCAGAGCGCTTGCACGTATGCATGGCACAACCAGCCAGTGCTAGAGAGAGTGGTGAGGGAGGGCCCATGAGCATGCGGGAGCTGCTGCAGGTCAGAGGGGGGGAGAGTGTAAATACTTGTTAGGTATTCAGGCAGGCTAGCAGTTGTTCCAAGTCAAACCGTCCCAAGTCAAACCGTTCCAAGCCAAGCCAACCATGCTGGCAGGGGAGCGCATTCTTTTCTCAGTTTGATACTTTGCTGGGAATGATTCTTCCAATTTCTTCCTATCCGGACGGAGTGAGTTTTAATACTTAAAGCCAAAGTTGCTCTCTTTTTCATCTGACCTTTTCTTGGGGTGATGATCATAGCTAGGAGCCAGGTTTGAAATATTATGGGAAATTGGTGCGTTGAAGCTCATTAATGCCGGAGAGACAAGCAGGTACTGTTTGACCTACTTGAAAAGGCACGCAGCATATCGGAGCCAAAAGTCTCTCAGGATGATGCACGGACTACATTAAGTACTCTTTTGTTCATAGAAATATGAAACGGAGGGTCTGGATGGGAGAAATGCATTGATGCAGCTGATCTAAAGTTGGCCAGAACCATATATCTACGGTGTATAAACGGCAATTTGGCAGGGAAACCACTGGATATACGGTCATGTATGGTGCATATATATATTATATATATACATATAACCCTAAGCTTACCACAAGTGAGCGGTTGCGTGAAGCAGCAAGCTATGTCTATGCTTTTGCTTTTCTGCGGCGTGTGCACAGGTCTCTTATGATGTCGCCTCTGGGCTGTCAGCCCTTCATGCGTCTGGGGTGATTCACAGGGATCTGAAGCCACAGGTGTGTGTGTGTGTGCATGTGTGTGTGTGCGTGCATGTGTTTGTGTGTGTGAGTGTGTGCGTGCAGCATAGTACTTGCATGTCAGGACCTCAGGCCACAGTCGCATGAGTGTAACAAAGTACATACGTGTCAGGAAATCAAGCCACGGCTCATCTTGACTTTCAATGATATACGCGTTGATACTGAAATGTGTCTGTGCTTATAAACACTGATGCAAGTAATTCACTTTTCATCTCAATGGCTGCAGAATGTGCTGCTTGTGAAGGAGAGGGGGAAGTTATGTGACTTTGGCATTAGCAGGCTCAAGGTAGGTTTGAGGAGTGACTCAAGTCTTTATCTAATGAGTAGGTGTGCCTTTGTATTTATGTTTGTGATGATTACATTGCTTGTGCATGAGTGGCATTTTAGAGTTTAACCACAGATCCCATCGCAATATTCTCATTACGTCCCTGAATTGCTAAATAGAATGAAACATTGCTATCTATACATTTTCATTTACAGGACCCTTACCGCAGCTGTGTGAGTGTTACACAGCAAGGAGGCACGCCGCATTACATGGCACCTGGTACGACCTACATGCAAAGCACGGTCCAGGCAAACTTTGCTGATCTTTGTGATGTGTTTTAGGTAATGGCAAGCAATTCACAAAGCACCCTGCCGTCTCTACTACACGCATGTCCTCTCTTTTTCTCTCATGCCCTCCTGTCCTGCGTGCAGAGCTGTTCAACGGCAGCCGTGTGGATGAAAAGTGTGACATCTACTCCATGGGCTGCATCATCTACGAGTGTGTGACTGGCAAAGCCCCGTGGTCGGAGCTCAACGCCCCCTCTCCTCCAAAGCCTTCCCCTCCACAACAGCCGTCACACCAGCACAAAAACCACTCTTTCAGCAACCCTGGACCCTCTTATCCAAACAACGCTAGAGACGACCACCATGACGACAGCTGCAGGGATACCCATATCCTCAACAACCCCAGCGGCAGCGAGGCTTCGTCGGGGGGGGAAGCTGGAGGAGGGGTCGGAGCGATGATGCCTCAGGGTGGCATGGGGGCTCTGTTCCAGGTATGCACCTATAATAATTGTGTGTGTGAGTTCATATGTGCATGTATGCAGAGTACAGACAGGCCGTACAAAGATGCTTGTTTGAGGTTACGAGGAACATCTGGTATCAGATTTGCAGAGTACAAACAGGCCGTACAAAGATGCTTGTTTGAGGTTGCAAGGAACATCTGGTATCAGATTTGCAGAGTACAGACAGGCCGTACAAAGATGCTTGTTTGAGGTTGCAAGGAACATCTGGTATCAGATAAAGTGGGGCTCCACAGCAAAGGATGGTTACTTTGAGATCCGTTGGATTGGGTGCCGGTAGAGTGCAATAAGAGATTTCTTGTTTTATTCTTCCTGCTCTTACAGTGTGTGCATGTTACTCAAAAGCAATGTTAACTTTGTAATATAACCACGAATCAGCCTTACTTAAAATTCAGCGCCATGCATGGTGAGGCTCTGAGAATAATTACCGTAGTATCGGACAGCTGTAGCCGAACTTTACCCGATCTAAAACCCTTGAAATATAAACCCTAATTTTATATGTTGGACCAGCCAAAATTGTATATGCCATAAACAGCCATATGTTGCTTAGCAACTTCCTAGCCACCATAAGCGTGTTCTGTACAAACATTAACTGTTAATATGCAACAGGTTCAGAGGAGACAAATCGAGACACTTACCTTTTACATTTTACATTTGTGGCATCCCTTTTACGGTCTCAACAAATAATTGTCGTCTATCTTTCACAAAAATACCAAAGCTCTCTCATATTCCTCTCAACTCCAAGATCCTGCTCTCCACTATTTCTGTATTCATATACGAGCGCACATATTCCCTCCATGGTACCCGTTTAAATCACCGCAGCGTGCATGGCAAGCAACAACCGTCACGCATGTTTTTTTCCTTTTATCTTTGCATACCTAAACGTAGGAAAAGTTACAATTTTCGTAATATGCATCACCAACATCCACAATTTTCTATATGCGTGACGTGCCTTTTCCACGGAATGCACTCCCGCCACAGATCATTCTCAATGTGGCCATCAACCGCCGCCGCCCCAGCATCCCAGACTACTGCCCTCCAGGCGTGCGTGCTCTCATCACTGCATGCTGGCGTGACGACCCTCGGCAGCGACCACCAGCACGCGCACTCATGGCTCGTCTGGAGGAGCTGCAGGTCAGATTTGAGTATAACAAAGGAAGGCAAGAGGGGGAAATTAAAAACAACAGGGGAGCTGTCAACCAAAAATCAGAGAAGGGGGAACCAGAGGGCAGCAATTATGTGCTTTTGCTGAGTATATGCAAAAAAAGACGGACGTTTTAAAATGGAACAGTAAGAGAATGCCAGTTTGTTTTGATGAAGGCGTCGAGCGGGTTAAAATGCTTCAAAGGATTTAGGTTGAACAAAAATACATCATATCGGTATTTGAGGAAGGTCAAGCATGGATATTAGTACACAAATACACATACATACACCATCTCTCTCTCTCTATATCTCTCTCTCTCTCTCTCTCTCTCTCTCTGTTTCTCTCTCTCTCTCTCTCTCTCTCTCTCTCTCTCTCTCTCTCTCTCTCTCTCTCTCTCTCTCTCTCTCTCTCTCTCTCTCCCCCCCCCTCTCTCTCTCTCTCTCTCTCTCTCTCTCTCTCTCTCTCTCTCTCTCTCTCTCTACACAGCTCCTGCCCTCTTTTCCCCTTGCAGGACGCCTAAACGCACACCCCGCACGCTGCTGGCAGATATATTACGCGCAGCTCAAACGATCTTTATTCTCTCTCTACCCACACACAGCTCCTGTCCCCTTTCCCCCTTGCAGGACGCCCAACGCACACCCTGCACGCTGCTGGCTTTCTTTTTTAGGCAGCTATCAAGAAGCGTGGGGCAGGCGCCACGCCCCCCTCAGCTTGCTTTCACCTGCTTCATACTCGGTGTGTTTGCATGTGCGTGTGTGTGTGTGTGTGTGCGTGTGTGTGTGTGTGTGCGTGCGTGCGTGCGTGTGTGTGTGCGTGTGCGGGTGTGAGTTTGAGTGTGTTTGTACAAGTGTGCATGCGTGTGCATGCATGCATGCTTCTCTAAGCCTGCTATCTCCTAATTTTAGGTGGTCTGCTAATTTTTGTATGTATAGTGCCTTCACACACATTTATGCATATGTGTGTATGTGTGCTCATCACAACCCCTCTCACTTAATTACTCCACGTGCGTTTGAATGTGATTTTTAGACATAGCCCACCTCCACCCTCATCCAATCAAACTAATCATTACCTCTTCAAGGTACAGCCCACTCATATTAACCCACACATAATCATTATTCATACCAAGGATGTGCCATACAGTCATTTGGAACGTTCAATACGGAATGATACACGTTGTATACGAAATGTGAATAACACGATCGTATTTATAAGCGGCAGGGATGGGTCATACGGACTTTTGAGACGTCCCATACGGATTAATACGCCATTAATACGACATACGCGTATAATACGCAAACGTATTTTTGCTAATTTGGGGGGTACCCTGGGCTTGCACCAACCACCCCCCAACCACCCCCGAATTGTCCCCCCAGCCTCCAGAACATTATAATGCCTCCTGGTAAAGGCCCTGAGTGGCATCGTGTTGTTGTTATGGGACCGAAGGGGCAGATTTACGAGATGCCGATGCCAGATGCCAGATGCCAGGGTTCCGAGAATTCAGCAGCGGTGCCCCCCGCATCCGCGAGCACTTCATGAGGCAGAATCCCAGCGTAGGTGTAGCAGCATGCAAAGCTGACCCGGCAGGAATCCTCAGGGCGTAGTCGCAACGCTCGCATGGGAGAAATTGCCGACGCTAGCGCTCAGAGGGAGGAGCATGCAGGAAAAGAGAGGCACCTGCACAGGACTACAGCAAGCACATCAGCAGCAGCATCTACACAGTCACTGGTCACCTGCAGCAAGAGGGTAGTGACCAAGGCTTGTGTGGATGCAGCTGTTGCACAATTCATCTATGTCTCAGGCACCACCTTCTGGGTTGTGGTAGCAATAGGCAAGTGATCATGCTACGTTCTGAGGGGCTGGGAGTTCCTCTGGGGGGCTCTAGAGGGCCTGGGAGTGCCTCTGGGGGGCCTGGGAGTACTTCTGGGGGGCTCTGGGGGCCTTGTGGCTGCAGATTTCGTTAAGTGCCCAAAATCGTATTATACGGAGCAATTTGTATAATACGGTTAAATACGCGATAAATACGATACGACGTAAAATACGCCTACGCCGTATGACCCATCCCTGTTTTTATGTGATGTCGTTTGCAGGGGAGGAAAGTGGGCTGTGGGTGGAATGGTGTGCTGCTGGTCATGCATGTGAGCTGGACAACTGTTGAGCGATGTGAGGTGCCGCTGAGCTTCAAATATAAGTTGAGATGTAGGTCGGCTAGGATCTGCCAATACGCCGTACAAGACCATATATCCTACTACCAGTATAAAAAGGCTTTCCTGCAAATTGCCGTACACATAACCATTTATAAAGCACTTATACTGTATGTTGCATGATGGGCTGTCCAATACCGTGTATTGCCATAATTCCATTTCAAATCCATACCGTAAAAGAAGAAAAAATGTAATTACGCAGGCAGTGAAAGCCACTCCCCACGTTGATTAAGGGAAAGCCAATTTAAAACTAAATTATCAGTTCCTGCTTCAGCTGTAGAACTGGAGTTCTTGCGTAGTGAACGTAGGCTGAGATCTGGCACTTTGCATAAAGTGCTGTGTACTCTCGTAATGAGACTTCTGTTTATGCCTTGCTGTTGCTCGGGTTCATATCTTTTTGATCATGAGAACAAGAAGAGCAGCCCGAGCCGTGGAGGGAGATGCCCTTGCCCCGGCCACAAGGGGACATGGCCGTGGCCGTGGTAGGGGCAGAGGTAACAGTGCAACAGCAGCTTTGCAGCGTCCTGCTCGTCGCATGCCCACGCCCAGGGGGCGTCACAGGGGAACATCATGGCACTGGGACGCAAGCGCGGGCTACAGCTCGGACCTGGAGTCTCTCGAGTTCTCTGCTAACGAGCCCTCTGACCCCCTGGAGGGCCATGACGTCGCCCCAGCAGCGCGCAAGCAGCAGCAACTGCAGCAGGAGATGCAGTAGCAGGTGCAGCAGGAGATGCAGTAGCAGGTGCAGCAGCAGCAACTGCAGCAGGAGATGCAGTAGCAAGTGCAGCAGCAGGTGCAGGAGCAGTTGCAGCAAGCGCTGGTACAGCAAAGCCTGGAACCTCAGCGCAAGGCCAGCAAAAGCAGCAAGCGCAAGAGGGGGGAGTCCTCCAGCGAGGCCTCAGAGCCTGCATCTGAAGCTGACTTCTCTGATGACGAGCTTTGCCTTCACCGCGAGAGGGCCAAGAAGCTCGTCCCAGAACCAGCAGCAGCAGCAGCAGCAGCGGACAAGCCTGGCCTGCTCAACATGCTTCAGCTGTAGAACTGGAGTTCTTGCGTAGTGAGTGTTGCCTGAGATCTGGCAGGCATTTTGCATAAGTGCTGTGTACTCTCGTAATGGGCATTCTTTTTATGCCTTGCTTTTGCTCGGGTTGTTTTAATCAACTCGAATACAGGGACGAAAAAGGCCCTTATATTCTTTGTATGCCTTGGAGTAATGACAAAGCCTACAGTGAACTGTAGCATAGAACTCCTTTACCAGCAGACGAAAAAGGCCCTGTCAGAGACAGGTAGGACCAACAGAGTACTAAAAGAAGGAGGAATAAAGTCACAAAGAGACTGAAGTACCAAGCTCAAGGTAAAGGGTGGCTATGGCCGACCCTATTTCTGTAGAAATGTGGCTATGGCCGACCCTAATTCTGTAGAAATGTGGCTATGGCCGACCCTATTTCTGTAGAAATGTGGCTATGGCCGACCCTAATTCTGTAGAAATGTGGCTATGGCCGACCCTAATTCTGTAGAAATGTGGCTATGGCCGACCCTATTTCTGTAATAATGTGGCTATGGCCGACCCTATAACTGTAGAATTATGGCTATGGCCGACCCTATTCCTGAAGAAATGTGGCTATGGCCTTCCCTATTACTGTAGAAATGTGGCTATGGCCGACCCTATTTCTGTAGAAATGTGGCTTTGAACCGTCATCACAGACCTATTTGCGTCATCACAGACTTAGTTGCGCACGTCAATTGCAATATTGGGAAGCAGCACAGATCTGTGCCAAAACAGATGACACACGCACTTGTAAGGGTGAGCCAGCCTCTAGTCGAGGCTAGACGAGGTCGAGCCTCATCAATCCTCAACGTCACTGCTGTCATAGCCTAGACGGCAACTAGGATGTCCGTTTTTTGGGGGAAATCAGGGGATATTCCCTGGAAATTCCTAAAAATGGGGAAATCGACCGCATTATTTGTAAAACAATAGTAAGTGCTCATTTTTTGTGAAATATTATTAAGTACTCTTGTGTAATGTAAATGCCAAAAAAAGGCACGTCACGATGTCACATGCTTGTTCAGGAAAGTGTCAGACTTTCATTTCTTGACGCCCCAAAATGGACAGCAATTTTGTACTTTGTTTTCCTGATATTAGCAAATATTAATCAGAACATATGAACCTTATTTCCGGCCAATTTGCCTTGCGTATGCCTGTCCAGGCACCGCACCTTGAGAGATTCTCTAAAAATCTCCTACATCTCTTTTCAGTCCGGCCTCTTTACGATAAATAATAATTATAAATTAACTCCAACTGTCCACTGTATCGTTACACCTACACATTTCTAATACACATTTGCAGAACATTTCGGCACATGGGCTTGCCATTCCCATCAAGCCTTACCAAAGCTCTGTGGTTTCACACAGTGTACTTGCACCAACCTTTTTACCTTTTTGCATGGCTCTGCGTTTCCATCAAGCTGAGAAAGGGAGAAGGACAGTTGTGACAGGGTCTGGGGAGTGGCGTCCCTTAGAAACTCTGGCGATGCCACCTGTAGTGTGTGTGTATGCACTTTTGTGTGCGTCTGTGTGTGCACGTGTGTGTGTGTGTGTGTCTGTGTGTGTGTGTGTGTGTGTGTGCGTGTGTGTGTGTGCATGGATTCTTGCATGTGTGGATTATTGTGTGCGTGTGTGTTTGTGTGCATGGATTCTTGCATGTGTGGATTATTGGGTGCGAGTGTGTTTGTGTGCATGGATTCTTGCATGTGTGGATTATTGTGTGCGTGTGTGTTTGTGTGCATGAATTCTTGCACCGTATATGTGCGCATGTGCGTAAACTGGTGTTTGGTCGGAGTACGCAGCTTGTTGTGGGATCTGCTTGCAATGCTTGGTATTATAGGAATGGGCAATCCCTGTAATTAACTGTTCAACATCAAATCCAGATCATCATCTCAACTGTAAAGTCGGTTCATGATGCGTTAGTGGGACCGTTTGATGTGCATGAGCTTTCGGTGTCTTTTTTCAAGAAGTCTCTGTATTGAAAGTCATGAAACAATACCTGTGCATACCCAAGCCCAAATCGCAAGTTGCTGCACATTCACAGAGCACGTACCTCATACACAGCATCCAGCAGGGGCTTGCTGTAGAAGCGGAGGAAGATGGTAGACCACAACGCAAGTGCAGCAGACTGCAATGGAGGCACAGACACAGGCCGGCCGTTAAAAGCCTACAACTTATATATATAACCTAGATGGAATAGGGCTCACAAGCTTGTGACAGCAGAGAGAAACTGGGCGCCGTAATGTGCGTTGCACTTGGCAGTTTGTGCGCTGGGTGCTCTGTGAAGGCCGAGCACGCCGTGAAACGCATATAAATGTAGAAGGATATACGCTGCTCGATATTGAGCTCGACTGTTTTTCATTCTGTCAGTGTCAAACACATGTTATTGCAACGCGATTTGTAACAAAGGTAACACTTCAGCATAAAAATAATGAGTTTGAGGTCTAGGGTGAAGGTGGGGGGCTGGATTTGTGCCATTTCCCTGCCAGAAAGGTATGGGTGTAGAAATGCGGGTTTTGGTCCAATTTTCACCAATCCTTTTGTTGCCAGATAGGTTCTATGGTCAAACCATACCCTTCAAAGCAAAAAAAAAGGGGGTGAACATGTTTTCTTAAAGTACTTAGTGCGTGGGCCTGTTTGCTGGGCAAAAATGGTGCATTTCTGGAAAACCTGGAAACACGCTTCTTGGCCACCACCTGAGTGTCGGGAGCCCTTCAGTATGCTCCCAAGACATGCCCTGTCAAGCTTTATGGTCTGGAATGCTGGGGTTGGGCCGTGGTGGGCAGCGACAGCTGAGATTTTCAAAGGCTATGGATTCACATTTCACTGCCTGCCCACACCATTCCGGGATGCAGACAGCCTTTTTGGTCCATAAACTTAAGAAGTTAACTCCAAACGGATGCTCTCCTGATGCTCACGCGACATTTCATTCATTCAAACATGAACTTTTTTCTTTTATGATTATTAGCAAATCGACCAAGTCGGATCCCCAAACCATGCACCCTGTGCTCCTTGCATAAAATCGAGCTTTTCCCGGCCAAATTTGAGTGATTTCCTGGACCCCCGCCCCGGCCCCCCGAAACCCCCTCATAATGCTCCAAATATTATGTCCAACCATCGTTGTGGGTGAGGCAAGCCGCGGGGCCACTTTCTGAGGACCCCATTTTGGCAGGGGAATCCTGGCCCCGCACCCTGGTTGCCCCCCGGCACAAACTGAGTGTGCAGAGTTGCTCAGTTAGGTCCAGCTTGATGTCCTGCATACTCAGAAGTGGGTGGGAGCTTTGGGGCAAAAATTCTCACAGGGATGGCTGGCCTGACCCTGAGTGCCCAAAATTACCAACATATTTAGAATTTAAATTGCAGTTTGGAGAGGGCTCCGAGAATTATCATTAGAAGATTCACTTTTCCGCCAATTAGTATCCGAAGTGATTGTGGATGCACGGTATAGACGGTGTAAATGCGGTATTTTTGGCAGGGAAGTCAACAAACATACGATCATATACGGTGTAAATGTACAGTTCTGACCGAACCTACATAGAAAGCTTGCACCTTCACATAAGTTTCTCCTCCTTCACAGAACGTGACTTCAAGGTAGCAGCTCATATAGAATCAAATGACCTACGACACAGACTGGCAGGATCTATTCCTCTGTGTAAGCAACTTCAGACTCAGATTACCTACGACACAAACTAACTAGATGTATCCTCCTGTGTATGTAACTTTAAGCTCAGATGACCTACAACACAAACTTGCTCAATCTATGCTTCTGTGTACGTTTCTTCAGACGCAGATGATCTACAACACAAACTGGCTAGATCTATGCTTCTGTGCAAGCTCATTCAGATGCAGATGACCTACGACACAAACTTGCTCAATCTGTACTTCTGTGCAGGTCAGAGAGCACGACCTTTGAAATTGTGGAGAAGCTTATGGGTCATCTGGGTCTGGAAACAGTACGTTGATTCTCACGAGAAACAAATTCCTGACACATATGACATGCACACTCACGTGGCAGGTGTTAAAGTTGTCTTTCCTCGCTTCTTTCCTGATCCTGTGCCCCATCTCCTCGGTTAGGTCTGCTGCAATGTCCAAGAAGCTGTGCCTGCACAGACAATGCACAGGCAACCGGACAGTTGCTGCCAGACCTTTTCTGCCAGACCTGCATCAAGCTCCTTCGAAAGCCAGTCACCCACATAAATGAGTAAGTTATGCCCTATCTGTCCGAGCTGACATAGCAACGTGCTTTGCCCAGACAAGCACATTATTTAAAAGTGCCTAGAACTGTGTCATGAACGTACTGGGTGTAGGAGGCTCTGTCTGGATGGGGTATGGTCTCTGGAAAAGCATCAGTTTACGTATCTACTAAGAACAGGAGCAAGGCATCACACCTTTAGATTAGCTTTTAGAGTAGCTTTTAGAGTATTAATGGGGAGTGACTCAGATGCCACAGCAATGGCACACACACACCCCAAGCAGCACACTTTCCGGTGCAGCCACAAATGGCACAGCACACCTTGATCCAGATCTGCCAGCACCATGGACACTGTAACTGCGGCAAACCCTGCTACAAAAGCCAGACGTACGCACGCACACAAACGCACATATTCGTTCACGCATATTACAACACACGACCCACCCACACCAACATGCCCATCCGTCCTCTTAACCACACCCCACTGACCACTGATGATGCAATGTGGATACTCCTCATTTTTTGACACAGGCTAAGAAATCAAGGTAGCCAGCTCACCCATACACAGCTCAAAAACGCACCACAAACCTCTAATGAGGCTACTTGGGCACATCTCAGGTTTAAATACTTACATATATATGCTTACACTCACGAGACCAACTAACCCATACGCAGACGTTACCACACCACAGATCTCTACGGAGGCTATTGTGGGCACAATTTGTGTTTACACACACAGAAACACACACGCAGACAAACACAAACACAAACAACACATGCACTCACGCACGCCTTCCCCCCCCCCTTCTACACACACACACACACACACACACACACACACACACACACACACACACACACACA
>Ga0307947_1000109_pt1 | contig 46436 bp, 63 predicted proteins | sample OrgLakmetagen232_FD_201840 | JGI IMG/M metagenome (GOLD analysis project Ga0307947, IMG submission 201840) | Saline water microbial communities from Organic Lake, Antarctica - #232 | ecosystem: Environmental > Aquatic > Non-marine Saline and Alkaline > Saline | place: Antarctica: Organic Lake...
TCGAGAGAGAGTGTGAGAGAGAGAGAGAGAGAGAGAGAGAGAGAGAGACAGAGAGAGAGAGAGAGAGAGAGAGAGAGAGAGAGAAAGAGAGAGAGAGAGAGAGAGAGAGAAAGAGAGACAGAGAGAGGTGCGTTTGCTAGTAAGCAAGTATTGCTGAGCAAGTACTACAGGCACACACGCACACACGCACACCCCCACCCTCCCCCGCACTAGCACTGCACAAAGAGCACGTACAGGCTCTCTTGTCACCAGCATACTTTGTACGTGTGCAGTGATGCGCACAAGCCTCTACAATTATGAATCGCCCACCAAAAGCGGCATGCACTCTCGCACTCCAAACTTCACATTCACACATCAGCCCAAGCCCACGGAGAAAATCAGGTCATTTACCAAAATCCCGCATGTACGCTGGAACCATCCCCCCAACAATGTCCACTCTGTACGCACTCACCAAGGAAAGGTAGTCCTGCCTGGTGCGTGCAGGGTCCCTGCGCTTAGTGAAGTCGTCGAGCACCGCCACTGTTTCCTTGATGCGGCGTTGGATGGCAGCCAAATCAATCATTTCGTTTTCTCCGGCCTGTGGACAACATGAATATGTGTGTGAAGGTGTGAATGTGTGAATGTGTGCTTCAATATATATGTATGCTCAAGCGCACAAACAGGTCAGACTCTTGGCATGACATTGTGCGGCGGCCAAGTCAATCATTGCGTGCGTCCAGCCTGAGTGAGCGTACGCTCATGTTTCGTTGTGTGTGCGCTGCAGGGAAGAGCCAGTCAGGCATGTTGGTGAACAAACCAGGGCCCCTTCCCAACGTTGTTGACAAACACTGTCAACATAAATGTATATAATTGTGAATTTGCAATAACACCCCATACATTATTATAGCCTGACCTTCCTCACTTTTCTTCCTGCAGCTGCAGCAACAAGGATGTAACGAGTTGAAGTCCGGGAAAGATCATGAATTGCTTGCCGTGAGCGTTGTATGGTAAAAATGAATCAGCTCTAATACATTATACATTTCAGCCCACTCCCTCTTTTTCACAAAAAAACGTAACAATGTGATTTTCCATTCTCTCTGTCCCTTTTCAGGCACTGTGTATATGAACCGTCTCCCAGTTCCCCATCCTTTACAATGCATTGCCTAATTGTGCCTTAGAATGTTTGAGTAAAGAGCAAAAACTCTGTGACACAAAATAGCACCTGCACGAATTGGTGGTCATGCTCGCCCTCCTCAATGTTGGTGTCCATGTCACCAGCAGCCATACCCTCCTGCTCCTTACGGGCCATCGCAACCTGCTCGCTCCTGCACAAATACACAAATACATAAGCAAATACACATGTTATATCGCTGCGATGTAAAACAGGCCTTGAGCATTCACACCAGGCCAGAGGACTCCTGTGAACCAAACCACCTGAGCTGCGAAGCATTTCAGGTAATGCTGTATGCACACAGCATACATTGTACTTCCTAGGGAAATTTATGCCTGGTTATTAAAGGCTCGCTGTAGGGAGAAAGCACGTACACCAAACTTAGAATGCAAAAAGCTATCATCTCCACAGCTCATATAACCGTTCCTGCCAAGATATCGGCTTAACGAGTAAGCTCCTAGATGGATTTGGCTAAGGCTGGCACTAGTTTAGGCCTTCCCTTTAAAGGCGCTGATCTGCTGAGCATCCATCACACAGGAGTTTTGCTACCCACCGTCACCATGGCACTAAATCTTGTCAGCGTCGACGTTCACTTCAAACCAAAAAACCATCTGTCAATCTTATCTGTACTGACGTGACCTACACGGATGCTCTTATAAACTTTCCTGACCATTTGCAAAAGAACAGAACAAAACACTCCGCACCACCCCCACATTGCCGCCTACTTGAATTTGTCCAAGGCCTTTGCCCTACGCTCAGCCTCTGTCAAGACATCATCGTCATCTTCGCTCACTTCCTCCTCATCAGATCCCCCCTCAGAGCCTGCAGCAGAACACAGCGTATGAGTGTGTTTGCGTGGGTGTTTGTGTGGGTGGGTGTTGTGTGTGCGTCTGGTTGCATGTGTGTTTTGTATGTGTGTGTCTGCAACACCCACGCCTTGCAGCTGCTAACCCTTTTCTATTTCTAATGTTCCCATTCATCCTTCTAATTCATTTGTTCCTTGCCTCAACCTTCCTTACCGCTCATGTCACTGCCCATTTGCTCGCTATCCCCGTCCATTTGCTGTGAGCCTCCAGCACCCTCAGTATCCTCATCCTCCTCTTCCCCGCTGCTGCCCAAGTCTCCACTTTCCATTTCGTCAGGCATGATACCCAAGTCGCTGTCATCCTCATCACCACCTAATACGCATGTCAGAGAAGCATGACAGAAAAGAGTGTGAGCACGTCTGTGTGCTTAAACGTCTACATTCCGTCAGGGGGCATGGAAATGAGCAATTGCAAGCAGTGTGTTGGGCATGCAGACAGCCTGTACATGAGCATTTGCTATTGTGCACACAGGGGTGTTGTTTCAGAGCATCACCCACCTAAGGAGCCTGGCCCTGAGTCATCCTCACTTCCTTCCTCGTCCGAGCTCTCTACTACTGCTGCCTCCTCCTGCAGCTTCCTTTTCTTAGGTGTGGGCTTCAGCCACTTGGCATTCTCATCTGTGAATCCCCCCCCCTTCTTTGTCTTCTCCTTCGCATTCCCACTGCTCATCAGCTGCTGTTTGGGAGTGGTTGGTGCTGAAGCAATGGCGCCCTTCTTTTGGCCTTTGGGCGCCGGTGTGGCAGCAGCGCTCTTGGACTGCTATGTATTTGAGAGCAAAACAATTGGAAATAAGTGTGGTGTTGTGTACATGGTAGAAGAGGTCGTTGCCTTATAATTTGAAGTGCTATGTGTGGAAGCCTGCTGTTGCTGACGGCTACTTTTTCAGCGAGAGGGAGGTCCATTGCGTTACTTTTACTCAACCTAACTACTGCCATGCGGTGGTACATGGGAGAAGCAGGTTCTGTCAGCCGTCCTGGCCGGGGCCAGCGCGCTGTGTGCTCACAGCATGCAAAGGCCGGCACAGCTCTGGAATGCTGACTATGAGTCCCTAACTGAGGAGGAATCAGACTCGCCTGCTTAGGCATGGTATTGCTTCCTTGGATGGCAGCAGCCTGCTCGAGCCTGCAGCAATGCGTTAACATTTGGTTGAACAACGCATGCATGTGTACTGCATGACAAGCATTCCAAACACATCCCAGAAACCTCTTTGGCAGTCATCTCACTCACTTCGTGTCTAGTTACTGTGTTTGTTCTTTGTAAAGCAAATGTCAGGCCGCCAGCCAGTTATTATTAATCTTGGTTTAAGAAAAAAATCAATATTATATTACGACACACTCTCTGATATCGGGACAAGTAGATTAATCTAATTAGCAGATATATTAAAAGTTGAATATCGGAAGCAGCTGTCCAAATATGCAAGCTAAGATGCAGAGGATAGCATCCGGGGCGTCCTCAAGTTCCTCACCCCGCCCCCTCGGATCCCACCCCAATGGAGGTACTATCGAAATTACTTTGTGTGCGTCGTTCCCCCGTGCTGAATCAGCCGAGCATTTAACAACACCCCGTTGCTTGTGGCCAGGATCGCGAGTTGTTCGGGTCCGTGCCTCCCCTCAGGAGGCCACCCCCCTCCCCGTCCAGACGTCCGTGCAGGCGCCCGTCGCGGCAGTTTCTGAATCTGTAGCAGGAGCCAGCACGAGCAGGAGGAACCTAGGGCTTGGGGGTATTGCTTTATCCTCTGCCCTCCAATTCTCTAGCGCCCTCTCGCCACCTCAGGCGCAAGCCAACAAGCCTCTGTCATCGGACTGGGAGCTGGTGAGAGAGGTTGCTTGGCTCACACTGGGACTGAGAGCTTATAATTTGTTGGTCCAAAGCTGGACCTACATTCCTTAGTGTTTCAGGAGGAGAAGGAAAAGCACTGGACTATATTTAGTGTGTGCACACGCGTGCGCGCACACACACACACACACACACACATACACACACGTGCGCGCACACAACCACAAGCACACAAGCATACACACACGCACGCATTGGCACGCACGCACGCACGCACGCACACATATGCACACACATGCACAAGCACACAAGCATACACACACGCACGCATTGGCACGCACGCACGCACACATATGCACACACATGCACATACATACATACACATAAAACATATGTGCACTGCACACCCACCCACACCCACACCCCAAACACACACGCACACACATACACGCACACTCACATATACAAGCTTGCCAGTAGGGCATGCAGGCATTGAGGCACAACATCGAATGTGCAAATGCATCATCATGTGTGTATTTTGTATGTGCCGTTCGGCAGGTGGACCTGCCAGTTGAGAAGGGTGTCGTGCTCCTTGATGTCGCCTTCACTGGGACAGACCCCAACCACGGTGAGTGGACATAAAACTCACAAGTTGGGGAGGTGTCCCCCTGAGGTTACCAGGAATTACATACCCTTCCTGTCGCACAGGTGCTTAATAACAAAAGTTTGATGACGTTACACGTGACGGTGCTGCAAGCACCTGCCTGCTCAGCTTTGAGACCAAGTGGTGTGCATATTACACAGATACTTTACAGGCGTATTCACTACGCAACTATACACACGCTTCCAGGCTTTTTGCTGGGCACCCGACAAACACTGCTGGAGACTTTTGACGGGGGCAAGACATGGGCCTCTCGATCCGTGGAGGCTGCCCAGGTAGGCACAAACACACTCATGTACTGTGCACGCATGCACAAAAGCACGTAATGCACATACACACACACACAAACAAACACACACACACACATGTGTCACAAACACACACGCACACAAATACATAAACACACAAGCACTCAAACACAACACGCAAGCACTCATGCAAACATACACGGCGTATTACACGCACATGTTTTCACAGGACGAGGGCTTCAACTACCGATTTAACTCCATCAGTTTCAACGGCGACGAGGGCTGGATTGTGGGCAAGCCTGCTATCTTGCTACATACCACAGATGGGGGCAAGAACTGGGAGCGTGTGCCCTTGAGCGCAAAGCTGCCAGGTGTGTTGCGTGTGTCTGTACGTGTGTACGCATGTGTGTACGTGCGCGGCTTGCAGGAGTGTGTGTGTCAAGTTAATATGTTCAGGTGCAAGAACGGTGCGATGTTGACAGCTGTGGAGACATGTGCAGGAGAGAAGGCAGCATAATTGACATGATTTATCAATTATCCTAACCCTGCTCCTACTGCAGGTTTTGATAAAAATGACGCGCATACTAAAAAACGCACACAAGCATGGTGGTGCACACAAGCACCAGACAGAGTGCCCCCTTAACTCGGCCTGGCCAAGCATATGATGATACCGAGACTGAGCACGCATGCGTGCAAACATCAAATTCGCACCTTCACGTTGACAGGGACACCTTTGCTGGTGAAAGCCCTACCTGGCAAGGCTGGCCAAGCAGAGATGACCACTGACCAGGGAGCCATCTACAGCACAGACAACTCAGCCTACACTTGGACGGCAGCTGTGGAAGAGACTGTGGACGCCACACTCAACAGGACTGTGGCTAGCGGTGCGTAAACCGGTGCTAATTTGCATGCGTGTGACTATGCCTGTGTGCCTGGATAGCCTTGAGTAGAGTGTGGAAGCCACGCCCAACAGGAGGCTGCAGCTAGCGGTGCTTGAGTTAGTGCTCCACATGCATGCATACTTGTGATTGTTTGAGGAAGTAGCTGTGTGTATCCGGCCAAATGGTGCGACAAGGGTACACTCGCCATCAACTGGCACTCGTCTGTGTAAGACCACCTCCAAGACAGAGGACTAGTGCCGGTATCATGCAATGACTCACGCGCACACACACACATATATATATGTACTTTCGTACATACACACACTCACATAGGCATCAGCGGTGCCTCCTACTACGAGGGCTTTTTTGCCAACATTTCACGGAACGAAGATGGCGAGTATGTGGCTGTCTCATCTCGGGGCAACTTCTACATGACGTGGCAAGCCGGCCAGGTGCGTGTATTTCTGTCCTTGACTGCCAGCCACACCAAGATGAGGAGCCTAAGGAGCTGCCGCCTGCGTGGCCAGGCGGCCGAATGTCTCTGTTCAGCAGGAACACAATACAGACTGCTCTTATTGCACGCTTTGTGATTGGGGCAAGCACTTGCACCTGCGTCATTGTGATGTTCATGATATGAAGGTCTGTGCTTCAGTAATGCAGTGTGCTACACCCTTTGAATATTCTACTGCACGCCACACACACACACACACACACACATATACACATACACGCACGCACACACACAACACACACAAACACACACATTCTGCGTTGTCACAGTTGTACACACACCTCATCACACGTGTTCGAAGTCAGCTTTGTATGTTTCCTGCATAAGTAAACAGCAAATCCACGGATATACACGGTTTAAAAGGCCTACAAAACTTGCTACGTATACGTGTATTTCGTCTTGTCTCAAATCCCATATTCGGAGTTCTGGCTATTCCTGGCGCCACACAACATACCTGAACGCCAAAACCTAGAGCTTGTACTCCTGTAACCTGTAACCCTAGTTGCATCCCTCTCCATAAATAGGCCTGGCCAGCTCCCTCTTGTTGTGGGTACCATACAGAGGCAAGCCAGCGTGCACCTGACCTGCTAGGGCGTTTGCTTCCGTCATTGCATGCGTTTTCGTTCACACCCCCCCCTGTTGCACACCCCTTTAAACTCTTCCTGGTTATATAATAATAAATAAATAAATATTATTATTAATGACTTAATTTAAAAGGGCCTGTTAGCCGATTCTAGCCACAAAAAATTCGGATTTGGGGAATTTTGGAGATTTATGGGGATATGGGGCTGACCCCGCCTAAAAAGTGGACACCCTCGCTGGCCGACGAGTGTCTTCCACACCAGGAAAGAGGTTTGCCGAGGCTCGGCAAGTCTCGTTGAGGTCATGACCCACCCTTAATTATATTTATCAGTACACGAAAAATCAGACTGTTGACGGCCATCTAAGGCTATTTCCTGCATCCCTGACTACAATTTTGGACCCAAAGATTCGGAAAAAAAGGGCATAAAATTCCACCGACTTTTAATAAATTTCAAACGGCATCTTCAGGGCTCGTTGAAATGCGTAAAAGTTCGCAAAACCGAACTTTTGACCAAACCCCGAACTGATCAACGCTGGTTTTTTCCCTTTTCCTAGCTAAGCAAGCACAGCTGCTTCTCGCTTATCTTTTTTACGTCCTAAAGTAATGTGCACAAAGAGGAGCATGCTTTTCGATCAAAGAAGCGGGACTGATTTGCCCAGGATACCACCTGGTGACCAAGGAATCGCTGTCGGTTATTTTGCACTATTCCAGCCACGCAAGGCTGTGCAAGCCATTATGCAGGAAACCATCTTTGTTAATGGCATGTTGATAGCGGCACTTTGTAAGGAATGAAAACATCAGTTGGATGCAGCAAATTTCATCTGTAGGGTTGAGTCCAGCAACAGAGGCCCCCCTATGCAGGAAGTGTTGATCGCTCAAGTTTGCGGCACGTTGCCTCCACACAATGCCTGCAGACCTACTGGCAGCCCCACAACCGCCCAGCGGGCAGGCGTATTCAAAACATGGGTTGGACAAGCAACAACAAGGTGTGATGTAGTACGTGTGTATATTTGTGTGTGTGTAGATGTGTGTGTCTGTGCGCGTATGCAGCTTTAAAAATTTAAGCTTCAGTCGTGGGAGTGGGTGAAAGGATGGAGAGTGCCCATGAGTGCAGAGATGAGTAATTGCTGGTGTAGAAGCAAACAGCTGGGTTGCTGTGAAGTGCTGAGACAAACACATGTGCATGAGGATGGCTTCATGGTTCCCAGAAAGTGGCTTCATGTTTCCCAGAAAGGTCGCACAGTTGACAGTGCCACCAGCCGGTGTAACTTTTTTATGCGCGTTATCTTATCGTGTGCAACACGGGCTGGCTGGGCATGCATAAGCGAGCATGCATAAGCGATACTTTTGGTGCGTTGATTCCATGTGCAACTTGCATGGATTTCATGTTTGATTCGCAGATCTGGCTAAGCACGCGTGGCGGAGAGGTGCTGCTGGCTGCTGAGCCTGGAGTGACAGAGAAGTACGAGGACGTCAAACTTAACTCGCGTGGCTTTGGTATCCTAGATGTCGGGTGAGTGGATCACTGGCCAACATCATGCTCAAATGTGCGCAACTCGTGTGCGCACTAACACACATGCACTCTTGTGCACACACACACGCACTCACACACATGCACAAACACACACATAGAGATATGCAAATCGACACACACACACACACATAAACGCGCACACACATACACACATGTTCACGTGCACATGCTCACTCACAGGTTTAAGAATGCGGATTTGGGCTATGCCGTCGGAGGTTCAGGCTCCCTGTTTAAGAGCGAAGATGGTGGCAAGTGAGTTAAGAAGTAGAAAAAGTGCTGCTCCCCACATTATTGAGGACGTCAAGTGAACATGATAAGGCTCAGAGATGAGTGCATCACTGGTTGTCTCCATATGCTTGGGTACCCATTGGCAATGTTGTCACACACACACACACAGGTCATGGAAGCGTGACAAGAGTGGAGATGAAGTCCCTGGAAACCTGTACGCCGTGAAATTTGGAGCTAACGGCAATGGCTTAATCCTCGGGAATGACGGGCTGTTACTCAGGTACGCGACAAATTTGTGTGTGTGTGTGCTATTGTTTGTCTGTGCATGCTTGTTAAGTCTGTATTTGGTTAAATAAGGTGAGACAAGATAAAAAGGCGAGACGCTTTTGTGGTAGCTGTGAACCTCTGAGATGCAGTTGGATGACGTCCAATTGATTATGAATTATGTCAGATGCAGAAGGCAGGCAGTAAAAGGCAGGCTGGCTTGTCGCGTGTGACTGGGTAGTTTTTGAGGCTGGCAGTGGCCGGGAGGGGTTGTCATCCCTGGAGACTTTGAGCTTAGCTCTGCTGTCTCTGTGTCTGGTGCTCTTGCTTGTTTGAGGCTGGTACTTCAGTCTCCTTCTGGTACTCTGTTGGACCTCTCGGACTGGGCCTTTTTTGTCTGCTGGTAAAGGAGTTTTACAGTACTCGGTACCAAAGTGGCTTTCTTTTCCTTAATCAATGTGGGGCATGGTTTTCACTGCCTGCGTAGTTGGAACCCTAGGACACAAAGTGTTTAGGGCTTAAGGATTGCTATAGAAACTGAGAGCCTTATACTATAAGTTATAGCTTAGAAAATTCGGACCTTTCTCCAAAAATTTGAACAGCCAAATCGAGTGAGAACCTTATGCCAAGAAGGATGGTGCTTTCCAACTGTCGTACGATGCCCTGGTTGCAAATCCGGACCATTTTTCATGAGCTCCTTGATATAAAATGTATACAGCTGGAAAGAAGACTTAATTTTAAGACATACCGGGCTACCGTAAATGGCAATGCCGCAAAATGCAAATCCGTCATCGAGCGGAGTCATGTTGCTGCATTTTGTGATTAGCAGGAAGTTAAATACAACATTGCTGGAGCACAATTGCATTCTGGCCAATTGTTGTTGTGATGACGTGTGCTCGGTGCAAGCGCTGTCCGGGATTAAGAATGGCATGTTTCAGGAAGTTCCAACAGACATCTTCCATCACCCATAAGGTCTTTATAGCTGTGGAAGTTTTTCTGCCATGCCTTTTCACACAAGACTTGCTGATGATGACATGCATGGCGAAAAGGGTTCCCCAAGCGCAGCGCCACTATTTTTCTTTGTTAGGATGCAGAAGGCAGGCAGTAGAAGGCAGGCACTGCTTCCATGCTGAAAACCCTCATTGTGTGTCTATTGCTTTTCCAAAATATGTAAAATTCTCCCTCCTCTTCTTCAAAGTTTCCAGCAATTTAGAATTTGCAACAAGCGTGTGGACCTGTGACAAAATGCCTGTGTGTCGCTTTGTGTGCAGGTATATCGGAACCGCGTAGAATTGGCTCTGCCTTGCTGCAAGGCGTCCACCTGGATGCTCGCTTGTCAGTCCTCTAATGTAGCTTAGATCCCGGAGTGAGGTGGTACACCCTCGTCTTATTCGAACATTGATTATGGACTTGGTTGGATGGCAATTTTTTTTTGACTTGGATTTTTGGTGCGGGTTTAACCTATATCTGCTTGCAATCTCAGCCAAAACACGCTTTTCTGCATGAACAACAACACGAAGAGGACGCTTACCAGGGCACTGCATAATCTTCCACACCATCCTACTAGCTAGGAGCAATAGGCACAAGTCGCAGCAAGCTAAGGTAAGGTAAGGTTACTATGTATGCTTCTGGGGGGCATCTGAGCGGAAGCTTAGGAAAAGCCTGAAACCGAACCAAAAAAAGCATTAGAATAAATCGAGGGAAAAGGGCGGGCTAGGCACTCAGCCACAAAAGAGGCCACACCATAAATATCTGGTCGGTTCAAAAAAGTCCTCAAACGAGTTGGGCTACCTTCATTTTGAGGTAAAAAGACCAGCTGGCGGTGCTGTGTGCGAAGGCTAACAATATGTTCATGTGGACAGTCCAGCAAATTGTGTTCCTCATCCTGAACAGAGTGCCAGTCACATTTGTCACAGATCCTGAGCTCATAAGGTTTACAAAGAAAGGTCTTCAGGCAAGAAGTGCGACTGCTAGCCTGCTCATAAAACGCAATAAGTTCATGGAGAAAAAATAAAGCTTGTTATTGTTCTGGCTTAAGAAAGTAAACACATCGTGGGCTTCTGTAGGGGGAAACAGAGGTGCATATTTCCTGCGGAGATTAAGCACGCAGGAGGGATTAGCGCAGTGGAAAAGACATGCTGCTCATCTTAGACATCACCAGTATCACACAGTCACAGGTGGGGGAGTTACTTTGATTCCAGGTCGCTGTCTCAAAACGTAGGGTGTGAACACGATGTCTGAAACGAGCTGTACTACGGATGACATCACGAGGCAGGTGGAAAAAATGTATTTGGGAAGGATGTAAGGCAAATGAGTGACCAGAGCCCTTTTGGTAGGAAGAGCACACCGTACCATTGTTGATAAGTAGAGCGTTTGCTGTTGTGCTCTCTCGGATGAGTTTCAGAATAAGGTGCGTGTCCAGCACTCCAAGTGTCTCTCCCTGAGGTCTACCACAGAACGGCTGAGATCAATGGGTTCACAGTGTTGCAGCTTCTGTTTGAAGATATAAGATTGTGTGTCAGACCATCCATGGCAGAAAGAAAAGAATATATGGGCTGACCAGAAATCTTTGGACCGTATACTCAGCTGCATGTAAGACCTTTTTCATTGTGTAGCTGTTAGATTTAGTCAAAGAATTGTACAGCCGCATTGCTGCGCAAAAACAATTGAACTGTAGGGGTTCCAATCCACATTCTCGCATGACACACCATGAATGCGTGGTGTCGTTGACTCCCAACATCCTTTTCAGCATTGCCAACAGCCATTTCTGAAGGGGACTGTCCATCTCTTTGCCTTGTTGTAAGTAAGGAGTGGTCCAAATCTGACTCGCATACATACCAGCAGGAATAGCGTATGTCTTGAGAAGCCATATGTACGCGTGTAGCCTGTTTGAAGGTCATGTTTCTGAACAAACTCTTCAACTCTGAATGTGCCTGCCGTGAATGGGCAAAGTGCTGCGTCAGCCGCGGTATTCAGATTGATCTGCTTGTCGCACACCATGCCCAAATATTTGAAGGAGTCCGTGTAAAGAAGCATACACCGTCAAAGTACAGGGGGGGGGCAGGTTTTCAGAGTTGGAATTTGAAGCACATTACCTCTGACTTCTGTGTGTTGACAGTGAGAGACTTGTTCTTCTCAGCGTATACTCTCAGCTTGTTTAGCACGGTCTGCAAATTTGCGTGTTCATTGGGAAGGGAGGGAAAGGTCATCAGCAAACAGCATGTTTTTCACAGTAAAACATTGTGAGCGCACCCTGTGCCCCATCAGTCACGCTATCAATGTCGTTCAAGTGAATGGAAAACAGCAGGGGGGAGAGGGGGCACCCTTGTTTTTTTTTTTTTTTTTTTTGTGGGGGTTGTTACACGGTCCTCAGCAAGGGCCTGACTTGACCCTTGTTTCACATCAAAAGTTGCTGGACAGCCGCTGATTTATCCCCATTCAACAGCGTGTATTCATCAGCAATATACAAGTTTTCGAGGATTGACAGCATGTGGATAGGCATCTGGTTTTTACGAAGGTGGTCCCACATTTTGCTTCTGGAAATGGAGACATATGCTTGTTTGAAATTAATGAAGGCTGCGTACAGCCGTGATGAACTCCTCTGCAACTTCTGTGCTGCATCTTTGAGATGTCGCAGGGTAAACAGCGGGTGTAGCGTGCTTAGGATAAAAACCCAAATTGTGTGTCCGGGATCTTGTCGTGTTTGGTACACAAGTCTTGGACCATGGAACGTAGCAAATTGGCATATAGTCTGTATAGTGTCCCACTCACCACACTCATTCTATAGTTCCCTGGGATCGTTACTTGCCCCTTCTTGTGAATAGGCGTGAGTTTTGCCTCTTTCCAAGACCTGGGAACGTTCGCTTTTGTATTGAGCAGCTTACACATTTACATATTTCCTGCCGGGCTTGTTATCTTGCCCTCGCTTGTCTGTTCTTTGTCCCCCTTTGCTTCAGTAAGACAACAATTTTTATCTCCAACTTTACCCAAGCCTGGCAGTCATACGTTCTGACTGCTGGCTAATGCATAACATGTAAACCTTACATTCGCAGGTTAAGTTCATCTAGCAGTAAGACGTACCTCAAATAATCTTAAACAATTTTAGTTGGTGTGCGCATGAGTTTTGAGACACATTCCAGAGATTATCCTTAACACCGACACGTCTAAAACAAGAACAAGTAAATATGATGATTTCATGCTCTTTATTAGCTGGCCACTAATCTATGCTATCATGCAGGTGTGTGCATCACCCTAACAATTTCTCCAACGCAATGTTTTCGTCTCCGTTGGCTGCCTGCATTTGTAAAGAACAAGTTTTAGGTGAGGGATTTGATGAGCATCAATCGCTAGGGTGATCTTTTCCACCAAGCCCGTGCATGCAGCATTGTTGGGTTGAAAACTAAGCCATCCTCATCATTCATCATATTGGATGTAAAGAGCTTCTTTTCTGTGCAGAGGGCATTGTGCAATCAACCTTTGCTAGCACCTGGATTCTTGTTACACATGGTACGAAAGGGAAGACACACGATCCAGGTGTGCGTTGTCATGCTAGCTTGAAAGCTAAGTAATGGTCACGATCTCAGCTCAACCTTCTGTATCGTAAGCCTGCCGGTTCCCCACCTTCAGTGCATTTTGTGCATCCTCTTTTGAGAAGCCTATCTCCATGATGCGCAGGATGACTTCGTCCTCACTCTTAGGGATTGCAAATGCTTCTGTCCAATGCCTGAACAGAAATGCAAGTGGAGAGGGAGGGCCGCGGGAGGTTAATAAGACGCGCATATGATCTTAACTTAAGTATGATCTTAAGAAACTTACGTATGATCTTAGTTAAAGTATGAAGCAGTGGTGGTGGTCCTACTATCCTGTTTGTCGTATTGAAAATCACTGCAGAGCAGGGTTGTTCAGTTCGCTTTTTTGGGAGCAAGGGTTTAATAAAGTTTGTGAACGTTCTAGAACCCTCGAATTGTTTGAGCAGTTCGATGTGCAACTTTGAAATGAAGGATTTTGCTGGTTTCCGTGGTCATACTCGTCCAAAACATGCTTGTATTGTCTTAATATACCGTAGGTTCACGACCACTTCAGAAATCAAATAATTATTTGGCAAAAAAACGAAAATTTCTAAATAATTCTCGGGGCCCTCTCCGAACTAAATTCGAAGTGATATATTAATTATTTTAAGTGGTTTTCAGGGAGGTTTTAAGAATTAGCTCCTAGCGTGCCCTGGTTGTGAACCCCTGACCCGTTTTTGGAGCCCCTGTCCCCAGCTGAGAGGCTGGCCGCTCAGCAGAGAGACCATGAGAAGCTGCAGAGGGAGAGGCAGCTCAGGGAGCTGGCAGAGGCATAGGCAAAGGCAAGGGGCACAGCTGTGAAGAGGCGTGGGGCGTCCATGCATGCTGCTTTAAGAACAAGCCTCCTCACAGTCCGTTCAGGCCCCTCCTTTGGGGCATCCACACAGAATTAGTGAAGCTGGCAAGTGGGTAAGAGAGGGTTGCTTCTCTGATAGAGGGATTCCCTCACACGTGCAAGCACTCAGCTGTTGTTCTTTCCATGCAGCCAATGGGCAGCCTGCACAGTAGCACAAATTAACTGACAGAGCCTGCCCAAACTGGATTTGAACTCGAAATGTAATCCCCAGACCCCCTCACAAACTAAGATCGATAATTTTTATTAATTTTTAGAATGTATGGTCCCGAAGTGATCGTGAACCTACGGTACATGATATACCGTACCTTTCCTGACACCCTGCATAAATATCGTTTTTCGCCCTGCGGGGTGACTGCGGTGTTATATATATATGTTTTTTTTTACCCTGCGGGGTTGTGCGGGGTTGGTGAAATTTATCTTTTTTTAGTCGCTGCTGGTCATGAACAGTGAAAGGTATACCCCCCGCCCCGCCCCTTGTCCTTCAGCAGCAGGCAGCAGCAGCAGCAGCAGCAGCACCCCAGCCCCAGCACCACTGGCTCCCAAGGGGGAATTCTGAAAAGCAAGCCGCAGCGACAGCCGAGCAGCAGCTGGCATAGAACCGTCCGAGCCAAGCGGAACGGGCTGAGCGCCGAGGCGGAGGAGGCAGCCAACAAAAGGCCGATTGGCAGGCCAAAGAAAGACTCTTTAGTCTCACAACTTGCACCTCAGGGGCACAGCTGTTATGCACAGAGGCATTGTCACTCATGAGGGGGAAGCTGTGTAACAGGGGGAAGAAGATGAGAGGAGAGCGTAGGGGTTGAAGAGCACCAACGCTTGCACGTGCAGAGGAGGTTAGAGCAACCCAGCAGCTAAAAGGTGAGCAAGTGAGCTAAAAGGTGAGCAAGCGAGGTCACGAACCAAGGCTGCCTGCACCCAAGCAACACCATCAGCACGCACGAGCAGCAACAGCAGCAGCAGCAGCGATAGTGGCTAGAGGAGGAGGAAGCGAATTTTGAGATTATGGGCAGTAGCAGAACAGAGAGCAAACTCAACAGCATTTTGCTTTCCTTTGCCCTTTTGTAGTGTTCTCTTTCATTGAGGCTGCTTGTGAAGCTTATTGGTGCTGAACAGGGCTAAAGGCCCTGCGGGGTTGATTCGGGAAGGGCTAAAATATACATTCTGGGGTGCGGGAAGGTGCGGGATTTTACTAAATATACCTGGAACTTGGGGTGCAGGTTGAGTATGGTAAGGTATGGTATTATAACTTATGCGTCAGAATGCGTCTGAGTGCGCGCACAAAGAACTAGAACGTTTGACGGGCATCTAAGGCTCTTTCCTGCATTTTGGGCAGCAATTTTGGACCCATCGGAAAAAGGGCTTAAAGTTTGACGGATTAGCGCCATTTTTGGGGCTAGTTTAAATGCGTGAAAGTTCGCAAACCCGAACTTTTGACGGAATCCCGAACTGTACAACCCTGCTGCAGAGCATACCTTTCTTCTTTTCTACATGACCAAAGGCCATTCACAGAGCACAGGGCGTCTTGATGGGCATCATGAAATTAAGATTCAAACAAACTGAGCTGTTTTCAAGAAGCAAGAGTGCAAGGGAAAAATATATATACCCCCAATATATATGCCCCCATCCATACACGAAAATCACCTGCCATTCGCTCAAACAATTTTAGATCGCTTAGGTATTCAGCTTCATACGCAACAATCACCTGGCCAATCATTCAAATGATTTTTAGTCGCTTAGGTATCTAACTTAATGATCACCTGGCTGTTCGCTCAAACAATTTTCGGTCGCTGAGGTACTGCTTGGCCACCACTGCATCTTGGGGGTCGTCAGGTTGAGGAGAAGACAGCAAGGCCTGCATCATGGCGGGTACATTGCATAGAACTCAAATGTACCTGAACACATATAAGCATATAAGACGTACACATGCACGCCAATGGTGCATTCATAGGTGACTGGTGCCTGTTACTTGAACATGCATACGCCTGTTAGTGTGAACTGCTCATTGTATTTTGTTACATACCTGGTTACCTGAAACGTGTCATTGGTTTGGCTTGAGGACTGGCCAGCGTTCCAGATTGCACGCTCAAACACAAGAGGACTTTCACCCACCTGTAAGCTGAGAAGCGCTGTTTTTATGGTGAGTGCAGGGCTCCATTGGTCTTTCAGCACGTCCAGGCAAATTGCACCATTTGCACTGCTAATATTGGGATGCCAAACCTGCGTGGGTCGCAGAAAGGAATTTGGGGGTCAGACTTTTGAGAGATGATGCCAATGACCATTATTCGGCCTATAGCAGGCTCAACACGTTAAACCGACTTGCGTGGACAAACTGAAAGGTGTACCTTTGTTACAAAACGCATCTTGGGCGGCACGAAAGGGTACTGTGCGTCCAGGTTGATGTCAATCTCATACCTGTATACAAACAGATGTGGGTTACTCGTCACTCGTCAACAAATGGGCAGCATAGCGTTAGTATCTGGTTGTGCTTGTAGATGGCCTGCAAGCACTGTGTTAAACAGGGCACGTGCGTATGTGTGTTTGAGTGTTCGTATGGTGTGTGGTTTGTGTATGTTTGCATGCCAGCATGCGTGCATGTGTGTGTTGTGAGTGTGTGTGTGTGTGTGTGCGTGTGCGTGTGTGTGTGTGTGTGTGTGTGTGTGTGTGTGTGTGTGTGATATATGCGGCGCGTACGCACAGAGCTTTAGTAGCTTAGCACAGTGCAGAATTTGACAGATTTTTTGGCTGAGTGCCTGCCTGTTTCTGTAAGCAACGTGCAGCAACTGTCAACAGAAGGACAGGCAGTTCACCTGCCCCCCTCGTATGGCGTGTCCTTTGGTCCCGGTACGAATCCCACTAGAGCATTCAGCGTGCTCCCTCTGAGCTGCACCTCCACGCCAGATGCTACATCCTTGCTAATTTCCTGTGTGGAACAGAAGCGGTCAGGGAAACGGTTGGCACACGGAACGCCAGTTGACTGCTTCAGACTTCAGTGCCACAAATAAACAAATGAAACAAGCACCTTGAGCTCCTTGTTTATCCTGCCTGCATCCAAAGCCATGGGCACGGGGGCCTGCACACACACCAGTGATCACCTACTGGTGCATTTAATCACAACTGTTCCCTTTGACCAGTAATCAACAATTGAGAAATAATAAATTTAAAAACATAAACAAAACAAAAAACTGAGCTTGTATTATGACGAGACTGCACACTCGAGTCATTCATATTTAATAATAGCTTTACATAATTGGCTATTCATGCATCATAGCCAATTTTGGGGTCGATGGCTTTCAGTTTTGGCCTGATTTACGGATAATAGCCCTTTTTAACAAGGGATTCGGAAGTGGAAAGCCAAACTTTAATTCAGGGAGCCAGGTATGATGAACTGTCATCCTGAATTCAAGCGTGCAGCAGTCTTATAAGTAAAAGCAAAAGTCTACGCTGGAAAACACCCATTAAGGAAAGGCTCTCAACTCGCACTGAAAATTAAAAAAATGAAACAACAGAGGCTCATGAGGATCCGGCGGGTTATCAGCCATGCGATCTGGCCTGCGCCTAGCCCTCCTGAAGCCAGTCGCTCTACCAGTAGCCCACCTATCAGATCCCCCCTATTATCACCGTTGTCGTCGTTATATTTAATTTTTTCTTGTTTTTATGACCTTGTTTAAGCTTTTTACTGCATGGCAGTGTAGTGCAGTAGCTAGTTGGTGCACTTTTTGTAGAGGGATGCCCAAGTTTAGAGTGGGATTTCACCTTGTGAAAAGTGATGCATGGTAGAAGGTGAGGATTGGACTAGATTTACAATGTCCTTGAGTAGTTCCCTGTGCAATGGTGGAGTACAGCCATTGAGTGCAATCGCCGTTTTCTGATCTGAAAGAGGGATGAGGCACTGTCTGTAGCATATCTGCCTGCCCCTGACGTGTGTGTCTCGTTCACCTTATGGAGACTGTTGAAATTTGTGTCCCTGACCAGGCGCACCCTATGGAAGTGTAGGCTTTGATTGCATTGAAAGCAGTAGTATTGATTTTCCTGAGGCCTTTTTTCTTTGTTAGGTGTTGTGTCCTTGCTTAAATGTAAGTCATTGAAGAGCTGGGGGTTTATTATAAGCTTAAGTATTTGTTGCAATGATTTGTTGTCCCATTTAAGTTTTGCTGCCAAACTTGGATTTCAGGTTTTTGCCATTAAGTGTGGCTGTGCGTGCCGTCTAGACTAAGTAGCCTTGAGAGGCTGGAGATCCCAGAGTCCATAAGAGAGATTGCAATGTTGTTGATTACGGTTTCCAGAGTAGGAAATTGGGTGCCCAAAGTGATTTTGTGATACTGTCAAAGTTTTCTGTGAGAATGGGTCGGCCATGGAGTGTGAGGTGCAACTTGCTATTGTGGATGCAAACGTACTGCCGTGCTCTTAACATACATTGTAGCTGCTTTTGGAGGTATCTTGGTGTTTGGCACTGAGGTCCCAAGTGGCCTTGTGCCGCAGATGTTAGTTGCTAAAGAAAGAAAAAGAAAACTACGCAGGCAGCAAAACACTCCCTGCATCAATGAAGGGAAAGGAGACACATTGGCCCGAAGTGCCGTGAGTCTCCTACACCAACAAAGGAAAAAGAAAACTAGTGGGGATCTGGAGAGTGGCTGGCAGCCCCCTGCTCCAGACCGAGACCTTGGGAGATTGTGCGCATAATGCAAAAAGTGAGCATGCAATTTAAGGGCAGTCTTGTGGGCCCTTTTGTGAATTGAGGCCGAGCTCTTTCAGATGATGCAAAGTATTAGAGGCATAGATTGATTTTTCCACACCAAGAAGGATGGTGTAAAGTGTAACTTTTGCAGCTTTTCAGCGTTGCTGAGTTTGGTGCTCGAGGTGAGCTTTGGTGGGCCATGTTTTCCCTCACTATGGAGGCTAGTGGTAAACGCAAGGGCGTTTCTGTAGTTGTATTCCTTGAGCACCAGGCCGAAATGCAGCTTATCTTCTCGGAGCAGTGCGGTTGAAGTGCACATCCAGAGTTTATACTTGCTTTTTATTGCTGCCAGAATTTGTGTGTCCCATTGGTTTAGGACACTTGGAGAGCATGGGGTGACTGGGAAAGAGTAGGCTGCCTATGTTTGGCACTATTGCGGTGTGTATGATGTCCATTGTTTGTTTTTGGCTAGCAAAAGAGTACTAAGAGCAAAAATATTTTAAACTTGTGATCGTTACTGTTTTGCTAACTTGCTTTGCTTCTTCTCCACCGCAGGAGCTCTATGTCGCGTTACTCTGCCCAGACTTCGGAAATTTGTAAAGAAAAAACCAAGACCTAAAAAATGTGAACAAGTTAAAAAAACAGAGCAACAGTATGTCAGCAAATAACCGCTCGTTGGAAATAGCAAGTCCGAAAGATCAATTTTCTGCCCTGAGTTTGAAGCATAGCTGTGTCACAATGCCGCAGATATTTCAGTGCAGCCTCTAAACGTCCGCAGACGGCTTCTTACTCTTCTTCACGGAGGCCACTTCACGGAGCGCTGCCCTCTGCTCCTGCTGTAGCTTTCTTGGCCTCCTTGAACTCCTTCTTGCCCATCTTTCCACCTTCCTTTTTTCCCTCGACCTTCAACTTCTTAACCCCCCCCTGCAAAGGCTTCTTACCCTCCTTCTGACCTCCACCACCCTTCTTGGCCTCCTTCTTCTTTCCTGCCTTCTCCTTCTTCTCCGCTTTACTGGCATCTTTTTTGCTCTTCTTTCCTTGCTGCTGCTGCTGCTGCAAGGCCCTCTCTGCCTGCTGTGCCCTGGCTTTGGAGATCTTGGCCTTCATCACCACATCAGGCTCCGTCTTAGCAAGCAGCTCCGTGATGGACAGGACCTGTGAGAGGCGGCTCAGCTGGGCCCCCACCCGGTCAGGCACCCCAAGGTCCTGCAGGCCATGTGAGGGGGTTGACAAGAATTGCGTATATATATACACCGTATATGACTGCTAAATGGTAATTCCCTGCTCAAAATACCGTTTATATGCCGTGAGCACGTAAAACTGTATGGTTCCGGCCTACCCTAGTCTTGTGTTGTGTACAACGTATAACTGTACAACATTCATACCATTTTAGTACACATGTTTGTTATGAGCGCTATATTGCACGGGCATGGAAGCAGTAAAAAAAGCTGCACTACACTCGCCATAGGCATAGGAAGTAGTCCAAGCGTTACAGAAAACAGTTCATTTTTGCAACAGTGAGGCTCAAACAATGCAAGGCACTGCGTGTTGCAGCGCACCGCACTGGCAACAATGCTTTTGAGCCTTGCAGCGCAAGCTCAACCCAGTACTTTAACAAAATTAAATGCGGAACTCCAACGCAACTGCACCCTCTCCCCCCCACACCGTATTCCTGTAACCTTGAGGAAACACACACGCCCACAGCAACAGTAGCACCCACCCGTACTGTAGACACTGCCTTGGCCACGGCATTGATGCGCTCAGGCCCCAGCACCTCTCCCAGTTTGCTGTTGGGATGCACCTTCTTTATCGCCTCCACCACCCCCACTGCAGCCTTCAGGGCATCAGCCTGGTGCTCCGACTTCATGCCCACGCCCGCCACAGCAGCCACCAGGGCAGCACCTGGGAGCAAAACACAAAAGCACACGTACGTCCTGAGGTGAGAGCAAAGGCTGCTAACTTGTTTCGGGTCCAAGTGTACCAGGGAGGTAGGTAGCATCAGTGTCAGGGTAGTACACAGGGTACCCAAATTATTCGGGTAGACCCGGAACAGCCTGTAAAATTTTCCAGGGTCTCCCAGAACTGCTTTTAATTTTTTCAGGGTGTCATAAAAATCCCAAGCGCGATGTTACTCTTCTTTAAGCACTGAGGGAGTCAAGCAGGAGTCAAGGGCTTCGGTTTACAAATTGAAAATTTTGCTAAATCGTTACATGTCTTCAAAAGCACTCACTGCCATCGCTAGAGGTTATATGCTCGTATGTGTGTGTGTTTGTACATGTACGTGTGTGTGTGTGCGTACGTGCGTGTGTGTGTGCGTGTGTGTGTACGTGCATTTGTGTATGTGTGCTTGTGTGTGTTTGTGTGTGTGCGTGCGTATGTGTGTGTGTTGTGTGTGTTGTGTGTGTGTTTGTGTGTGTGTGTGTGTGTGTGTGTTTGTGTGTATGTGCATATTTGTGTGTGTGTGCGTGTGTGTGTATATGTGCATGTGTGTGCGTGTGTGTGTATGTGCATATTTGTGTGTGTGTGTGCGTGTGCGTGTGCATGCGTGTGTGTTTGTGTGTGCGTGTGCGTGTGCGTGTGCGTGTGTGTTTGTGCGTGTGTGTTTGTGCGTGCGTGCGTATGTGTGTTGTGTGTGTGTGCGTGTGTGTGTATGTGCGTGTATGCATGTGTGTATATGTGCATGTGTGTGCGTGTATGTGTGTATGTGTATGTATGCGAGCATGTGTGTGTATGCATGCGTGTATGTGTGTGCGTATGTGTGTGTGCTCGCATGCACAAGACAACTAGACATTGCTTGAGCTTCGCGCATGGCTGCTGGTTGAGGCCTCGTCAGGGCCAAAGGCAGGTGGAGGGGGGGGAGCAGAGGGAGGAAAAGCAGGGCGCTTCTAGAGTCAGTCAGTTTGGTGCAAGCTGCCAAGGTGCCTGCCATGCAAGGTTGCAAGCATTCAAGCCCAGAACTCGCATGCTTTGTAGGGAGGCCTGGTCAGGAGGAAGAGCCCTGCTGGCTGGCCCCGTCCCCTTTGTGCTGGCAGGCCCCTCCCCAATTCTGCTGGCTGACCTTTCCCTCCTCTTCTTAAAGTTTACTGCAAACTACCCGGAACTGCATATAAAATTTTACCGGGTTTGCTGGCTATCGCCCCTGCAATTTCCGGGAGACCCGGACCGGCTTTGGGCTGCCTCTCCGGGACAGCCCAAAATTTTGTTATTTATTTCGGTTCCCGGACGGCTTGTACATCCCTGATCAGTGTGCTCTAAAAGAGGAAGAATTCTTCAATCAAATCCTTTCTCACCGTAACAGTCTGTGCCAATCCTTCGTACGCGTGACGACACTTGTAAGTGAACCTAAATTGCCGACTCTGATACATTTTCAAAGAAGTAGCATGTGTGCAGGGCTCTGCTTACTAGTACATACTACCATTACTAACCATTCTCATCTTACTCATGACAGCTGCACCACCAGCCCAGTCGGCATGCACGCCATGGTAGGTTCATGCAGTTTATCACTACTCTATTCGGCCCTACCTATGGACTTCATGTGCGGCTTCAGGGTGGCAGGAGCTGTCGTGTGGACTGCCCCACCCGCAGTGGGAGCTGACGGAGCTGGGGGGGACGCTGCAGCTGTGGCCATAGCACGCACGTGGGCCAACAGCAGCTCTAGAGCTTTGGTCTGCACAAAATCGTGGTAGACCGGTTTTTTGGGTGTCACACTTGGATTTCCATGTGAAAGACCAATGAAAGTTGGAATGCGGACGTGGGCCATCAGCAGTTATGGGGTCTAGGGATGCTCTTTATAACACCTATTGCCAAGCACACACAGGATGTCACAAAATGGATCATCACTGTTTATTTCTATATTTTACGTGAACCGCAGGCAAATGGTGCACACATACCGCATACACATATACCAGCACAGCTTCAGCATTTTTGGCATGGATGGTGCGTTATTGCTTGGATGTGGTGAACTGGTTCATGTAGCACAGAGGCACGTGTGTATGCATGTTATTTTCTGTAGCTGAATTTCACAACACCTGCCGTGCTGGATTCAGCACTCACCGCCTGTGCACCTTTCAGCCTCAGCTCGATGAAGACACACCCACCTGGATGTACGCATTGCGTGCCGGCCCTCCGGCCTCCTTTGCCACAACAGACAGCGGCAGCGCAGCTGCTGCCAGACCAGGGGCCTTGGCTACGCACTCCAGCAGGGAAGTGTGCTGCAGCTTGCTCTTTTTCTTGCGCAAGTAGTCGGTCACAGCAGCAGCGTAAGAGGCCTCGGCAAGCTCGATGGCTGGGCGCATGGATGGGGTGGCGAGTGGAGGGTAGTGGGTGAGGTAATGGTGGAGGGCAAGAATGAAAATATGAGGGTGTGGGGTGTCAACAGTGGAGGGCAAGAGTACGAAGAATAAGAGGGTGTGGGGTGATAGCAGTAGGTACTTGGGAGAATGATGGCACAAACAGGAAAGTGAGAGGAACCGAGGAAAGAGTGAGGTATCTCATGTTCCATGATCACAGCTGTTGTGCATCACTTGATCATGGTGGCACACCGTTTCTTTTCACTAACATGATGATGGGCAGCATCTGTATGGGTGTGTGAGGTATTTGTCAGCGCTTGAGCCCAACATACACACACACAACAGGGATGTGCCTTGGACCGTGAGACACTTTTTGAGGCCGCACGTTATTACTAGGCAAAGAACGGTGTGCATTAAAAGACACCACACAAGCACGGGTACTCAAGAATGGGTGTGCAGGTGAACCCTAACCCAACTCGAGTGGCAAAGAACAAGATGCATTACAGGACACACCACACAAGCACACGCGGGCATAGTGTTTAAGAGTAAGCATAGGCACTGTTCAAATAGCTGAAATGTGCACGGCATGAGGTAAGGCTTATGCAGCAGCGCAGCCTCCACCTACCGGGGCATACACACAACAGACTTGCCGTGCAGCAGTGCAGCCTCCGCTCAGCACAGCACAGCATGCGCACAAGCACACAACCCACGCAACCCACAGAACCGCACAAGCACGCAACCCACAGAAACACCACACAAGCATGGCAGCACAAGGGAGTCCAAACAAGCGTACTACAATCACACACCTGCAGGGGAGGAGGAGGAGTAGGCAGCTCGCAGGATGATAGCGTACACGCTGCCGCCTGCTTGTGCCACCCCTCTATCGCGCGCACGTGAGGACACAAACATGGCAGTCTTCAGGGCTCCACACAACGTGCCCCCGTTGGCAGCGGCAGCAGCAGCGGCAGCAGCCAGCTTGGCAGCTGCGTGAGCAAATTTTGTATTAGTGTGTGTATGTGTGTGTGTATGTGTGTTTGTTAGTGAATGTGTGTATGCGTGCACGTGTGCATATGTGTGACTTCTGTGCGACGTGTGCAAGTGCATGCACATGTGTAAGTGCAAACAGGTGTCTGCGCGCCTGTATGTGCGCATCATATTACCTGTGGGAGGGCGCTTGTTGGAGTGAGGGAATGTTGCAGCAGCTGCAGCAGCTGCTTCTTCAGGACTGGCGTCTGTTGGCAGGATGGAGGGGTTGTATGATGGACGGGCCTGCAGTTTCAGCAGTATGGTGTGATGAGTTACACCGTCCGTTTACGATAGATACTAGTATAGTGTGAAGGCACGGGAGGTGGTGGGTATGGTGCATATTGTGTCACACATCAATTTGCAATAGATACTAGTAGTGTGAAGGCGCAGGAGGGTGCGGGTGTGGGCGTGTGATGGAGTGTGTGTGTGGGGAAGGATTGCTTGCATACAAATATTGCTCTTGTAAACAGCGTAACACACGCATTGTCGTCACGGCAAAAAAAGAGCTTGACCTGGACCACCATGGTATCACTGTGCCAAAGCAAAGCAGTTCAGGTCATCATGTGTGCTGCAATTGCTGTTAAATTTCGTTACCGTGCCTTAGCACTTTGCACTTTGCACGCACCTTACATTTAGCCTCCCACACACAGCTCACAGGTGACCTCCGGCAAAACACTTGATCAACTAAATCAACCTTTTCTTCACCGGTAAACCAACCGCCCTCACTAATTAAATCAGCCTTTGTCACCAACACAACCGTCCTTTTTTCCACCAATGAAATCGACCTATCTCGCCAGCTAAGCCAACCCTCACCACCGACTTAATCGACCTTTTTCTCGCACACCTTGCACATGGCTTTCAGCAGCACCACTCTCAAGCGGTCCGCCAGCACAGCGTTGCTGCTGCCTCCCCCAGTGGGGTGCCTAGATGCGTGGGCTAGCGCACGTAGCAGAGGCACGTATGCCACGAGCAAGACGCCGCTGCTAGGGGCCTGCAGTGAGCAGCGTGTCATGTGCGTTGTGACTTAAACAGGCAGACTGATGATTGCAGGAGCGTCAGATTTGTTGTGAGCCTGCGCTGCTGAGAGGCTGCAATGCACGCAAAGTGAAGCAAGAGCTCTTTGATGGCGTGACGGCTTGGCTGCTGCTGTGTCGTAGCTCTGTACCTGTGTATGCTCGTGTATGTGTCTGAGGCTTGCAAATTGAACGTGGTCTGGTCTGGCCACATCATATTGATGTGTATGTGTGCATGTGTTTGAAGCTCGCAGTTTATTTGTGGCCTGGTTTGGCACGCTCCGCTACAGTATTTGTGTTTGTGTTTGAGGCTAGCAAAATTTAATCGTGGTCTGGTGTGGCCACGCACTGCTACAGCATGTACGTGTGTGTTTGTGCATGTGTGTATGCATGTGTGTGTGTGTGTCTGAGGCTTGCAAATAGCCTGTGGTCTGGTGTGGCCACGCACCGCTACAATGTATGTGTATGTACATGTGTCTGAGGCTTGCAAATAGTCCGTGGTCTGGTGTGGCTACGCACAGCTACAATGTGTACGTGTGTGTATGTGCATGTGTGTGTCTGATGCTTGCAAATAGTCTGTGGTCTGGTGTGCGTGGCCACACTTTGGCAACTACAGGCACAGCAGTGTGCACATAAATTATAGTGGTGGTGTACGCAGCTCATACATTAGCTACAGCTGGCCTGTTGGAGGCCTATATACCTTGCGGGCGTACGTCTCCAGTAACGCCAAAGCCCTGAATTTGAGCGCTACAAGAGCAGCAGCAGCTTCTTTTGCTCCTGTGGGGCGTGTGTTTGTGTGTGTGTGTGTGTATGTGTGAGTGTGTTTGAGTGTAAGTACATGCGTGAGCATGTGTGCATGCATGTATGCTTGTGCATGTGCGTGACAGATTTTGTGGTTTTTTGGGCACTTTAACCACGACTAGGATCAAATGCAATGTGTTGAGAGTAGCGCCCCCATATGTTGACTTGATGAGGACATCGATTCCACTGTTTAGGCAGGTTCTCTCCTTTTTATTCACCCTTCTACAATTTGCACAATGCTGATCACACATAGGTTCCAGGCATGCCTGCAGATTGCTTAACCCTCCCTTGCGCTGTCCAACATATATACCATGCTGCATCGGCTCTTTTTCTTCTACACACAAACAAAGATGAACACAAACGCAGACACCAAGCGCTGCAAACACAGCATGCACACCACACCCACCTTGGCGCTTATCCATGGTGGCACGCAGGTATGACGCAATCTTGTCGTCCATTCGGAACATTTGGTCATCATCCATGCCCTCACTTTCCTCATCACTGTCCTCATCACTGTGTATGTATGTGTGTGTTTGTGTGTGTGCGTGCATGTGTGTGCGTGTGCGTGTGCGCGTGTGTGTGCTTGTGTGTGTGCGTGTGAGTCTACGTGTTCTATTTGTGCCTACATATATTTGTGTACCCATGTGCATCTGAGTACACTCTAGTCTGTGAACGCGTGTAACCATTTGCGTTGGAATGTATGCGTATGTGTGTTTAGGTGAGGTGTGCCTGTGTGTGCATGCGTGCATATGTGTGCGCGTGCGTGCGTGTGTGTGCCACGGACAGAGAGGTAGCTTGCATGTGCGCAAGGTACATACAGGCAACCCCATGGTACCTGCTGCTAGCCTTGCTGCTTTTCTTGCTCTCTTTGTCTTCCTCCTCCTCACTGCCACTCTCGCTTTCGTCGTCTCCAGAGCCACTCTCTCCTGCACTCTTCTGTTTGCTTTTCTTGGGCGCAGCTGTCTTCTCCTCCTCCTCCTCCTCCTCCTCTTCTTTGTCGCTACTGCTCCCTTCTCCCCCATCTACCTCCATCTGTGTGTAAGCCGATTGTGTGAGAGTTTGCATGTGTGTGACCATCTGTGTGTGTGATTGTTGTCTCAGCTATAGTAGCGGTGGTTGTGCCAATGCTTACGCAGATTATGACCATCTGCGAGGTTACAATCGTCTAGCTCTGCATGGACTTTGTGCATTGCAAAGGTGGGATGTCCTATCAGTGAGGACGGACTTCATGTTTATAATTGCTGCAGACAAGGGACATTTCCCCTCCAGCCAAAGTGACCAAATGAGAGTCTGCATTTGTGCACGCTGACAATTCATGAAGCAGATAAGCACCGCAATGGTCTGACCATTGACACGTTGGTCAAGAGAACGTCAGCAACAAGCTTAAGTGCAAAAGAAATGTGGGCAAGTTAGTTCGCTACCAAGCCTGTTTGTGTGTTCCCACATTGAGAAGCAAAAATAAACTCGACCGAGGCGCACGTTTTGCAGCTGTTTTCCTGTTTATTTCCTCTTCATCGTCCTTGCCCCGTTCTTAATCTCAAAGCCACGGCCCTCCTCAATGCTTATTACAAACGTACGTTTGGAATGACAGCACTGGATCCTAGCGCAGCTGAATTCCTCATGCACTCCTCCCCTCCTCTTCATATAATGCACAAATCACAAAATTAGGTTTAATCATATACATATAGTGTACACATGCTACTACCCACAGTATTCTGACGGCATCTTTACGGATAAACTTATGGCCATACACAACCTATGGTGTGTATACGGTTCTGGCCAATTCCTGCAAGTAAATCTGCCGGATCAAACAGCATATTGCTCTTAGCCTGTTACTATTCTGACCTACCTCCTCCTCTTCATCTTCACTGCCCTCAAACAGGTCATTGCCCTCCTCGGCACCCGCCTTCTCATCCCCAGCCGTGATGACACGCAACAGATCCTGCAAGTGAGCCAGCAACAAAGTGTTAGCGCACCTGAAGTGTTTGTGATGAAGAGAACAAACTGCTAGGGATCAAAGCGCATTGCAAGGAAAGCAGAAATTGAACAAAAGCATTACTATCGACCATAACATTAAAACAGGGTATAAATTTCGTGTCCTGCCTCATATTCCCCCCCTCGCTTTAGAAAAACAAGAACGGCTCCTGCTAACAAGATGGGTTATCACCTTACTATTCACAACAAACTCAAAACAATGAGTCGGATGTCACGTCAGATGTCACGTCGGATGTCACACGCTACACAGTCTCACACGCCCACCCAGCACTGGTGCTAAAGCACACGCACACACATACACACAGAAATAATCACTCACCTGCATTCCTGACAGCGTGAGGGCGCCACACGTCTCGCGCCACACAGTCTCACACGCCCACCTAGCACTGGTGCTAAAGCACATACACACACACACACACATACACACACACACAGAAATATTCACTCACCTGCATTCCTGACAGTGTGAGGGCGTCACACGTCACGCGCCACACAGTCTCACACGCCCCTCTCAGTGGAGCACTGGGCAGCGGTGCAGAGGGTCGAGAGAGTAACGACAGTAAGACATCCAGGAGCACCTCGGACCATGCAGGCTTGCCGTTGCTGCCCGCACCCTGTGTTGCGTGTGTGGGTGTACACACGGTTGTGTGCACGTTGTGATGACTTGTCTGCAAGACCGTGCACGTAATGAAGGTGCCAGGCTGGCAGCACAACAACGCAACAGGCACAAACAACTGCAGATAAACAAATTCAGCGGTGCCTCTGCTGCACCCTTCCCTTGTACATTTTAATGCGAAGCCACTCTTTTCTCCTTACTTCCTACCTCCCCCTGCCAGGCCTGCCCCTCCTCATTGTAGCTCTATTATCTCTAGCCTATCAACATGACCCCTCTCAATCTACTGGATCTCCCTTCTCCAGGTCTTCCCCCCGCAACCCTCATGTGTGGGCAGTGCCTGTCTACGGTACAGGAGGACAATCTCTAACAAGATCAGAGAAGTCAATTAAAGAGGGCAATGACAATGCCCTTAAGGACAAAATCTGAAAGGACAATATCCTGCAAAGAAAATACCTGGAGGACAATACTACCGTTTTCATGTCAGGCTTGCTCAACACTATCTCTACGTGCACTATAATCGTCTCTACGTGTGCTGTTCCTACGTCTTGTGTGACTGCCTTGACATACCCATTCCTGCCTGCCTCACAACTCCCACTTATGTCCACCGCCACCAAAACAAACAAAATAAGGTGTCAGCGGTAGTTTTGATATTAAAAAGCAGCCAGCTAGGAACAGCAGTAATGAAGATAGAGTTGCCGTCCCCACCTGGATGCCTTGGGCTGACTCGTCGCTGTCCTCACTCCCACTCGCCCCATCTCCTCCCTCACTCTCGCCCACGACCATCTCCTCCATGTCTGGCAGCTGCACACCTGCTGCCTCTATGGTCACCCGCCTGTGCGTGTGTGTAAGTGTGTAAGTGTTTGTGTAAGTGTTTATGTGTGTGTGACCCTGTAACCCGAGATTACCTCATGCTGACAAGACAAAAAATGGATATCAAAATAAACGAGTGCGATTATAAAATGCAGCAGTAGTCAAGCTGTGAAGGAAAGCAGTGTTGCTGAGGAAGTGGCCTACACATCCTCTCATCGCTGCACAGGCACGCTTTTGTACAACTTGAGACTGTCAAACATGTACGACAGGCACATGAACGGTGGCTGCAAACCGAACCAAAGTATATACACACCTACACGCCACATCTACATGCACACACATACAGACATATACTCGCACACACCTCAGATCGAATATGAGCGATGGCTCAGGAGCGTTGGAGGGGTCACCCAGTACGTGCAGCTGCAGAAGCTGCACCAACTGCAACAGTGCCCGTGCCCGTGAAGCGTGCTGGGTTTGCTGCTGCTGCTGCTGCTGTTGCTGTGGCGGCTGCTGCGACGGTACTAAAGCCTCAAGGGCGGTGGCAAGCTCCCTGCAAGGAAGGTTAACCTCAGCTCAGCACAGTAAAGAGACACGAAGCCAGGGCTTCCGAGCTGCTGGTTATAATGAATGTTCAGTACTTTCTTATCATATTCTGCTGGTTATAATGAATTTTTTGTACTTTCTTATCATATTCTGGTGGTTCTAGCATTTATTGGGAAGCTACTCAGCGTAGGCTCGCACAACAAAGAGGTGCCAAGGTCATGACGGTACATATATTTACACATACAGGTGCACATGGCTTAGAATTCCTTTCTGCCCGCTGTTGCTGTGCTGATGCCACAACCTCCACCACTCTCACTCACTCACCCCACACCCAACCCACACCCCCCCCCACTCCACTTCCTTCACCCACTTTGTCCAAAAAAAGTCCTCTTCCACCTTAAGGGCGGTCGCCGGCCCTCCCTAAATGGAGGAAACAAACCAGCACGACCACGCACGCCAGCGGAAAACTAGTTTTTTCAATTAAGCAGCATCTGTTCCCCAGCACTGTGCTTCGCTCACATCAACATCTACACACACATACACACAACCCCACGTACCACACTCATTTTTAGGGTGGCATCTGCCTCTCGTACTCTGGCTTGCCTCACATCCAGCCACACACTACTGCTCTCACACACTGGCGCATCCAGCATAATTATTTATGCAAAATATCCATCACAACACTCACTGCAGGATGGCAAGGGTAGCATCTGCCTCCTCCAAGCTGCCCACATCCAGCTGGGCTGCAGAGCTGTCCATGAGCTGGTGCACATACGTTAGTGTGGGTCCAAGCAAGCGTGCGGGGTCTGATGGCTGCTGGGCAGGAGAGGGTGCAGCCACACCTGGTGCGACCTGTGTAAGGTGCGTGTATGTGTAAATGTATGTGCGTTTTTTGTGTGTGTGTTTGAATATGAATGTCTTGTGCCCATACGACCACAGGAAGCTCTTGTTCACACTGACAAGAGTGCATGCGGGAATTAGCAGAAGCCTGATGCAACTTTCAGTGCTAATGGGAAGTACAAGCCGTCCGGGGCCCGGAATAAATAACATAATTATGGGCTGCCCCGGAGGGGTAGCCCAAAGCTGGTCCACGTACCCCTGAAGTTTGCAGGGACGACGGCCCCTGTCATTCCGGGGTGCCCAGTAAAATTATAAATGTAGTTCCGGGTGATTTGCAGTGAATTTTGGAAATGACAGTGAGAATGATACTGCGAGAATGGGAAGAAGAGGGAATGGTCAGCCAGGAGGAAGGGGGGGAGTGAGCCATCCCAGCAAGAGGCTCCCCCTCCTGACCAGGCCTCCCTACGAAGCGAGTGCTGGGCTTGAATGCTTGCATCTTGCATGGCAGCATGCAAGCACCAGTCAGTCAAGACTGAATGAAAGTCTCTCCAGATGGTAGTCCCCCGCTCCTCCTCTCTCTGCTCCCACCCCTCCCCCCGCCCCAAACCCTGATGAGGCCTCAACTAGTAGCCATGTGCGAACCTTGAGCGATGTCAAGCACACGCGAGCACTCACACACACATACACACAAGGCGCACACATTCACACAAGCATACATACACAAACACAAAACGCATGCACACACACAGACATACACACACACACACGAGCACGCACACAGGCACACACAACCACACACACACACACGCACATACACACAAGCGCACACACATACGCACTCATGCACACACACAAGCACTAACATCGTGCTTGGGGCCGGGGGCGACAGCCTGAAGGGAAATTTTATAACACCCTGAATAATTTTGAAAGCAGTTCCGGAGAACCCTGAACATTTTTACAGGCTGTTCCAGGCCCCCCTGAATTAGTTATTTGGGCACCCAGTGTACTTCCCTGGTGCTAAAAATGCAAACACACACACACACGTGCATAACAAACGAATCTGCTTGCACACAAGCTGCCCTAGGCATTGTCCTTTTCCTGAGCATGAACACATTCAAGCGTCAGGCCCTGCCTTGCCCTACCTTTTGTTTCTTTCCATGTGAGGGGCCTCCTCCGTTTGCATCAGCACCTTGCTTCTGTTGCTTGTGGTGGTGGGCTGCAGGCGCGCTAGCTGCCAAGCTGACTAAGCGTTGTGCGCAAAGCCTGATTGTAGAGGACAGAAGGTAAGGAAGATTGAATCAGTGTGGTAACTAATTAAACTAGGAAGCAGCACTTGTTGTCAAGCTCATAGGTAAACGTGAGGAGGTTGGAATAATAATGACGTGCGGAACTGCACGAGCTGCCAAGCCTAGAACAAAAAGTGAAAATTGAATCAATGTGGTGAGTAATTTGATAAAAGCAATAGCTGCCAATTGGTGTTGCGCGTTAGGTCTACTTTACATATAGGTAGGATGCAGAGGAGTACCAGCAACTGCATTACGAAGGCAATTACGAGGAGTTAGTCTACCTGTTAACGCTTTGTTGTGTGTTGGCTTGGTGTGATTTATCAGGGGCAGTATATAGCAGCCACGACCATCCTACAATTACCCGTACCCACCCATCTATACAGACCAGCCCACACAAAGACCCACTTTCACACCCACACCTGCATCTACACCCCTACCCATACTCTCATGCACACACCGTCTTGTAGCAGCAGACAAAGGTGAGGCACCGGAATGCTGAGCTTCAACTGCCAGTCCCAGCTCGTGGGGTATGCTGCCAGATTGCTTTGACTGCTTGCTGCCTGTGCTCTGTCGTTTGCTAGCTTTCTTGGCGGAGGCCTCTGCAGCTGAGAAAAGTAAGGGCACAACCGTGTTCATGACAAGAAGGGCACAACCGTGATCATGTTCATGACCGTGACCATGTTCATGACAAAAAGGGCACAACTGTGTTCATGACAAGAAGGGCACAACCGTGACCATGTTCATGACTGTGACCATGTTCATGACCGTGACCATGTTCATAACAGTAAGGGCACAACCGTGTTCATGACAAGAAGTAAGGGCATAGCCATGTTCATTAATGAAGCGCACAAAAGAACAAAGCGGGGACTGTTTTTTGATTGCCAAACAAAGTGCAGGGGCTTGCGTAATCTGAAAGGGGCGTGTAAGATGATGCACTACAACTGGAGCAGGAATTCCAAAAAAATGCCACAAAACAAATTCAGCTTCTGGAATAGCTAAGTCAAAAAATAAGTGCATGGCATAGCGTGCACTTCCCTGCACCACCAACATGGGCTACACTCACGTGAAAAAGCAGCCTAAATTTGCCCACCTGAATGTGTTTGCTCTTAACATGTCATATACTAATGTGTAAGCAGTTGTTGCTAGTAGCAAAGCAAGCAAAAACGAAGCGCAAGGCACCGGGGGTGAACGCACCGCTCGGGGTGTAAAAAAATGCGAGGGCATACGTATGCATATTAATACACATGTACACACTTACAAACACACAGAAACGCACGCATAATTGCATCGGCACACAAACCTGGAGGGGGGTGAAAAGCCACTTGGGAAGGGGCAAAGAAGGCGTGTGTGGCCAAGAAGCGGAGCACCTGTAACAGAAAAAAGGTTGAGATGTGAGAGTATATGCGGGGACAATACTTGCGCAAAAGAAAGCAGGACCAAAAGGATAAGAAAGCATAGGCAATTTGCAGGTGATTTTGTACACCTCTGACTCTGAGTTGAGCGATCCTAAGAATAATGTGCCGTTTCTGACAGCAGCCTTGATCTGAAAGGCCGTCAATCTATTCAAACTGTAAGCAGACAAAACCTGCAGCTTCAAAATAACATGTTGTTGCACACCAGCAGGTCTTATCATATCTCAAATAACAAATAACAAATACCTTGAGCCTGCCCTCATCTGTAATAGTAGGGAAGCGTGTAGCGGCCACCAGCTGGTCCAGGGCATACGCACGCCGTTTGTTACACTCCAGCGAGCCTTCGTCAGCGTCGCCATCATCCTCGCCATCGTGCCCTACAGAAGAGTGTGTTCGAGGCACGAGCAAACTCGTGAATTAAAGCATGAAATGAGTGGAGCACTTGAGTGTGTTGTGAGATAGTGAGATTCACGTGCTTGTACAAGGAAGCTGCTGAGAAACGCTGGATTAACATGTGCGCAAGTTGGGCTTGCATATGGTGCTTTACAGGCCTTGATACAGGCTTTTTGTTTCCATCAGGAGTTCAACAGACTTGACACCCTTGGACGGAGGCTTGGGCACCACCTCAAAAAGCATTGTGGAAGGGGCCACAGCCACTCAGGGCTAAGGCGGAACGAGTGACCTCTAATTCATCCCACACACAAAAAAGAAGAGCATAGAAAGGGCAGCTATATCACGGCACTAGCAAATTGCGTCTGTCAGATCCAATTCCTTCTATCCCTGAACATTCCTCTGACCCTTGAAATGGTGTTGCAAACTCTCAAGGGGGGCCGGCGCAGAATCTTACATTCTTATACATAAGGCGTTTGATCACCATGCTCACCGCTCTTATCCTCCTCACTGCCATCTCCGTCACCATCTGGAGGTCCAGGTCTCCTCTTGCCACGTTGGCCTGAAGCAAGCGCAGTCAAGTGCAGCGTGTTTTCATTAAGGAAATACTAATAAGGGCGCGATGTGTACTACTTGGTTAAACGATACGCTGTCTTGAAATAACTAAGTGATAATGAGGGCTCCACAAAAAAAAGTCCAGTTTTAGGAGGATAATGGTCAATAGACTAGGATGTTATGTTGTATGATGCCATGGCGAGGTTTGCAGACTATACCAATGGCATTCGAGGAATATCTGAGGAAAGAAGGTGCAAGCTTTAGGCATAAGGTGACCAATGAGGACGAGACGTTGCGGTCGTGTGCAACAAATGACATTATGGGTCGTGGCCTGAGACCAAACACCTCGAGTGCATACGATACCTAGTCTGGGTAACAAGCCATACCTGATGCCGGCGGAGTTTGGCCGGCACCAGATCCGATGGCAGCAGAGCCACTTAAGAAGGATTGCATGTACTGCTCCATGTACGCGTGTACGCCCTGTAAGCGTGCCATTGCAGTTGGTATTTTTTATTTCTATGAAGCAACCTTGATGGCAAACCGTAACAACAACAGCACGTTAACATTTTAAGAGACTTCTACTACTTTATAATTTGATTCTCAGCCTTCTTAGGGCTTGCTGCTCCGCTTGCTTGCAAATTAATTGTGACCAAACCAGGAAAACCAATTAACTCAATTAACCAGTCAGTACAGCTCATCCTTCCCACACACGACACATCATAATTTAACACACACACTCACCTCCTCATCCATGCCTTGGATGAGCTTTGCGGTCGCCTTTGCCTTTGCCTGCTGCTCAAAATTCAGCCCACCCAAACGCTGCAACGCGGCAGACACACTGAGCTTGGCAGCAGCGTCGGGGCACTTCTCCAGGAAGGTGTTAGCACGGTCCTGTGTGCGAGAGCAAACACGAGTATTGGCATGGACATGCTTGAGGGCATGATGCATGCATGTACTATTGGACCGGGCAGTTTTGGCACCTTAACCTGTTAGATGGGGTCGCACATGTTGAACTATGAAAGGGCACTGGAATAAAAAGCCATGTCATGTGATACTCTGCAGAAAGATAAAAGACATCCTAGTACAAAAGCATAAGCACAGAACCAGTACATATCTTAGCATGCAATCAAAGCACTCAGACACTCTCCTCCCACTAGCTATCCTCCTCATCGGCTGGGATGCATTGAGGCCTTCATGAACCGCACTACACCATCAAGCTAGGGCAGCAGCATCAGAGCACGACCACACTACTTTGTTCAAATAGCAGAGCCAACCAGCCTGTCCTTCTGCTGTCCACGCCGGCTTCTACCCTCACTTATGTGAGCTGTTCCTTCAAAACCACACACACACACACACACACATTCCCTCTGTCTACATACACACATGTGTTCTCTCACCATCACGCGCTTAGCCATAGCATGCAAGTAGTTGTCAGGCTTGCGCAGGTTGAGCACGAGGGCATGACTGAAGTTGCGGCTGAAGATCGCGGTGGCGGCTGAGGCAGGTAGGCGAGGGAGGATGACCTGCAGGGAGGGACAGCACACATGCTTTTGCTCTATGGCCACGGCTCCTGACTGGGAGGAATGATGGAATGAAGTGGTGCATCTGGAAGTTTTGGCAAGTGGTTGCGTGGGCTAAAAGGTGCTCATAATCACATGCTGGTGGGGGGTCTTAACAAAGGCGTGTCAGAAAGACTTGAGCAGCCACGATCATCTTAGTTACAGGTCTTATCAACTATATTGTATGATTTTAAAGACATGTTGGTTCCTGTGCACAGCTGCCTGATTTGGGATGGTAGTACGCGACAAACCAAACAAACAGAGGGCCGAGGAAACCAAGCAAACAAAGGGCAGAGGAAGCCAAATAAACAGGGCAGAGGAGACCCTAAGCTAAAGCAAAGGCTGCCAAGCAAAGAGAGCTTTAACAAAGTAGACTGTACTTTGCATTCAAGTCCATTCGGGAGCAGAGTGCTATGTCTTGGGGAGACGTGGTGCATGCACACAGCCTACACAGCTGATGGAGAACATGTGAGTACCTGAAAAAGTTGGAACCCGAGGAACTTGCGCTCGTGGGAAGATGTGAACAGGCCCTCCTCCACCACTACTCCCCAGAAGGCTTCAAGGTGAGAGGCATCCGGAGGACTGCCGGCGGCCTCGGCAGCTTCGGTCCCCTCAGGGGTTTCCTTGACCTAGAGGAACACTCAAGAACAAGAATTGGACTATGCACCGAAGGCGGCTCAGCTGGTTTGTGTCAGGGGGACAGCCACAGCAGTTTTTCCATTGAACTGCTACTCTCTCACTGTGTCTTACTGCACACGCACGGAGCCACAGCAGCTGTTTGTTCCCTGCCATACCTTCACAACAACTGTTCCCTGCCTTACGTTCACAACACAGAAGAGACCACAGCTGTTCCCTGCCTTACGTTCACAACAAAGAAGAGACCACAGCTGTTCCCTGCCTTACGTTCACAACACAGAAGAGACCACAGCTGTTCCCTGCCTTACGTTCACAACACAGCAGATAAAATAAGGTCCAGAGGGTTCCACAACTACTCTAATCCCAAACAAGTATTCGTGCTTTGCCCCTTTGCCCACAGAGTCCTCTGCTCCTCCCACACCCAAACCATCCCATTTTGCAACACCTTGCACCGTCCACCTCTTTAACACAAAGCTTTGTACCCTCACCTTATGTGGCCGAAAGCCAGGCAGCAAATAGGGGAGCAGGTGGTTCCACAAGCTGTGCAGCCGTGGGCTAGCAGAGGTGGTGGCTTGCAGCGTAGGCAGGACCTACATCACAGAAACGAGCACGACACAACAGAATGTGAAGTCCTATACGTGCAATCAGGGCGAGAGTTGTTGAATTACAGATTTAAAGGTGTCATAGGGAGAAAAGAGGGGTGTGGCATGGCACCTTGCTGTGTGCAGCTGCAAGTCTTTTAAAACAATGATGAACGTGACGTGTCAGAGAGACGCACAGCCTGCCCACCAGAACATTATCTGATGTAATGTTGGGTCTAGTTGCCCTGTCAGCTGAAGGTAGGGAGAAGTGCATGCATGCTACCGCTCATTTGACTTGCGCAATGGGCACCTTTGCTGTTAAAAGAACCCACCAATTTTTGTACATGCGTGTCAATCGTCTGTCTAAAAAGCAAAGAAATGGCTGTCTGTTTTGTGTGTGTAGGGATGGTGGAAAACATACTTCTGATGCATACGTGAAGGCCTCGGCGAGGAATCTAACATTGGTACACAGATTATTTATACGACCACATACAGCGTCTGTATAGTTCTGTCCAACCTTGTTAAGGTGTGCTTGTGATTCGTACTTCATGACAACGATGCGCGCTGTCATCACTTTGTGAAGTGCATTCCACACTGAACTGCTTGAGGCAGGCTGTACAAATTAGGCCAGCAGTTTCTTGTGAAGCGCGCTTTTATTGACACTTGTGGAGACTACGACGTTGATGTCAAGCTTGCACGTACAGGCGCATAGCCAGGGTTGGCCAGAACCATATATATACGGGGTGTATATGGTATTTTGGCAGGGAAATCATCAGACTTACTGTCATATAAGGTGCACATATATATAGGGTGGGTCATGACCTTGCCGAGACTCGCCAAGTGTGAGGCTCGCCGAGCCTCGGCGAGCCTCTTTCCCAGTGTGGAAGGCACGCGTCGGCCAGCGAGGGTGTCCACTTTTTGGGCGGAACCAGCCCCATCTCGCCAGAAATCCCCAAGATTTCCCAAATCCAAATTTTTCGTGGCTGAATCGGCTGACAGGCCCATCTTTTTAACCAAATGTCTTCATTAATTTATACAAAGAATTAAAGGTGTGCAACAGGGGGGGGTGTAAACGAAAACCGAAATTTCCTGGCTCACACGCCCATATTTTCTACCCGGTCTCAACGTTAGTATTCATTAATATATATAAGCGAACAACAGAAAAAGTTTCGGAAAGTGAAAGTGATTTTCTAACTGTAATGCACCAACTAGGGCCTCCCCAGCGAGTGCCGAGCCTCGTTGAGGCTCGCCGAGCCTCGCTGGCAAAATCAGACACCCTAATTACCCACCCATATATATATATTTATATATACGGTTCTGGTCAACCCTAAGCATAGCGCATAGTCATCCAAGTACTATGGCAGCCACCCCTGCTATCTCTCTGGGGTGTAGCATTCAGGGCTATGCACAAAAATAAGCACACACACCTGCTGGAGATAGCCTTTACCGAACAGGCCGGCAGCAGTGGGCGTTACTTTCTCGTGAGGCACGCTCTCAGGGCTACGGACAAAGCTTGGTACGGGCGGGGGCGTGTTTTTGGGCAGCGGACTGCTGGACAACACTTCAGCAGGCAGGTACGGCCACAAACACAAGGCCAGCAGTAGTGCCTGGGGTAGTGGTGTGTGTGTGATTGTGTGTGTGTGATTGTGGAAAAAGTGCAGCATAGGGGTACAAGTGTTGAATGCAATGTGCTAATGTGCTATGTCATAAGAAGTCGGGCAAGCTCAAGGCAACTGGACATCCACTCCAGAGGTCATGCACTCTCACGTGTGAAAAGTACAGCAGCGATGCAAGCATTCTCCCCAGACTCCCGCTTCCGCCTACACTCATACACTAACTCCCACGCCCACACCAGGGCTCACACCCACACCCACACCCACACCCACACCCACACATACCCACATTCACACTTACCTCTGGAGATGCGTCTTGTGGACGACAATCCAAAAACTTCTTCAATGCCTCACACGCCCCCGGCCCATTGCCCAGCAGCTGAGCCAATTCCTTGCTGCCAAGCCAGGTGCTGCCCGTCCCCCCTCCGCTCTTCTTGCCCTTCTTATCCCCAGATCCTCCGTTGGACTGACCTACTGCAGAGGCACAAAAAAGGAGCACGAGCAAAAGCGTTTGTCTTTAATTCTAATTGCAAAAGGTGCAAGTTTGAGACGTTGATAGACACTGATGTGCTGGTAAGGCTGCTGTGCTGAGTGAGATTCCATGACAGCCTGTGAATGCAAAGGTCTGACTTCTTTAACCAAACTGACCAGCAGAGCTCGGCCCCCCCAGCAGCATCTCCAGCACCACGTTAACAGCCGCCTCGCGCAAGAAAGCTTTTTTATGGGCCAGAGCAAACAGGGCAGTGGCCACGCTTGAAGCGGCTGGAGCAGTCTGCACGAGGCCCGCACGCACCAAAGCTCCTAAGCCAAACATGCGACCCAAAAGGGCGTCTCGTAGGTCCTGGAGTCAGCAGGTAGGGTGACACACGTGCACGTGCATGCATGTGCAGTTACGCGAGCATATGCACTTAATGTGTGTGCACGCATAGATAATGCATGAGCAGGGGCGGGTGCAGTCAGGCTGGTCAGAGTGAAACCTGCTGTCATTAGACTGGTGGGCAGTGCACCTCTGAATATTTCTAAACGCGTATGACCTGCAAGAACAATTTGTGCGCATGTGAGTGTGTGTGTGTGAGTGTGTGTATGTGTCAGTGTGTAGCGTGCACATACCCGTACCCGTACTGTGTGCGAGCGTATTTGCATACTGGTAACACTCACCCCTTTGCCAGACCCAGATGCTTCTAGGCAGTGCTCCAACAGCACTAAGGCCTCCCCCACGCTCAGCACACCACAACTGTTGTCACCGCTGTGATCGTTCCCATGCTGCTTGTCCTGTTCAAGCATCATTGTATTTGACATTCGGTTAATACATGCGGTCCATGTCCAGTGCTCATCTACTTCCTCAAGCCATCACGGCACCATGATGCCGTCCTACCAAAATAGCAAGGATGGTCCATCCTTGTTAACTGTCTTCCCAACTCTTCATGTGTACTGGTCAGAAGCTCACACGGAGACAGTTCACAAACTGTTCCCTTCCTAGTACTTCAAATGCTATGCTGCAGCAGAATGAGCACCGGCTAAAAAGAAGTTGTGTCTCACCTTGGTACGCTGCGTTTCGAGGGCTGAAAGTAGGGAGGCAAGAGCTGATGCGAACCCCTGGCGAGATGCTGCGCGCCCAGAGCCCAGACCCCTTGCCAAACGGCGCAACGAGTACGTCTGCACACACGCACACACACACACACACACACACACACATGCACAAGGCAGGAAAGCTGGTAGCTACTAAGGTGATTAAAAACGACACACTGCAGCTGGTTGGAGAAAGTCAGGCGTGAAAGAGCTGGTGAGGGTCATCTGCAGAAAACTTTTGTGCTCGCAAATAATTTCAGCGCCTGGGCACACTCCTTCCCCCTTCATATACGGCACATGCAACTACGCCATGGCATGCATGTTGCATGCATTTACTTCAGTGTCTTTCCTTGAGAAGGGAGTGGACAGAGAGCACGTGACACCCTCATATGTCTAGACGCTGCTTGAGTCACAACAAGTCGCATTGCCGCAATTTACCATGATGGGCGAGCATCGCCTCAGGGCATGCTCTAACTGCTTATGCTTTGGTAACTGCTCCTGCTGCTGGTCGGACGTGCTAGCGGGACCGCTGCTGTCCTGATGCTGCTCCGCATGGGTCCTTTGGTCTTCAACTAAATCAGCCACCAGCTGCTGGGAGGCCTTCAAACGTGCCGCCTGGCAATTTGCAGGTGTGCGTGTGTCAAGCCAGCCCCTTGCAGCTTCTTCAGTACAAGCAAGAGGCAAAGCAGGCGCGCATGCAAGCAGGACCGCCGGCCACTGCACACGCGCACATGCCAAAATAAGCTGCAATTATGCCAAGGCCTATAGACTACCCACCTCTTCAACAGAGGCTAGATCCCAAAAGCATTGCAGCACCTGGAAAATAAATTGGGGGGAAGCATATTGGGAGCCGCCCGGTTGGGTAGGTAAGTAGGAAAACGCACGAAAGTGTCATTCTTTACCCTGTCGTTCACGCTTGTAGCGTTGGTTGGAGGAGCCGGGGCTGCCATGCCTGTGTTTTACTTCATATTTTTAGGCAAAGTTTAATAACGATTTAATTTTATTGTACGCTTATTATGAGCTGTTTTTTTCCACGGCGCGTCTCGAAACATGCAGAGCTTAATAGCAGGCGGTACATTGATTATCGTGACTTCCACGCCTCCACCCGGAGACGCGCTTTAAACGGCGGGTTAAGGTTAATTCAAATAACCCTCTTCCGAATTAACCGCGGTTGCTTCATTTACCCCGTTTGCATTTAAAACAAACAGGGTTAATATTAGGTCAAACTGTCGTTGGTGCCAACGTGCTCATAAATCTGTTTAGTAATCCCCTGTGAACTATCATAGTTGTGGCTTGCAGAACATGAACTTTGCTCATCTTTCACCAGAGGCAAAACTCGGGTCTCCTGGCCTTTTTGACCTGTCGGCATGCTTTCCTCTGTTTTACTATCATTCCAAATGTATCCTGGCCTTCCTGGCATTTTTTTAGCCCTCAACCTTTTTGGTTTTATTCCTCCCAGGGAGGGGGGGGGGAGCAAAACAATATATTTAACCCGACTGAATTTCCTTGACATTTAACCGCGCGTTGTAAACACACATTTGGGTTATCAAAGTTCGTTAACCTTAACCATTAACCCGCTGTTGTATATGCGCTGTAACACACCAAAGGTTGATTGCTCCAAAAATATCCAGGAAGGCATATATGCGTCAGCATTGTCAAGTAAGTAAATCAAGAGTAGAGGCCAAGCGGTCAGGAATGCTGAGAATATTCCAGTTGGTCAATGGTGGCGGAAGATTTTTCTTCCCCCACTACTTGCGTGTCGGATGAGCTACCTTTTCCGGATGAGCTCCCTTTCCCACAACTTCTATATAAAGTAATATAAACATCAGGTAAATTACACCAAAGCGACGAGAGAATGCGTGCTTGACCTGATGGCAACGAGGGGGGTGAAAACCCTGTTAGTGGGAATCAAGAAGCAGCCGTAGTCAATTCAAAGATTGCAAACAGGGTTGCTTTTGCATTGCCAGGTTCGTTGACCTGGAAATGCATCGACAGTCAAGCTTTGCTTTATGTCTTAGTTTGATGTGAAGTACAAATAATGCGTTGCGTTTTGGACGTAAGAACTGCAGAATTGAAAAAGACAGCCTTTCCCAGTCGACAGAGCATTCGACAGATATGCTCTGAACTTTTGTGGTTAAGCTAATGACTTTATTCTGCAGAAAGGCAGTTGACCCAAAAAATAGGGCCTAGTCGGAGAATGATGCGTATGTAGTCAGTACACTGTGGCAAAAAGTTAAAAAAAGGAAATAATTATGCAGGCAGTGAAAACCACTCACCATTTTCTAAGGAGCCACTTCTGATATCGTAAAACTCCTCCATCATAGAGAAGAAGAACAAAGATCAATGAGGATCAGGAGGGTCGTGTGCAGTAGCGTCCACACCCACTCTTTTGCTGTGATTGTATCGTTTTACAAAGCGGCGACCAGCCGCGGAAAATGTGATTTTGGGGGGTAGGAGGAGACTTGATAGATTGTTCATAACTCGGTTTTCAGTGTTTTTGCATCCAGTCCTAAATCATAGAGAGGTTTGTCGGTGTAATCTCTATTAAGGGTAATTTTATGCCGATTAACACTTTATTGCATCACCTGCTGATATCCTCTAAAAAGAAAAGAACGCAGACAGTGTAAGGCAGCACTACTGGCATAAATCAGGAAAGGATGTTTTGCTGTGTCTTATGTTTAAAAATTGATCATGAATCTGTCAGTGTGAATCTGTGACCTTCAATTGCCTAATCTAGTTGACGACCTGATCTTGTTTCGTTGCAGTGCTTGATTTTACAGGTTTGACCAAACCAAACTAAACAAGTGTACGACGCCCCAGTGCTTGGGTTTGCATGCCCCGTTTTCCACTACTTATTTTAACAGTCAGTTGAATTGGTTGGGCATGAAAACAACAGTTTCTATACAAAAGGAGGCTTTGAGATGTCTTGTGCTGCGAGATTTGGTATCAGCCATGATGGTAGCATTATTTTTGGCAGCATTTCTGTCAGATCAAATCACTGTCACAGCAAAATAACTCAAGCAAGGATGACAATTGATATTGAAGGCGCCTTCGGATCAAGAAAGGTGGAAAATCATCCAGCAGAGGATTGATATCATCGATACATTAGCATCGCCGCTGTAGTTTTTCCTCCAGTTCTTTTTCCAATTTTTTGTCTCCATGCCTGTGCGCTCTCTGCCCATACTTGTATGCGTGTGTCCATTGCTGCTAGTGCTTGTCTTTGGTTGGCAGACAAAAATGTCTCTTTCCAAAGCTGGGGCCGCCTTCTCAGACATGCTTGGTCTCCTTGTGCTACACCATGACGCACGTTAGTAATTTAGTCTGGCAAATAAATTAACTCAGAGACCTTACGCGGGTCAGGGTCTTTTAGGATCCCTTCTAACGGTACCTCTTAGAACGCTTTATCGATCACCAAATCTATTAAATCTAAATCTCTCTAGTATATAAAAAGAAATGACAAAAAAAATTTACGCAGGCAGTGAAAAACCACTCCCCACACTAATCAAGGAAAAGGAGCCACTTTGGTACCGAGTACCGTAAAGCTCCTCCACCAAAGGAAAAAGAAAAGATCAATGGGGATCAGGAGGGTTGCAGGCTTGACCTGAAACCGTCTCCTTATGATATTTGCTATTAGTGCTAGAAAGGGCACGTCTGGTATGGACGATTTTGGCAGCATATTTGACAGAACGAACATGAAGCTTGGAAGCAAGTTTCTTAACTCTTTGAGAATCAAGACCTGGCTCATTAAAAGGCTCCAGTGTGTGATTGTCGTAGGTTGTGCCACCCACTCCCGAAAGGATGGTGTGGAGGGTAACGGAGGCTCCTTGGAGGATGGAGCTGAGGCCTTTGTGCTGTTCCTGCGCAGCGCTCAGCTGGTTCTGCGGTCTAGTGTCCTCACAGTACTTGATCTTGATGAGGTGAATGTCACATTGGAGAATGCTGAGATTTTTGGGTCGGTGCTGTCTGGGGAAGGTGGATCTGGTAATGGTTGGCGGTACTGCTGAGGTGCTCCCAGTCCCCTTCAGTTGCCCCCTGCCACTCCTATGAACCTATTCTGCTTCATTGCTAGTCTGTTGCTTTTTAGTTTTTGCGGAAAAGGGAGCAACCAGTACACATCCGTACGGCTGGTAAACCTACTTTTATCCGAGAAACGAGGTAGAAAGAGTTTAAGTATTTCCTAGTTTCAACTGTTATATGAATCTGGAGATACTGCATAGCCAGCCGTCTGCTGCTGCCTAATTCCATGGAGACAAAGCAGGACCCTAGGGAGCCTGTTTTGCTGATGGCTTTGGAACTCATGCTGCACGCTAAGTTATGTCTCTTAGTGTGTTGGCATCCAAGAAGAATATGCAGGGCTTCTGTCGAGTTGTGGAGAGCAGGTCAGACTCGTTGAGCGCTTAAACCAAAGCGCATGCTTTTGGTTGTACAGGGTCCCTGGTCTGTACTTCGTAATGATGCACTTGGTTTTAAAAGGGACGTAAGATGTTAGGAAAGCGTTTATAGCGGCTCCATTGGCAGTGCCGTTTCTGATAAGGGTCTGGTGTAGTGTTGATGGTAGTTTGCTTCAGTATTGACATTTCTAAGTTAATGAAGAGGGTGCATGTATGCTTGCATGGCGTTATGATAGTTGGACAGGTACCCAAGCCTTGAGGTTGGTGATTGAGTTATGTTTGGATGATTTCCTGCCTGTTTATATGATTTGTTGATCTTTGTATTCCTTTGCAAGCCAGTAGATGCTAATGAAGGGATTTCTGTCAGGGCTAGCTTTGTTTATGGAGGTATCCGCAACGTCAGAGTAGGTTGTGATTGATTTTCTAGCGAGAGCATCAGCGTATTCATTGCCTATAATGCTTGCGTGGGACTTAGCAGAAATGAATGGGTGTTGGTGACTGGTGGATTGCTTTGGCAATGGATTGGAGGACATTTCCCTGGATGTGGTGGCGGTGGAGGTGTAGGTGTGAAAGTCGTTTTTGATTTTGTGCATTGAGGTTACACTATCTGTGGCTATATGAGAGTAGCCGTGAATGATTGCGGCTGCTACAGCTGGTAGCTATGCACGTGAGATAGTTATATTATATCTGGTTCACGTTATGAAAATTTGTTTAAGCAAGGGTGGTATATACACCTGATCCTGTGTCTTGCCCTTCTTCGTGTTTTTTTAGACTGCCATCAGTGAAGGTCCAGTCCCGCCACTCTTGTACTTTACGGATCAGGTTTGGGCTGAAGCTGTATTGGCCCGCTTCGTCAGAGCTCTGAGGTGGGTTCTGGGTACTTGTTATATCTTGGGGGCCTTGTGGGGTTTGATGAAGGTGGTCACTAGGTAGTTTACTTACTTAATAATACCAGGAGTCTTTTCAATTCTGAGTGCAGAGGGGCAGGGTCGTTATGGATGAAAGAAAAGAACAACTACGCAGGCAGTGAATAACCACTCCCCACATTAATTAAGGAAAAGGAGCCACTTTGGTACTGAGTACCGTAAAGCTCCTCCACCGCAAAAAGGAAAGGAACAATCAATGGGGATCAGGAGAGTTGCAGGCTTGGCCTAAAACCGGCTCCTGATGAGAGTTGATAACAGTACTGGAAAGGGCAAGTCTGGTATGGACAAGTTTAGCAGCAAAGTTCACAGAGTGCACATGGAGCTTGGAGGCAAGCTTCTTAACTCTTTGAGAAACGAGACCCAGTTCCTTGAAAGGCTTCAGAGTGTGGTGTTGTAGATGGTGCCGCCCGCACCCAAAAAGATGATGTGAAGGAGTAACAGAGGCTCCTTGGAGAATGTTGCAAAGGTCTTTATGCTGTTCCTTTGCGGTGTTCAGCTGGTTCTGAGGTCTGGTGTCCTCACAGTACTTGATCTCGACAAGGTGGATGTCACGCCGAGGTTTGCTGAGGTCTTTAGGTCGGTCTGTCTGGGGTTGGTGGCTCTAATGGTGGCTGGCGGTGCTGCTGAATTGCTCCCAGTCTCCCTCAATTGCCCCCTGCCACTTCAAAGAACCCACCCCCCTACACTATTAGTTTGTTGTATTTGTGTTTTTGCAGCGCTGGGAGTAACTAGCACAAAATCTGGGCGGCTGGAGGTAAATCTGTCTTTATCTGGGAAGCGGGGT